>Ga0209075_1001486_pt1 | contig 22022 bp, 18 predicted proteins | sample Stecom2011_FD_187523 | JGI IMG/M metagenome (GOLD analysis project Ga0209075, IMG submission 187523) | Agricultural soil microbial communities from Utah to study Nitrogen management - Steer compost 2011 (SPAdes) (version 2) | ecosystem: Environmental > Terrestrial > Soil > Agricultural land...
TCAGCGTCGCGATGACGGTTTTGCCGCGCCCCGGCCCGCCGACCAATAAACAGCGGCGCCGAAGCGCGAGATTCAGGAGCGGCAGCAGCACATAGCTTGAATAACTCTGCTCACTGGGCAGCGTCACCTGCACCTTCCGGTCGCCGAAAGTATAGGATTGCGCCGGCTCATCATTATATTCGATATCGTAAAACGGGCTGATAATGCCGTGATTGACGACCCAAAAATACGCCTGCCGAAGCTTCTCATCGAGGGCAAAACCGGTCTCGCTGGCCTGCGCGTTTTGCACGCTCGCCGGGTCGCGATAAAGGTCAGCGACATCGAAGCTCACCGCTCCCGGCGAGCCCTCGCCTTGCGGGCGGGTGGGTGCGTGCGAAACTTCTCCCAAAACATGCGATTTACTCATAATTTCAACCACTTAGCGCGACTCAATTTTCCGAAATCTCAAGACGACTGCTCACCAATTTTGCGACGCCTCGTCCGCATAACCGCGCGCCTCAACGATCAGCTTCGTCTTGAGATCATGCAGGTGTTTTTCCAGACCGGCCGGGTACTCGTGCGGATTATCAAAGCGCTTGATGCTGTCGTCAAAAAGCGCAAGTATCTTATGCACACGCGCCTGAATCTCGGTGAGATCTTCGGTAACATGCGCCTCGCCGACAAATTGGCCGTCGCGAAAGATCGGCTTAAGTAGGTCTACGCCAATTCCCTCCAACTCTTTTCGACGTGTTCCGTCGAGCGGGTCGATGATGATCTGGCTCTTCGGCTCGCCCATCAGCTCATCATAGATCATATCGCCGACGAATACTCCCGGGTCGTCGGCGCGCGCGGGATCGGTTTGTAAAAAGCGGCGCACCTGAATGCGGCCGGGATTCGAAATCTTGATGCGTTGCTCGCTGACCTTGATCTTCGGCTGCCACTCGCCGCCCTCGGCGCGCACCGCCGATAATTTGTAGACGCCGCCCAGCGCCGGTTGGTCGCGCGCGGTGGCCAGATGCGTGCCAACCCCCCAGATCGCAATTTTTGCGCCCTGCTCTTTGAGCGAGCGAATCGTGCGCTCGTCGAGGTTATTCGAGGCGACGATCTTCGTGTCCTCGAATCCCGCCTCATCGAGTAGCCTGCGCGCCTCAATGCTCAGCCAGGCGAGGTCGCCGGAGTCCAGGCGAATCCCCGCGACTTTATGGCCGCGCTTTTTCATCTCATTGCCGACGATAATCGCGTTCTTTACGCCCTCAAGCGTATCGTAGGTATCCACCAGAAAGACCACATTATTGGGCATGGCATCGGCATAGGCGCGAAACGCCGCCAGCTCGGAATCAAAGCTCATAATCCAGGAATGCGCGTGGGTTCCCTTGACCGGAATCCCGAAGAGTTTGCCGGCGAGCACGTTGGAAGTCGCCGCACAGCCGCCGATATAGGCGGCGCGCGAGGCCGCCACGCCGCCATCGATCCCCTGCGCCCGGCGCAACCCAAACTCCAGCACCGGCTCCCCCTGGGCAGCAAGGCAAACGCGCGCCGCCTTGGTCGCGATCAGCGTCTGGAAGTTGATGATATTGAGCAGCGCCGTCTCCAAAAGCTGGCATTGAATCAGCGGCCCCTCGATGCGAAGCAGCGGCTCATGCCCAAAGACGATGCTCCCCTCGGGCAGCGCGTCCACCGTGCACGAAAACTTCATCTCGCCCAGAAATTTCAAGAATTCCGGGTCAAATAAAGGCGAATCATCGTCGGCACGAAGCTGCAAAAGATACGCGATATCGTCGGGCTCAAACTTATAAGCCATCAAATATTCGACCGCCGTCTTCAGCCCTGCTGCCACCGCATAACCGCCCTTAAAAGGGGCATTCCGAAAAAAAAGATGAAAGATCGTGTCGGTCTTGCTCATCTTCTGCTGCCAATAGCCCTGGGCCATGGTCAGCTCGTAGAGGTCGGTCAGCAGGGCAAGCGAGGTGCCGTAGAGGCTAAGATGATTCATAGAAGTTCCGCAAATTTTTTGACCAGTACCCGCACGATTATCAGGCGTTCCATGACATCTTAATGCAGGTGAGACGAGTGCAGCAATCCGGGAATACGCCAGCCGTTTCAACAAGGATGGGTATTTCCAGATTGCTGCACTAGTGCAGTGTTCTGGAAATACGTGAGCAGTCTCGGCGAGGATTGAGCGAGGATGGCAAGTCGAGACGACGAGGCGATGTTGTGCATCGTCGAGGAGGAGCGGCGCAGCCATCGTCGTTCAAGACCGGCGAGAGTGCCTAGGTATTTCCAGATCACTGCACTAGTCCGCTGATCCGTTTATAATTCTGGAAATTATGCCCTTTTCATGGGTCATTTCTGCGATAAAGATGCCGGCAAAATGAAGGAGCATAAATCCAATCAGATAATAGATGCCAAGGATATGGACCGACTCCATGGCCTGCTTATACTCGCGGGGGCCCCATACGATGATAAGCCCGGTAACCAGTGAAACCGCGATGAGTAAATAAAAGATAATATATGTCCATTTTTTTAGTTTCTCCCTGGCCACCAACTCCTTCTCCAGCGGATTCTGCAACTTCATGCTGCCAAAGACTGGCAAAATCATGCGCACGCTAAATAGGCCCGTCAAAAGATAGCCAAGGTAGGTATGCCAGATCCACATCGGCTCGCGGATCTTTTTGGCAAGCTCGGTGAGCTGCTCCTGCGACAAGGACTGACCGGTCCCGGCCAGATACTCCCCGATGATCGCGGCGACATTTGCCTTATTCAACCAGGTCAATCGCAAAAGGATTGTACCCAATAAGAGCGACATTATAATCGCAATGCTCCAATGCAGGATGCGATATGTGGGCGAGTATTTTTTCGTATATGCCATCACGATAAACCTTTTTTTGAAGAGTGAATTATTCGATCGCTGCCCTTGGAGAGTTTATCGGTTTTCTATAGAAGAATGATGACTGAGATCATGCCCGGCGCCAGCGCGCGATCCATGCCCTGGTATCCTCGAAATTTGGGTGCGGATTGGGAGTTTCCTCGAGAAAATAAGCCTCGAAGGTCGGCTCGAGTATGCTCTTGAGCAACTCGGGGCTCATTGCGTAGGGCGGCCCTTCGGTCGGACCCTTGTCGACGCCTGGGAAGATCAGCGTGATCAACTCGCCACCGGGCGCGAGCAGCTCATCGATGCGCCGCGCCCAGGTGCGGCGCATTTCGGGCTTCAGGGCGCATAAAAAGGTAAAATCCCAGATCATATCAAAGGGCTTTTCGGGCTGATATTCGAAGAAATTCGCCACGATGAGCTTCGCGCGCTCGGGCGAAATCCCCGCATCTTCGCGAAGCGCGTCAAAGCGGCGTTTTGCGCCTTCGGCCAGATCCAGCCCGATCACTTCGCGGGTCTCAGAGGCCAAGGCCAGCACGTCGTAGCCCGACCCGGCGCCCGGCACCAGCGCGCGCCCCTCGGGCAGCGACCCACTCGCGACAAGTTCGACCAGATCGGGCACCGCGCGGCCGGTATCCCAGGGCGTATGGCCCGCGCTCCAAGCCTCAATCCATTTATTATCATCGGCCATGATTTGATTTACCCCTATTTTATCAAGAGAAATAGAGACTTCAATGCGCCTGCCCGTTGCGCCGCGCCACCCTATGTCAATATTTCTTCAAACTCAGCCCAAAATCCAAAGCGAAAGAAAATAACCGGCGCAAATTCTGCGCCATTGCGTACGCCTAGATCAGCATCGGGGTTTGGTCAGGCGTTCGAGCTGCGCGATATCCACGACCAAAAACCCAGTCTTCTCGGTCTTTATCGGCCCCTCTTTATTCCAGCGGCTCATGAGTCGAATCGCGGTCTCAACCCGGGTATTGATGAGCTCTGCGATGTCGCGGCGCGTTAAATCAAGGTCGATATACACCCCCATCGTTCCATCTTCGAGGTGGGTTCGCTTGCCCATCTTTTCGCTAAACTTGCAAAAGAGCATCGCCAGGCGCTGCTCTGCGCCGTCTGTGGCGAGCTCGTCGATGCGCCCGACCAGATCCTGATTGCGGCGCATCATGGAGTTGACCGTCGCCTCGAGCAGCTGGGTATTGGATTTGATCGTGCCATAGAAGTGGTCGCGATGAATCTGAAGAACCTCGGTTTGCTCCAGCGCCACGGCACTCGCCGGGAAGTCCACGCGTTTATAGACGGCGATCTCACCCACCGGTTCCCCCTCGGCGAAGATCCCCAAAATGATTTCTTTGCCATCACTTTGATACTTCAGAACCTTCACCTTTCCCGAGCAAATAAAGGTAAAATGGCTCGCCGGGCTCCCCTGGCGCCAGATGGTGTCGCCGCGCGCATAGGTGCGCGATACAAAATACCCCGCCAATGGCTTCAGGACCTCGGGCGAAATGAACTCAAAAAGGGAAAGTTCACGTAACTGCTCAAGCTTTCTGGTCGCATCTGAGCTCATTGTTTCTTCTCCGAAGTCTTGAAATTTTGGCGTTATTTTTGTGATTCGACATAAATTCGCGTCAATTCTCGGTGCATCGCCGCGCATAACAAGCAAATCGCATGCCAGTTAGTCTTGCCCGGCTCGACGATGTGATCGGGCACATACCTGCGCGACTGGCATGACGTGGATCATCCAAACCCTGCAGCAGTTCACTACCATCGCCTCATTATCGTTAGGCCCACGCCATAACACGGAGGCGCTCATGAACTCATCACTGCCGGAAAGGAGAACCCCATCAGCCAACCCACGCTCAGCAATCTGCGCGCATGAGGGCGCTCACTTTCATCGCAACCAGGCAGATGAGGACGATAAAAGAAGCGTGCGCCGCTGGCTGGGCCTATCGGTCGGCGCATTGATCACCGCGGGGCTCTTCTCACTGGGGCTGATCATCGGGCGCATGCCGCCCTTCTCCGAATGGGTCACCGACCCTCAATTCTTCAAGCGCGCTCTGGTTGTCCACGTCGACCTGGCACTGATCGTGTGGTTTTACGCGTTTATCACCGGTCTTTTCTGCCTCATCCCGCGGCGAAAACGTGCGCGCAAGATCGCCAGCCATGCCGCGCCGCTTTCGGCCGCAGGTGTGCTGCTGATGGTCCTGTCGGCCGGAGTCGAGCACGCCGAGCCGGTGCTCGCAAACTACGTGCCGGTGGTCGACCACCCGCTGTTTTTGCTGGGGCTTGGCATCTTCGCAATCGGCGTGCTCACCGTGTTGCTCAGCGGCCTGTTGGATGACCTGCTCACGCGCGGGGCGCGCGCCATGCGCGCAGGCATCTTCGAGCTGCCCGAGGCGGCGGCGGTCGGCCTCCAGGCGAGCGCCGTGCTGGTCATCATCGCCGCCGCCACCTTCGTGGCCGCCTGGTTCAAGACGCCGCCTACCCTGCAAACCGATGCCTTCTACGAACTACTGTTCTGGGGCGGCGGTCATGTGCTGCAAGTCGCCTGCGAAGCCGCCATGCTCAGCGTCTGGATCATCTTGCTCAGCTCACTTCTGGGGCGTCCGCTATTTGGCAAGAAGACCGCCACGATTCTTTTCTCACTGCTGAGCGCCCCGCATTTTATCGCGCCCTTTTTGACCCTGCAGGGAACCCAATCTCCGCTCTATCACGCCGGATCCACCCGCCTGATGCAATACGGGATCTTCCCCATGGTCCTGCTCTTTTTGGGAATCAGCGTGTGGGCGCTTTACCAGGCGCTCAAGCGCGGCGAGCTCGACCGAAGAATTCTTGCGGACCCACGTTTTGTGGGCTTTTTGACCAGCGCGGGCCTCGCGCTTTTGGGCTTCGTGCTCGGGGCGATGATTCGCGGCTCCAACACCATGATCCCGGCGCATTATCACGCCGCCATCGGCGCGGTGACCGTCGCGTTCATGACCGTCGCGCTGCTCGTTCTGGAGCCCATCGGCCTGCAACTTCCCGGCGGGCGCTGGCAAAAGTTCGCGCGTCTTCAACCCATTCTTTTTGGGGGCGGCCAGTTGGTCTTCGCCTTCGGCTTTGCCTTCGCCGGCGCCCACGGGATGGCCCGAAAAACCTACGCCTCCGAGCAATCGATTCGCGGGCTGGGCGACTGGGTTGGCCTGGCCACCATGGGCATCGGCGGGCTCATCGCCATCTTCGGCGGCCTGCTCTTCTTGGCCCTGCTCGCCAGCGCCTTTATGCCCAAAAAACGCGCGCGCCTTGCCCCTCAAAGGATCGACGAAGCCATGGCCGAATAAGGCCCAACCCGCAGCATTTTTGATGCCTCAACCCACCGCCCTGGGCGGCAAAAGGAGCCTGATATGACACTCACCGAAGCAGATGCAACCCCCGTAATGGACGCCGCCAATCCAGCGGCCCCCGAGCAAAGCGTGGCCGGCGCCCCGGAGCCCGGCGAGCGCCGCGAAGACTGGCATTGGCTGCAGCGCCTTCTGGATAACCCCTGGCTTTTATTGCTCCTGGGCATCCTGGTTCCGTTTCTGTCCTACACCACCTGGGGCTGGATCGAGCTGCTGCTCATCAAGCCGGCGCAACTTCCCTAGGACCCAGGGCGCGCGCGCACCGGACAGATATCTAATGCCTTTTATTTCACGCAATTATTCGCATACGAAGAGGAGTCTTCAATGAGTGTTCAAAGCCCGCCGAGCGGTTGGTTTCACTGGCCCCAGGGCCACGAGCGTCTGTGGATCGGACTGGCGCTGATCTGGTGTTTGATCATGTCGGTCATGATGCCCTACTGGCATTTCTTCGGAAAGCAAAACAGCACCGGGGAGTCCTATGCGGTCCACCCCAAGGTCTTCGTGGAGCGCACCGAGCGCTTTGTGCAGGCCAATACGGTCGGCGAGTTTCAGGGCATGCCGCTGGTCGAGCCGGCGCCCGGCGGCGACGCGTATCTGCTTGCGCGCATGTGGTCCTGGTACCCGACCCTGAAGCTGCGCCAGGGCGAAACTTATCGCATCCATATGTCCTCTGCCGATATCCAGCACGGCTTCTCCCTGCAGCCCATGAATATGAACTTCCAGGTCATCCCGGGCTATGACCACGTCCTGACGATCACCCCCACCAGCAGCGGTGAATTCACCATTGTTTGCAACGAGTTCTGTGGCCTCGGCCATCACGCCATGATCGGCAAGATCATCGTCGAATAAGCGTCGCTTGCGCCTGGAATCAACCCAACTGGGAGAATGATAATGTCCTCAAATACACAAATGACCGAAGGGCGAACAAGGCAGTGTGACACCACCGGCCTGCCGGTTTGCCTGGACGCTCAATTTTTTATCAAGATCAACGCCGTCATGGCCGTGGTCTTCCTGCTGCTTGGCGGCATCGGCGCGCTCTTGCTCGCCCTGACGCGCTGGCCGGCCATCAAGCTACTCGACGCGACCTGGTTCTACCGTATTTTGACCTTTCACGGTCTGAATATGCTCATCTTCTGGATCCTCTTTATGGAGGTCGCCATCCTCTATTTTGTGGGAACCACCCTGCTCAAAACCAAGCTCTTCTCCAAAAAACTCGCATGGGTGGGCTTCGCGCTGATGCTAAGCGGGGCGGTCATGGCGGACTATATCATCATGGCGGGCAAGGCCGACGTCATGATGACCTCCTACTTGCCGCTGCTCGCCCATCCGCTGTTTTATCTGGGGATTATCCTCTTCGCGGTCGGCGCGCTGGTCGCGGTCTTTAACTTCTTCGGCGGCGTCTGGGTCGCCTGGAAGTCGCGCTCCTACGGGCATACCATGCCGCTGGTGGCCTTCGGCGGGGTCATCGCCGCGGTCATCGCGGTCGTCGCGCTGTTGCACGGCGCCATTGCCATGATCCCCACCTTCACCTTCGCGATGGGGTGGACCCTGGAGCCCGACCCCATGTGGTACCGCATGATCTGGTGGGGCCTGGGGCATCAAACCCAGCAGGTCAACGTCGTGGCGATGGTCTCGGTCTGGTACCTGATGAGCCACCTGACCTCCGGGGGCATCGTCATCAACGAGACCGTCTCGCGCGGCGCCTTTTTGCTCTACGTCCTTTTCATCAACCTCGCCTCGGCCCACCATTTGCTGGTCGATCCGGGGGTCGGGGCGACTTGGAAGATCTGGAATACATCCTACGCCATGTACCTCGCGGTGCTGGCGAGCCTCATCCACGGATTCACGGTTCCTGCAGGGCTGGAAGCCGGTATGCGCATGAAGGGCTATACCAAAGGCATCTTCGGCTGGTTGTGGAACGCGCCCTGGAAAAACCCGGGCTTCTCCGGCTTCTTTTTGTCACTGGTCATCTTCGGATTTATCGGCGGCATCACCGGCGTGACCCTGGGCACCCAGCAGATCAATATCCTCGCGCACAACACGCTGCGCATCACCGGGCACTTCCACTCGACCGTGGTCGGCGGCACCTCACTGGCCTTCATGGGACTGACTTATTATGTCGTTCCGCTGATCTTCCAGCGTGAATATAGCTTCAAATGGCTGGCCCGAATTCAGCCGTATATATTCGCGCTGGGTATCGTGTTGCTCTCGCTGGGCATGTCCTTTGCGGGCTCCACCGGAGTCGCTCGGCGAAGTTGGGATATCGACGCCGCAGGCATCTACGGGGCGACCTCGCACCTGATGCTCGGCATCGTGGGCATCGGCGGCGTGCTCGCCTTTATCGGCCTGCTAATCTACGTGCTGCTGACCGTGCACGCAGTCTTCTTTGGCAAGAAAAATGTGGGCCGCGCCATCGATGATTGGGGCACCCCGAAGACCATCGCGCTGACCGAGGAGAATCGCGAAGCCCGCGAGATCCACAAAAAGGGCAACGCCCCCGGAACGATGGTCCTGGTGCTGGTCCTGCTCGCCTGCTTTGTCGTCTACTACTTCGCCAACTGGAAGGCGCTGGCCGACCTCTGGCATGTGCGCTGAGCTCGCGCAGGCATCATTTATCCCCGGCCCGCGCGGCCGGGGAACCCGATCGACAGACCGTATTCGGAGGCCGCCATGCCCCCCTCACCTCACAGCACAAACGATCATCGCTCACGCCTCACCCAGCTCTCCGAAGTCATCACCGGCTGGCGCTTCGCGACCTTCGTCATCGCGCTCTGCCTCGGGAGTTTTGTCTTCCTGGGGGGCGCCCTGCTCATCCCTGATTCGGCCGGAAAAATTGGGGCGATCGCGACCGAGTTCAAGACCTGGTGCTTCGGCTATGACCCGGCGACCGGCGAATACCGACTGGGCTATATTCCGGTCATGCTGCTCAATCCGCTCCTGCTCGCCGGGGTCGTCTACCTCATCTGGAATGACGCGTTGCGCGAGGCGATTAAGGACGCGCGCGGGCCGCTGATTCGCACCGCTGGCCTCGGCACACTGTGCGCCGCGCTGCTCGGCGGCGGGCTCTTTGTCTTCGCTCCGAAGAAGACCGTCCCGCCGCCGCTGCCATTCCCCGGTGAGCGCATTCGCAGCGCGATTGAGCCGCCACAATTTAGCCTCATCGACCAAAATGGCGACACGCTTCGGCTGGAGGATTTGCGCGGGCGAGTCGTTTTATTGACCGCGATTTATACCCGCTGCGCCACCGCCTGCCCGATGATCATGGTAGAAATTCGGCGCGCCATGGCGGCTCTTCCGGCGCATCTTCACGACGAAATCACCGTCGTCGCCGTCACGCTCGACCCCGAATACGACACCCCCGAACACCTGCGCGAAGCGATGAAAGTCCATCGCCTCGAAGAACCTCTGTGGAGGCTCGTCACCGGGCCGCCCGACCAGGTGAACGCGGTGCTCGACCAACTCAGCATCTCGCGCAGCCGCACTCCCGACAGCGACACTATCGGCCACTCCAACCTCTTTGCACTGATCGATCGCAACGGCAAAATTGCCTACCGCCTCACCCTGAGCGAGCGCCACAGCGCCTGGCTTGAGAGCGCCCTTCAGGCACTCGCCGAAGAGGGCTTAAGCGATGCAGACACGCTCACCTTAAGAGCGGCTCCACTTTAAAATATAAAATAAATAGGGAAATCCATCATGGAATCACCCATTAAAATACAGGACGCGCACCCCGAAAAACCGGTTCGGGGCGCGTGGTTTTTGCGCCACCTCGAAGATCTATTCCTGCGCGCCGACCGCCTCGTCTCCAAACTTATCCCGGCGCACCTCAACCCGCTGACTCAATGCGGCGCGCTGGCGAATATGAGTTTTCTCATCGCGCTCGCCTCGGGCGTCTTGCTGCTATTCTGGTATGTGCCAAGCGTGCACCAGGCCTGGGAGTCGCTCGAGAATATGAGCTGGCTGGGGCAAATGGTGCGCAGCCTGCACCGCTATAGCTCGGACGCAACGCTCTTCTTCGTGCTCATTCACGCCGTGCGCATGGGGGTCGGCGGGCGTTTTGGCGGGGCGCGCTGGATCGCGTGGGTCAGCGGCATCGTGCTGATCGGGTTTTTATGGGCCATTGGCTGGATGGGCTACTGGCTGGTGTGGGATGTGCGCGCTCAAACCCTGGCGATCGGCACCGCGCAAATACTAGAGTTCATCCCCATTTTTACCGAACCGATGTCGCGCACGTTTCTGACCGATGAGGGCGTGAGCACCGGTCTATTCTTCATGATCTTCTTCTTCCATATGATGCTCCCGCTGGCGATGGGCGTGGCGCTGTGGATTCATATCAGCCGGATGAATCGCGCGAAGTTCTTAACCTCGCTGCCCATGGGTCTCTGGCTCACCGCGACGCTCTTTGTCGTCGCGCTGGTCTTCCCCGCCACCAGCGCCGAGCAGGCAAAGATGGCGGTGCACGCCCAGGAATTCACGTCGGATTGGTGGTATTTGCTGCCCATGGCGCTCACCGAGCGGCTCTCCGGGGGGCTGCTCGTCGCGCTTTTGCTCGGCGGCACAAGCCTGCTGCTCACGATTCCCTGGTGGATGACGCGCGGGATAATTCAAAAAGCGGTCGTCGACACCGACCACTGCAACGGCTGCGCGCGCTGCGTGGACGACTGCCCCTATAACGCCATCGTGATGGTCGCGCGCAGCGATGGCCACCCGCGCTACGAGCTCCAGGCCGAGGTCGACCCCGATAAATGCGTCGGCTGCGGCATCTGCGCGGGCTCCTGCAACCCCGGCGGCATCGGGCTGCCGCAACTGCCGGTCCAGGATGAGCGCCGCCGAATCGATCAATGGATCGACCAGGTCCTTGCGCAAAATGACGCGCCCTGCATCGCGTTTTTATGCGCCAGCTCGGCCGCCGCGGACTTCCAGGTCGCCCAAGACGGGCGCTGCTCGCAGCTCGAGGGGTGGCGGGTGATGGCCGTCCCCTGCACCGGCTGGGTCCAGGCGCTCACGCTTGAGCGTGCGCTTCGCCGGGGCGCCAAACATATCCTCATCGTCGGTTGCACCCGCGAAGATCCCCATTATCGCGAGGGGGTCAAATGGACCGAGTTGCGCCTGGGCGGCGAGCGCGAGCCAGTGCTTCGGCGCAACAAAATCAACGCCGAAGGGGTGCATTTTGTGACCTATAATCGCAGCGAAAAGCAGCGCTTCATCGCCGCCGCAACCGCCCTTCGAAATGCAGAACCGGGCGAAATAAGCGCCCCGCGCGCCCCCGAATACTCGCGCGCGCGCCAGATCTTCGGCGGCATCATCGTCGCCGCCGCGCTGGCCATCCCGCTCGCGCTGCTCAGCGACGCGCCCTCACTGGTGCCAACCTCGCGTACGCCCGAGCTCGTCGTTTCGGTCAAATATCGCCCCAACTCGGTGCGCGACTGCCGCCCCATGACCGAGGCCGAAAAAGCCAGCACACCCAAGCATATGCGGAGCGCCGACGCGACCATCTGCGAGCGCAACCTGCCCGATGTGCGCGTGGGCATCTGGATCGACGGCGTGGAGCAGGTCCAGCGCGTCTACGCGGCCAAGGGGCTCTCATCTGACGGCCCCTCCATCGGCACCGAATATATCGAGCTGTCGCCGGGGCTCCACCGGGTGAGCGTGCGCATCGGCAATACCGCCGAGCCCGGCACGTGGAGCGACCAGTGGGAGGGCGAACTCAACTTCGAAGTCGGCCGGCGCCAGGTCATTCTCTATGAGAATCGCGAGGGCTTTATCATCGCGCGCTGAGGGCGAGGTCCTGGGGGAGGGCCTCGCTGCAGATGCCGCTGGAGTCGAAGATGGTATGCTTTTGCCAGTCCGGGCTGGGTTGGGGAAAGTCGCTTCGATAATGCCCGCCGCGCGACTCACAGCGGCGCAGCGCCGCTAGCGCAATAAGACTGGCGAGCGTGATGGTGTCGTGAATGGCGCTGCGCGCGGGGAACCGGGCGGCCATCTGGTCGAATTGCTCAAGCGTGCGCTCAAGCTCGGCGCCGTTTCGCACCACGCCGACCGTCGCCCACATCAAGGCGCGGACCTGCTGGAGCGCGCGCTCCGCCGCGGCGCAATCGGGCGCGTCAGGCCATTGCATCAGGTCCAGATTCGCGCGCGCACTCAGCGGCGCGTTGCGAATTCGCGCAACTTCAGCCGCCGATCGCGCCACCCGCTCCCCGAAGACCAGCGCCTCCAGAAGCGAATTGCTCGCCAGGCGATTCGCGCCGTGCAGCCCCGTCGACGCAACTTCGCCGCAGGCCCACAGGCCCTTCGCCGAGGTGCGACCGTCGGCGTCTACTTTCACCCCGCCCATATGATAATGGGCGACCGGTGAGACGGGCAGCCGGTCGGTGGCGGGATTAAAACCGGCGCGCTGACAATCCTCATAGGCCGAGGGAAAGCGGCGCGCGAAGGACTTCCCGAGCGCGGTCGCGTCGAGGTAGACCGACTCACCGCGCGCCTGCTGCGCCCAGATTCCGCGCGAAACGATATCGCGCGGCGCAAGCTCGGCGTCCGGGTGAATCTCGCACATAAAGCGCTGCCCGCGCTCATTGACCAGATGCGCACCCTCGCCGCGAATCGCCTCGGAGAGCAGCGCCACGGGCTGTCCGACCGCCTGTGTGCCCGCCCACAGCCCGGTCGGGTGAAATTGCACAAATTCAAGATCGACCAGCCGCGCCCCGGCGCGCATCGCCAGCGACAGGCCCGTGCCGCGGGCTTCGGGAGGATTGGAACTTCGGGCATAAAGTTGGCCAAGGCCGCCGGTCGCAAGCACCGTTGCCTGGGCAATCACCACCTCGCGCCGCCCGTCGCGATGCTCCAGGCAAGCGCCCACGACCCGCTCCCCCTCGCAAATGAGCTCGACCACCGTGCAGCCCTGGCGAAGTTCGATATTGGGCGTCTCGCGCAGATTGCGCGCGAGCGTCGCGCAGATCAGCCGACCGCTGCGATCGCCGCCCGCGCGCACCACGCGCCGGTGGCTGTGGGCGGCCTCATGATTCAGAACCAGGCGCTCATCTTCGGCGCGGTCAAACGGAACCCCCGCCCACAGCAGCTCGTCGAGGCGCGCGGGGCCCGCGTCGCAGACCAACTTGACGATCTCAGCGTCGCAAAATCCCGCCCCCGCAACCTCGGTATCCGCCGCATGAAAGCCCGGCGAGTCCCCCTCGCCGACCGCCACCGCCACGCCTCCTTTGGCCTGCGGACTCGCCCCGCTCTCGCCGATGACGCCGCCCTCCACGAGCGTTACCCGAAGGTCGCCCGAGGCGTGCAACGCAACCTGCATGCCCGCCAATCCGCCGCCAATCACAAGAATATCGCTAAAATGAATCACAGGGGTCATGGTGGCGCGTCCGGGAAGATGATTTCAGGGTGATTAAATATCCAACATCGCTTGCAATGAGCGGCGCGCGCGCGCGGCGATATCCGGGTCGATCTCGACCTGCGGGCTCATCGTTTTTAGCGAATTATAGACCTTCTGAAGTGTGATCTTTTTCATATAGGGGCACAGGCTGCACGGCTGGATAAACTCGGTCTCGGGGAACTCGACGCTCAAGTTTCCCGCCATGGTGCATTCGGTGATCAGCGCGACCTGTTTGGGCGAGTTTTTGGCGATATAGTCGTGCAATTGCGAGGTCGAGCCGATGCTGTCGGCGACGTCCTGAACCTCTTTGCTGCACTCCGGATGCACCAAGACCTCGATGCCCGGATGCGCCAGGCGCAGCGCCTTCATATCGGAGACCCGAAACTCATCGTGCACGATGCAGACGCCGTCCCAGCCAATGATCTCGACATCGGTTTGCGAGGCCACATATTTGCCAAGATGCCCGTCCGGCACAAAGATCACCTTCGGCACCCCGAGCGCCTCGACGACCTTCACCGCGTTGGACGAGGTGCAGCAGATATCGCACTCGGCTTTGACCGCCGCCGAGGTATTCACATAGGTCACCACCGGCACGCCCGGATGGGCGGCGCGCAAGTCGCGTATATCCTGGGCGGTGATGGACTCCGCCAGCGAGCACCCCGCTTCGGGGTCGGGAATCAGCACGATTTGCTCCGGGTTAAGCACCTTGGAGGTCTCGGCCATAAAGTGAACACCGCACATCACCAGCACATCGGCCGAAGACTGGGCCGCGACCTGGGCGAGTTGCAGGGAGTCTCCGGTCACGTCACTGATGCACCAGAAGAGCTCGGGGGCCTGATAATTATGCGCCAGGATGCAGGCATTCTTCTCTTTCTTGAGCCGATTGATTGCCACGATAAGCGGCGCATAAAGCTGCCACTCCGCCTCAGTCACCAGATGGCGCACCTTCGGGTACAGGTGCGCGGTCGCGGCCGCCACCTCGGGCGTATATTGCAGCTCATCTTCCAACAAAATATCTTGCATGCGTGCAACTCACGGGTTCGAAAACTGATTGAAATTTAATTTTGGCGCTATTCTTGCGTATTCGAAGACACGGCACGAGGCGCCCCACGTACCCAACGCGTCTTGCTATAATCGTGCCGAATTGTCCCGGAAATCCGTCTCTCTTTGATCGACGCTGAATTATGAAAGAGCGCACAAAAAGGGTGCAGGCGCGCCAATTTTTGCTCGAATGGCGCGCCGCCCTGATTTGCTTCGTCGTCGCCGGCCTCAGTGGCACGGCCTTTCGGCTAGCCGCCGCCGGATTTGAGCCGCTGGGTGGGTTAAACCTCGATTATGTGCGAAATGCCCACACCCATCTGATGCTCTTTTCCTGGGCGACCCCGCCGCTCATGATTCTGATGGCCCAGCGCCTCGCCAGAAATTTTGCCCGAAGGCCTGCGCAAAAGTTTCGCGAAGATGCATTTCGGCGCATCATTCGCGCGGCCATCTGGGTCGGCGTGCTGATGTTCGTGCCCTTCTTGATCTCGGGCTATTCCAATACCCGGATCGGCCCGGTGTCGCTGCCGCTGACCATCATTCTGTCGAGCCTGGGGATGTTTGTCTGGTACGCATTTTCCATCGAGTATGTGCGCGCGCGCCGCGGCCTTCACACCGATATTATCTGGCGATTATGGGATTGGGCGAATTTCTTTTTATGCCTGAGCACCGTGGGCGCCTGGGCGCGCGGGATATTCATGGGCTTGAAGATCACCGACCCGCGCATCACTGGCGGATCGATCCAATTCTTCGTCATCACCTTCTCATTCGGCTGGCTTGTGCTGGGGGTGCTGGGCGAGTTTCACCGCCGCCTGAAGACGGCGCCCGGCAGGCAGATACACGCCGGCACCTGGCTCGTCGCCGCAGGGATCCCGCTGATTTTTCTCAGCGCGCAAACCGCAGAACTTCCCGGGTGGTTGAGCTTTGCAGGCCACCTCAGCGCCCTGGCTGTCGGCCTGGGTTTAAGCCTGCACCTTCACAAAATCTGGCAAAACGGCGGCATCGGCCGGCGCTCCCCGAGCAGGGTCGCGCTCATCTTCGTGGCCGGTGCAATGCTCGTCGCCGCCGTGCCGCCCCTTCTCCACTGGGCCAATAGTTTTGGTTTGCGCCTTATCTTCGTGCACCTGATGCTGCTGGGCGTCGTTACCCTCGGGCTGCTCGAATCCCATCCCGAAAACGAACGCCTGCGCCCGGCCTGGCTGATGCCCGCAGCCATCTTTATCCTGCTCGCCACGATGCTCCCCACCACGGGACTGTGGCCGAGCACGCTATACGGCGCGCCTGCGTTTTATCTGGTGGCTGCGGGAAGTTGTGCGCCGTGGATTGCGGCGGGGTGGTATGCGGCGCGCTTGGGATCGTGACTGGCGATGCGTTTTTATACGTCTCGATCTTTCAAACTCGGCGCCCTCAAACCCTCGTCACGTCCCACAAAACGTCGCTTTTACCCGCTGCTCCATCGTCGGCGGCCGGGCCAAATCGATATGCTCCGGTGCATAGTCATAGGGCGTGGCCAGCACCTGCACGAGTGTGTCAAACGGCGCAAAATCATTGCGCCCCACCGCCGCCTCGATCGCTGCTTCGACCTGGTGGTTGCGCGGAATAAAGACCGGATTCTCGGCGCGCATCATCGCCAGGCGCTCGGCGTTGGACATCGCCTCTTTGGCCATGCGCGCGCGCCAGCGAATCCGCCAGCCGTCGAATCCGCCGGGTAATTCACCCAACTCGGCCAGCGCTTTGTGGCGGGCGTCGGGCGCATCGTCGGCGAGCAATTCGGTCAGGCGCACAAAGGTCAGGGTGAAGTCGGAGTGGGTCTGGTACATGACTTCGAGCAGGTCTTCGATGAGCGGCCAATCATCGTCAGGAGTGATATCTTCGGCTTGCTCGCCCAGCGTTTTGAGCCCGAGTTTTCGCCCCATCCCGCGGCTGAAGGCCTGGCGAAAATACTTGGGAAAGGTATCCACGATCGCCTGCGCCTGGGTCCAGGCTGCATCGCTGGCCTCGGTGGGCCCGAGGAGTGCCTGGGCCAGCCGCGAGACATTCCACTGCGCGATCGGCGGCTGATTTCCAAAGGCATAGCGCCCCTGGTGGTCGATGGAACTAAAGAGCGCCGCGGGATCATACTCGTCCATAAACGCGCACGGCCCATAATCAATCGATTCCCCCGAAATAAGCATATTATCGGTATTCATGACCCCGTGAATAAAGCCGACGCATTGCCATTTTGCCACCAGTTCGGCCTGGCGACGGGCGACCGCGCGCAGCAAATCCACCAGCGCCTGCTCGGCGAGGGAGCCGTCTTCATTGCGGGCGATCGCAAGGTCGGGATAATGGCGCTCCAGCACATATTCGGCGAGCGCGAGGATGGCGTCGGCGTCATTCTGGGAGGCGAAATATTGGAAGGTCCCGATGCGAATATGACTGCTCGCCACGCGCACCAGCACCCCGCCCGGCTCCATTGTCTGTCGGCGCACCCACTCACCGGTGCGCGCGCACATGAGCGCGCGCGTACTCGCAATCCCCAGCGCCGCCATTGCCTCACTGAGGATATATTCGCGCAGCACCGGCCCCAGCGGCGCGCGCCCATCGCCGCCGCGCGAGTACGGCGTTCGCCCCGCCCCCTTGAGCTGCACGTCAAAGCGCTCGCCGGCGCGGTCGAGCACCTCGCCGAGCAAAATCGCGCGCCCATCCCCCAGGCGTCCCGCCCAGTTGCCGAATTGATGGCCGCCATAAACGGTCGCGATCGGTTGGGCGCCCTTAAGTATCGTATTGCCCACGGCAAATGCCGCGCCGAGGTCGGAGCGAAGCCAGGCCGGGTCGAACCCCAGTTGCTCGGCCAGCGCATCGTTCACCCGAATCACCTGCGGCGCGGCCACCGGCTCGGGCTCAACGCGCGAAAAAAAGCGCTCGGGGAGCGCGGCGTAGGTATTGTCGAAGTGTACCGGCATCACGAAACTCCTGTCTGTGTATGGGTCGACTAAAGGCGCTTCATCTTCCAGGCGCGCAGCCCAGCCTGCTGCACCTATTGGAATAAGCGATAAGAAGCTATTCACATTTCCACGAAGTTCGACCCAGCGCATCTTTCGCTATTGTTTCAGCGGCGAATCACCTAACTTCAAAATCTACTCTTAAACCGAGCCCAAATCGAAGGAGACAAAGATGAGCTGGCAACCCTGTCCTGACCCAGAAATTGGCAACCGCGAATCCACCGATGCCGTCGATATTTTGATCGTACCTCGCGCAGTGGACCTCGGTGAGATGCAGGTGCGCCGCGCGCTGCCCTCGCGAAAGCGCCAGATGGTCGGCCCTTTTATCTTCTTTGATCAGATGGGCCCGGCCGAATTTTTGACCAACCAGGGCATCGATGTGCGCCCGCACCCCCATATCAATTTGTCCACGCTGACCTATCTTTTCGACGGTGAGATTATGCACCGCGACAGCCTGGGCACCGCGCAGTCGATCAAGCCCGGCGCGGTCAACCTGATGCGCGCGGGCCGCGGCATCGTGCACTCGGAGCGCACACGCGAAGAACTGCGCGAATCCGGCCAGTACCTCTTCGGCATCCAGACCTGGCTTGCGCTTCCCGAGTCGATGGAAGAAGACGACCCGAGCTTTGCGCATCACGCCGCGAAGTCGATGCCGATCATCCAGGATACCGGCCTGAATATGCGTCTTATCGCTGGCACAGCCTTCGGCGAGACTTCGCCGGTCAAGACGGCGGCCGAGGCGCTTTATGCCGATATCCAGCTCAGCGCGGGCACGCGCCTTCCCATCGAGCCGACTCACGATGAGCGCGCGCTCTACACGATTTCGGGGACGATTGAGATCGCCGGGCAAAGCTATGAGCCGGGGCAACTTCTCGTGCTTCACCCGCGCGATACCATCACGGTCCGCGCGGGCACGGACGCGCGCTTTATGCTCTTTGGCGGCGCCCCCATGGAGGGCCCGCGCTATATCTGGTGGAACTTCGTCTCCTCGCGCCTGGAGCGTATCGAGCAGGCCAAGGAAGAGTGGGCAAACGGCATCTTCGACACGATTCCCGGCGACGAAGAAGAGTTTATCCCGCTGCCCGAGAGCATTGGAAAACCGCGGCGCTCGACCGGCGCGGTGCATTATCCCTGAGCATTTTTAATTCATAAACTCGGTGCCATAGCTAAAGCCGAGCGAGACGGTCGCAAAATGCAGCCAATTCGACACATAACCGTCGCCAAAGTCATTGCCGTCCTTGCTCGTCCCCTCGCCGCCGCCAGCCAGATAACGAAGATTCACAAAGCCACTTATATTGTGGGTGAGCGGGCGCCCCACGCGAAGACTCGCGTCGAGAATCGCGCCGGTGACATCGGAATCCCCGCCGTTGAGATATTTGACGGGCGCGTAAAATCCGGCCGCATCAAGGCACCACCAGAACGAGCCCGCCAGCGGCATACGCGCGCGCAACTGGAGCAATGGCACCGGGCCGACGTCGCGGTTGCTGCGAAAAAGCGTGCCGTCGGCTGACTTAAAATCGATGGTCGCGTTGCGAAGTTGCAGCGCCGCCCCGATCGCCAACTCACGCTGCGGGCCCTCAAAGAAGTCATAGAGGTAGCCCACCCGATAAAACGGGAACCCGTAACGGAGCTCCATCGGCGTCCCCTGCGGAAAGTTAAGCGCATCGACCCGCACATCCCGGCGAAGCGCGACCGCGGTCTTGATCTCAAGCGGCTGGTACAAAAAGATGAATTTATGCCGACCCTGAAAATCAAATTCGGCCTGCAAACGGACGAATTGATAGAGATTATCCTGCCCACCTTCGTCGACATAATCGAAGTCGGTGCCGTCTTTACCGAATTGCACAGAATGGGCGATCGGGCTGAGAAAACCGAGTTCTCCGGTGATAGAGAGGCGGTTTTTCGGGGTCGAGGCTTCTGCGCGCGTATCCTGCGCCGCGGCGACCGTTGAAATGAGTGCAACCGGCGCAGCTAGCATTAAGATCATCAAATAACGTTGCAGCATTTTCATCTCAAGCCCCTTTATTTAAAATTTAATTCTATTATTCACCGACGGTTTTTGAGACGCCAGGCGGCGACATCTCGATTCAGCGTCAAGATTAAGAGCATCGATTCGACCTCGCCGATACCACCGCGCAGGTACGCCACAAAACAGCGAAAACCCATTCCTATTGCATTCAAGGCGACTCGCCCTATCCTAAGCACGCGAACCGGCGCGCCCACCGATCGCTCGAAGTTCGCTCGAAGATCGGTTCGTCCCATGAGGCGCGCGAAATTTCTCAATATCCCGCTCAAATAGAACGAAGACTCCACCATGCAAACCCCCGAATCCCCCATCGAAGACTGCCCGGAAGGCTGCCGCATTTTTTTATATGCGCGCCCCAGGGCAAGCCGCACGAAGATCGCCGGGCTGCACGACGGGCGCGTCAAAATCCAGATCTCGGCGCCCCCGGTCGACGGCGCCGCCAACGCCGAAGTGATCGCATTTTTGTCCAAAAAACTCGGCGTTTCAAAGTCCGCGATCGAGCTGACAGCAGGCGAATCGGGCAAGCGAAAAACCGTCCTGGCCCACGGCATCGTGGCCGCGCAGGCAAAAGAAAAGCTCGGGCTCTAAAAGAGCGCCGAGCTTTGCTTGGTCTTTCGCGGGTCAGGCGATCCGCGCTCACTTAGACTTCCAAAAACTGGCGCAGGCGCTCAATAATCACATCCAGCGCGATCGAGTTATTTCCGCCCTCCGGAATGATCAGATCCGCCCAGCGCTTCGAGGGCTCCACGAACTCCAGGTGCATCGGGCGCACGGTCTCATAATATTGCTCGCGGATGGACTCAAAGTCGCGCCCACGGTCGCGGATATCGCGGCGAATCCGGCGAAACGCGCGGATATCGGCGTCGGTGTCGACGAAGAGCTTGATATCAAAGGCCTTGCGCAATTCGGGCACCGCGAAGAGCAAAATCCCTTCGACGATGACCACCGGCAGCGGGTTGATGCGCACGGTCTCGTCAAAGCGGGTATGCCGGGTAAAGTCGTATTGGGGTGCCTCGATGGACTCGCCGGCTTTGAGCGCCTTGAGGTGACTCACCAATAACTCGCTGTCGAGGCTATTGGGGTGGTCGAAATTGACCTTGCCGCGCTCCTCAAAGGGCACCTCGCGCTGGTCATGATAGTACCAGTCATGCTGAATCGACACGCTCTTGCTGCCCAGGCCCGCCTGGACTTTGCGCGCAAGTGTGGTCTTTCCCGACCCGGTCCCTCCGGCGACGCCGACGATGATGGGAAGTTCGAGTGGTGGCTTAAGATTTACAGACATATTGAACTCCCGGATGATACAGAACGCGGGTACGCACGCCGCCGTGAAAAATCGTCCCTCACAATCAAGCGAACTTCGCCGAAGCGCGGATTTATGTCAACGCCGGGACTGGCTGGCGGCTTCGGCGCGCGCGGCGGCGCGTTGCTTTTCGATCATCTCCTCAAAGAGCACCTCGTGGGCATCTGGGCTCAACGCCTTGAGTTCCTTGCAGGCCCGAAGCAGGGAGTCCCCGGGCCTATGCGAACCGGGGACTCCCTGCTTTGCAATGGCATTGGGCGTCTCGATAAGTCTTTGCTTTTCAATGGCTTCTGGCGTTCTGAAGTCTTGCTCCTATGCGAACCGGGGACTCCCTGCTTTGCAATGGCATTGGGCGTCTCGATAAGTCTTTGCTTTTCAATGGCTTCTGGCCTTCTGAGAACTCACCCCCGGCGACAGAGGTGTGGTTCCGCTGCGCTCCACCACACGTCGCTTCGCTCATTAACGGCAACGGCGTCTGGGATCGAAGGGCTGTGCTGTTAATGAGCGAAGGCGCAGCCGCAGCGTCGTCCTGCGAAGCAGGACCTCTGTCGCCGGGGGTGAAGTTCCAGAAATGAGAGGCCTTCATAAAGCAGAAGATGCCTGAGAGAAAAGAAGTTTTCGAAAAGCAGGGAGTCCCCGGGCCTATGTTAAGCAGGACCTCTGTCGCCGGGGGTGAAGTTCCAAAAATGAGAGGCCTTCATAAAGCTGAAAGTCCTCAAGAGATTCGGAGCCTTCGCCAAGCAGGGAGTCCCCGGGATCTATGCGAACCGGGGACTCCCTGCTTTGCAAAGGTATTGGTCTCTCGATAAACCCTTGCTTTTCAAAGGCTTCTGGCGTTCTGTGCAGTCACCCCCGGCCACAAAGGTGTGGTTCCGCTGCGCTCCACCACACGTCGCTTCGCTCATTAACAGCGTCCAGGATCGGAGGGATGTGCCGTTAATGAGCGAAGGCGCAGCCGCAGCGTCGTCCTGCGAAGCAGGACCTCTGTCGCCGGGGGTGCGCACTCAAAAATGAGGGGCCTTCATAAAACAGAAGATGCCTGAGAGAAAAGAAGTTTTCGAA
>Ga0209075_1001487_pt1 | contig 22014 bp, 22 predicted proteins | sample Stecom2011_FD_187523 | JGI IMG/M metagenome (GOLD analysis project Ga0209075, IMG submission 187523) | Agricultural soil microbial communities from Utah to study Nitrogen management - Steer compost 2011 (SPAdes) (version 2) | ecosystem: Environmental > Terrestrial > Soil > Agricultural land...
TTTTTGGAACGCTAATTGCTTCTCGTAATAAAAACGAGATAAATATGAAAAAAATAATAATAGTATCTTTTGTAGTCCTATCTTTGTTTTCTTTTACTGGAGTTAAACAAGAATCCAACGGGCAACCATATAATACAGGAGAGTTCTTTAAGTTTAAAATAAGTTATAGTAGGTTTTTGAGTGCTGGATATGCTACTTTAGAACTTACAGAATCGGTATACAACAATAAGTCGGTTTTTCATGCAAAAGGTTATGGAGCGAATACGGGTTTATCCAAGTTGTTTTTTAAAGTAGAGGATCATTACCAAAGTTATTTTGATAAAGAAACCGGCAAGCCTTATATGGCGGTTAGAAATGTTTCAGAAGGAAATTATAAACGAGACCAACGAGCATACTTTAATCAAAATACCAATAAGATTTTATTTAAAGATTTTACCAAAAACAGAGAAAAAACAATTGAAGCACCCAAAAATGTTCAGGACGTAATTTCTACTTTTTATTATTTAAGAAACCACAAGGATATTGATAAAATTAAACCCAACCAAACTATAGACGTTGATATGTTTTTTGATGATGAAATCATGAAATTTAAGTTAAAATTCATTGGAAAAGAAACAATAAAAACTAAATTTGGAAACGTTTCTAGTATGGTTTTTAGACCTTTAGTTCAAGCAGGTCGTGTCTTTAAAGAGCAAGAGAGTTTAACCGTTTGGATTTCTGATGATAAGAATAAAGCTCCACTTAGAATCAAAGCTGATTTGGCAGTAGGAAGTCTAAGTGCTGATTTACATGAATACAGAGGACTTAAATACGCATTAAATATACAATAATAAATGGAAATATCAACCGAAACAAAACAACAACTCGAAGCCTTAAACCAAAAGTTTGAGGCTTTGGGCCAAAATACCAATACACATCTCGAGGGATTATTATGGTCTAAACCAATTACCTATTGGGATTATATCCAAACCGATGCCCTACTTAATTTACAAACACAAAGAACATTATTGCCAGACGAGATGGTCTTTATTATGTACCATCAGGTAAACGAATTGTTGTTTAAAATGATTTTGTGGGAAATGCAGCAAATTTGCGATAATCCCGACAATCCGACTACAGCAATTTTTACAGATAAACTTATGAGGATTAGTCGCTATTTTGATATGCTGACGACTTCATTCGTTATTATGAAAGACGGAATGGAAGACGAACAATATATGAAGTTCAGAAATACGCTCACTCCTGCAAGTGGTTTTCAAAGTGCTCAATATCGTTTAATCGAATTTTGTTCGACGGATTTAATCAATTTAATCGACTTCCGATTCAGATCAAATATCGATAGAAACACTCCCTACGAACACGCTCTAGAACACTTGTATTGGCAGGCAGCCGGAAAAGATTATCATACCGGAAAAAAATCATATCTCTTGGATCAGTTTGAAAAAAAATACAAAAAACAATTTTTGGAGTATATGGAAAAGTACAACACATCCAATTTGTGGAGAAAGTACAAACAATTGCCTGAATCTGATCAAAAAAACGAAGAGCTAATTAAAGCTATGCGACATTATGACTATACAGTAAACATTACTTGGGTAATAGGACATTATAATACAGCCAAAAAATATATTGAATCTGTACCAGGAGCACAAGAAGCTACAGGCGGAAGCGATTGGAAAAAATATATGCACCCGAAATATCAAAAAAGAATCTTCTTCCCGGAGTTATGGAGTGAAGAAGAACTTAAAAATTGGGGAGAAAACGTTTAACAGCCAAAGTAATAGTTAGTTTTGAAATATTTATCATATATCTTTTTAGCCTTAATATTAGTCGCGTGTAAAAAGTCCGATGAACAACAACCAAAAGAGGACGAAATAATTATTGAAAATCCAAAAACAGAACGCTTTGGGTTTTATATGGAAGATTATCAAGTAATCCATGACACCATTAAACAAGGAGATACATTTGGTAAGCTTCTGTCTCAACAAGGTTTTTCTGCAACCGAGATTCATAATATTGTTGAGAAAATAAAGGATTCTTTAAATTTGAGGAATATAAGAGTAGGAAGACCCTATACTATTCTAAAATCATTAGAAGAGCCACATACAATACAAGCTATGGTTTATCAATCAGATATGATTAATTATAGCGTGGTAGATTTTAGAAATGATATAGTAGCTTACAACCGACAAAAGCCCGTTACCATCAAACGAAAAATAATTGTAGATAGCATAAGTGGTTCTTTGTCTAACACTCTTGATGCAAACGGAGTAAGCTCAGCCTTAACCCATAATTTATCTTCGGTATATGCATGGTCAGTTGATTTCTTCAGAATTCAAAAAGGAGATGCATTTGGAGTTATTTTTAACGAAAGATATGTAAACGACACCCTTTATGTAGGTATAGAAAACATTGAAGGGTCATTTTTTATACATAAAGGCAAGAAAATTTATGCTTTTCCATTCAAAAGAGACTCGCTCGGAGGAAGCGAAGAATACTTTGATGATGAAGCCAATGCTTTGAAAAGTATGTTCTTAAAAGCACCGCTTAAGTTCAGTAGAATTACTTCAAGATTTTCTCCAAGACGATTCCACCCAGTACAAAAAACTTGGAAAGCCCATAAAGGAACTGATTACGCAGCTCCTCACGGAACTCCAATTATGACGACAGCTAACGGAGTGGTCGAGCAAACCGGATATACTTCAGGAAACGGAAATTTTGTAAAAGTAAAGCATAATAATACTTACTCTACTCAATATTTACACATGTCCAGAATTGCGGTTAAAAAAGGACAAAGGGTAACACAAGGCGAAACAATCGGATATGTAGGAAGTACAGGTTTAGCTACGGGTCCGCATGTGTGTTATAGATTCTGGAAAAATGGAGTTCAGGTTGATCCATTAAAAATGAATTTTCAAAGTTCAGAACCTTTGGAAGAAAAATATAAAGAAAGGTTTTTTAGTCAGATAAATCCAATAAAAAAAGAGCTCGATAGTGTGTCGAATATTAAGTTAAAATTATAATTCGTACTAAAATGGGATTCGAAAATACCAATCCGACAAGAACAATTGCTTGGAACAAACTTAGAGAACACTTCGAACAAGTTTGTTATGTTCCGATGCAGGAGTTTTTTGCACAAGACAAAGAACGAGCAACTCGCTTTCATATCAAATGGAACGATTTTTTGTTAGATTATTCGAAAAATAAAATAAGCCTAAAAACCATAGATTTATTTGTTGAATTAGCAGAAGAACTTGGCTTAAAGAATGGTATTGAGAGTCTTTTTTCGGGACAAAAAATCAATGTAACCGAAAATAGAGCGGTACTTCATACCGCATTGAGAGCTAACAAGCACGATGCTGTTTTGGTAAACGGACAAGATGTTGTTTCGGAAGTTTTTCAGGTTAGAGAAAAAATAAAATCATTTTCCGAAAGTATCATCTCGGGAGAGCGAAAAGGATATTCTCACAAACCATTTACAGATGTAGTAAATATTGGAATCGGAGGTTCAGATTTAGGACCTGCAATGGTTACAGAGGCCTTAAAGTTTTATAAAAACCATTTAAATATTCACTATGTTTCTAACATTGATGGAGATGGAGTCCACGAAACTTTAAAACAGCTAAACCCAGAAACTACTCTTTTTGTAATTGTTTCTAAAACCTTTACTACACAAGAAACCCTTACCAACGCGACTACTATTAAAAAATGGTTTTTAGAGCATGCAACCTCATTAGATATTTCTAAGCATTTTGTGGCCGTATCTTCTAATATCGAAAAGGCTATAGACTTTGGGATTTCTCAAGAAAATATCTTTCCGATGTGGGATTGGGTTGGAGGTCGATATTCGTTATGGAGTGCAGTAGGAATTTCGATTGCTTTGGGAATAGGATATGGAAATTTTGAAAGGCTTCTGCATGGAGCTAACCAACTAGACAATCATTTTAGAACCTCTGGTTTTCGTCAAAATATTCCTGTTGTTTTAGCTTTTTTATCTATTTGGTATAATAATTTTTTTGAATCAGAAACACATTGCGTGGTGGCTTATTCTGATTATCTCAAAAAGCTTGTGCCGTATTTACAACAGCTCGTTATGGAAAGTAACGGGAAAAGCGTATCTCGAGAGAATATTTTAGTAAACGATCAAACCGGGAATGTTGTTTTTGGAGGAATCGGAACAGACGTTCAGCATGCTTTTTTTCAACTATTACACCAAGGAACAAAACTGATTCCTACTGATTTTATCGGTTTTTCTGAGCCATTGCATGATAACCTAGAACATCACAATAAGTTAATGGCTAATTTTTTTGCTCAAACCGAAGCATTACTAAACGGTAAAGAAAATCCAAGCAACCTACACAAAGATTTTCATGGTGATAAACCTACCAATACCATTTTAATAAAAAAACTGACTCCTGAAAACCTTGGAGCTTTATTGGCTATTTATGAGCATAAAACTTTTGTCGAAGGTTTTCTTTGGAATATTTTTAGTTTTGATCAATTCGGAGTCGAATTAGGGAAGGAGCTTGCAACAACTATTTTAAGTGAAATAGAAAACAATAAAATAGGAGAGCACGACAGTTCTACAAGTCTTTTGCTAAAGGCTTATCTGAAAGGTTTTTAAGAAGTTTTCCCTTTGTCTTTGTTCATTGCATTAAAATATGCTGCTCTACTCAAAGGTTCGTATTCTTCGGTTTCACCTAACATGACTAAATTGTCGTTTTGATTTTTTCGGAAGCTGTAATGAGCTAAATTTCCTGTTCTGGTACAAACTGCATGAACCTTAGTTACATATTCTGCAGTAGCCATTAGAGCAGGCATCGGACCAAACGGATTTCCTTTAAAATCCATGTCTAAACCAGCTACAATTACTCGCTTTCCGCTATTTGCTAAATCATTGCAAACTGCTACAATTTCGTCATCAAAAAATTGAGCTTCATCGATTCCTACTACATCACAATCACTTGCTAAAAGTCGAATGTTGGCCGAAGAAGGAACAGGAGTAGAGTGAATTTCGTTAGCATTATGAGAAACCACCTTTGCCTCATCATATCGAGTGTCTATAGAAGGTTTGAAAATTTCAACCTTTTGTTTGGCAAATTGTGCTCGCTTCAATCTTCTGATGAGTTCTTCGGTCTTTCCCGAAAACATCGAACCGCAGATAACCTCTATCCAACCGAATTGCTCTTTGTGATTAACCGTATTTTCGAGAAACATTTTTTAGGTTTTTTTAATTGAAAAGATGAATACTTTTCATTACTTTGTATCGCAAACAAATATATTAAAAACAAAGGTGTTTACTCAAAAATAATTATCAACAATTATGAAAAATCGTTTAGAAGCAGAACTTATAAGCATTGCACACAGAATTTTGAAGTTGAAAAACAAATCAGAAGTTATTCAACTTCAGCAAGAAGCTTTAAACTTGTACGAAAAGTTGTCCGTTTTAAGGTTTGTAGAAGAAAATTATGACGATTCTTCAGTAGAAATCCCAGTTGATATTGAAGAAAAATTAGAAGAAATTTCAGTTGAAACAACAAAATCAGTTTCACATCAAGAAATTGAACAAGCAAAAGAAGAGATAGTTGTTGAACCTGTCCGAGAGGAAGAAAAACAAAAAGAAGATAATCCTATTTTAGATTCGTCTGTGCAGAAGGAAGAGCGCGAGGAAGAATCACCTAAAATCGAAGATTTTCAAGTTCGTTTTGAAGATTTTGAGGCACAGCTTTCGAACGCAAAACCAACTAAAACTCCTTCTATATTTGATGAAGTCTTCGAAACGGAGGAACCTGTTTTTGTGCCGGTAAAGCCTACTTCAGTTGAACAATCAGAAGTGAAAAAAGCAGAAAACACCCTGACAGAACCTAGTTCTAAGAACGTTTCTATAAACGAAGCTGTAAGAAAAAACTTTAATATTGGATTAAACGACAGAATTGCTTTTGAATTTCATTTGTTCGGAGGTCAAACCGAAGATTTTAACCGAGTGCTTTCACAACTGAATACCTTTGAAACATTTGCTGAGGCTAAAGACTTTATCGAAAATGTTGTAAAGCCAGATTATAACAATTGGTTAGCAAAAGAAGAGTACGAAAATCGCTTTTTAGAAATTATAGAAAGCAAATTTTAAGTTATAAAAGTATAATAAGCCTGACAGACTTTTTGAAGGTTGTCAGGTTTTTTTAATTCTAAACACTCGATAACGATAATATGTCAAAATTATATATAGTTCCTACACCTATCGGAAATCTTGACGATATGACATTTAGAGCTATAAAAGTTCTGAAAGAGGCAGATATGGTTCTGGCAGAAGACACTCGAAACAGTGGTAAATTACTCAAACATTTCGAAATTTCGACTCCGATGCAGTCGCATCATATGCATAACGAACACAAAACGGTTGAAAATCTGATTCAGCGATTAAAAGCAGGAACTACTATTGCGCTTATTTCGGACGCAGGAACTCCAGCTATTTCGGATCCAGGGTTTTTATTGACACGTGCTTGTGTCGAAAACAATATTGCAGTAGAATGTTTGCCCGGAGCCACAGCTTTTGTTCCAGCTCTAGTCAATAGTGGACTCCCAAACGATCGATTTGTGTTTGAAGGTTTCCTTCCAGAAAAAAAAGGAAGACAAACGCGTTTTCTGGCTTTGGCAGAAGAAACACGAACGATGATTTTTTATGTTTCTCCCCATAAACTTCTGAAAACCCTAGAAGAATGCATTCAGTATTTCGGAGAAGATCGACATATTTCTGTATCCAGAGAAATTACTAAACTGCACGAAGAGACCATCAGAGGTACAGCCAAAGAGGTACACCATTACTTTAGCCAGAAACCCATTAAGGGCGAAATTGTTTTGGTTGTTGCCGGAAAGAAATAATCATTAATTCTCTGGCTCGTCTAACCGTTTATTTTTCATCTCTTTTAGATAAAGTCGGTTAAATACTTGGCAGGTCACCAAATCGCCCATTACGTTTACCGAGGTTCTAAACATTCCGAGTAATCGGTCTACCCCAATAATCAGCGCAATAGCTGTAACAGGAATACCGATAGTAGCCAAAACAGAACCTAAAACGATAACTCCAGCTCCCGGAGCAGAAGGTGTTCCGATCGAAGCCAGAATAGTGGTTACAATTACAATTATGGTTGTAGGTAAGTCGAGTTCTAAGCCATAAACTTGTGCTAAAAACAAAGTTGCAATGGCTTGAAAAACTGCTGTTCCGTCCATATTTATCGAAACTCCCACAGGAATAATAAATCGGCTTACAGAAGGATTGATTCCCATTTTTTCTTCTGCAGTTTTTAATGTCAGAGGCATAACTGCAGCCGAACTAGCCATTGAAAAAGCCAATAAAAGCACATCTTTAGCATCCGAAAAGAAATTTTTGAGATTGACTTTAGCTATAAACAATAGAATCATACTGTATACGAAAACCACCAAAAGTAAGCCTACAACAACAGTCAGCATAAACATCGAAAGTCCCATAATTGTTTCTATTCCGACTTTAGAGGTTACTTGACACATTAGTCCGAAAACTGCAACAGGAGCCAGCTTCATAGCCCAACGCGTAATCGACATTGTTATTTCTTGAACAGAATACAATACTTTTAGAAGCGGTACAGCAGTATCTGCCTGAATATTAGCCAAAGACACTCCTATAATGATTGCAAAGATCACAATGCTCAACATATCTCCTGATACTAAGGCTTGTAGAGGGTTTGCGGGTAAAAGATTAACAATCATTTCCGGTATATAACCAAAACTTAATTTCGCACTCGAATTAGTTAATTCTGCTGTATCTAAAGCCATGTCGGCTGTAATAAGGCTTGTGGCATCCATGTAATTTCCGGGCTGGATAATTGTAGCTAAAACAACGGCTAAAACCAGTACGGTAGAGGTGGTCATTCCGTAATACAAAAGTAGTTTTGGTCCAGATTTTTTGAGATATTCTGTATTATCTCCACCTGCGATTCCTTGAACAATTGAACTGAACATAAGCGGAATCATAATCATCTGTACAACTCTGATAAAAAGATTTCCTGGAAAGGCAATCCAACTGATAAGAGATTGAAGATTTTTTTCTCCAATCCAATTAGGTTGGGTGGCAAAATAAGCTCCGAGCAGAATTCCTATAAACATTCCTATAAGAACTTTGAGCCAGAGTTTTTTCTGCACTAAGTTTTGTAAATACTTATAAAGTTCCTTAACGGGAAGTAATCTTTCGGTAGGTTTTTGATTTAGAAGTTCCATAAATAATTAAAAAATGCAACAAAGTAAAATTACCTTTTTATTTACCCACTTTTTAGGATATTTGTCAGGTTTTGTACGAATTGTATGGCTTCCTTTTATTTTTTTAAAGAGTCTAAATAGGCCTCACGTACTTTCTTAAACAGATTTGAAGAATATACAAAATCAACTACAGCTTCGTTATCTGTTTTATAAATTCCTTCGCTATTTCCTGTCCAAGCTAAAACGCCATTTTTTAAGAAAATAATATTTTCTCCGATTTCCATTACAGAATTCATATCGTGCGAATTTATTACAGTGGTTATGTTGTATTCTTTAGTGATTTCGTGAATTAGTTGGTCGATTACAATAGAGGTTTTTGGGTCAAGTCCTGAGTTAGGCTCATCACAAAACAAATATTTCGGATTGTTTACTATTGCTCTGGCAATAGCTACTCTTTTCTGCATTCCTCCTGAAATCTCGGATGGTTTCTTTTTGTGTGCATCAATAAGTTTCACCCTTTCGATAACAAAGTCTACTCGTTCTTTAATTTGTCGAGGTGTTTTGTTGGTAAACATTCGCAACGGAAACCCTACATTTTCTTCCACGGTCATCGAGTCAAACAAAGCACTGCCCTGAAAAACCATACCGATTTCTGTACGGAGTTCTCTTCGTTCGTCTGCTTCCATTTGTCGGATAAATTTTCCGTCAAACGAAATGGTTCCGCTGTCTTGGGTGTGAATTCCGAGAAGTGTTTTTAATAAAACAGTTTTTCCAGACCCACTTTGTCCGATAATTAGATTGGTTTTACCGGTTTCAAAAGTAGCTGTAATGCCTTTTAAAACTTCTGTTCCGTTAAATGATTTTCTTATATCTTTAATTTCTATCATTAGTTTAAAAGTAAGTGAGTTGCCAAATAATCTACTAAAATAATTACCACACTTGTCCAAACAAAAGAAGTTGTACTGGCTTTACCAACTTCTAGGGCACCACCTTTCATATAATAGCCATGATAAGCAGGAATAGTGGCTAGAATAAAAGAAAACAATACGGTTTTTATAAACGCATAAGTTACGTGAAACGGAATAAAGTTGTCTTGAATTCCGTAAATATATTGGTCTGCCGATACATATCCCCCGTATACACCTGCTAAAAAACCTCCAAAAATTCCTAAAAATATCCCCAAAGCAATTACAAATGGATATAAAAGCATGGCTATTATCTTTGGATACACCAAATAATTGAGAGAATTTACTCCCATAACTTCCAATGCATCAATTTGTTCGGTAACTCGCATAGTTCCTATGCTCGAAGTTATGAATGACCCAACCTTTCCTGCCATAATAATCGAGATAAAAGTTGGGGCAAATTCCAAAATTACTGATTGGCGTGTAGCAAATCCGATTAAGTACTTTGGTAAAAGAGGATTATCTAGGTTTAAGGCCATCTGAATGGCAACTACTCCTCCTACGAAAAAAGAAATAAACATTGTGATTCCGAGCGAGCCGATTATCAAGTCGTCAATTTCTTTAAAAATTAGCTGCCTTATCATCGAAGTTTTGGTAGGTTTTGAAAATATATCTTTCAGCATCAAGAAATATCTTCCGATGTGGGTGAGTGTCCTCCGTGTAACAGGCAATGTGAATATGTTTATCATTATTTGAGTCTTAATATTGAAAGTCAAATAACCGAATAGTTTGGGTGTTTTTGACTTTAAACTTTAATGATTTAGTTACAAATCAAAACCTATATCTCTTCTGAAATACATTTTTTCGAAATGTAGTTTTTCAATATTTTTATAAGAATGCTGTAGCGCTTCTTTAAAGTTTTCTCCAAACGAGGTCACGGCTATTACTCGTCCTCCGTTTGTTACTATTTGTCCGTTTTCTTCTTTTGTTCCTGCATGAAAAACAATTGAGTTTTGTATGTTTTCGATACCGGAAATTTCTTTTCCTTTTTCGTAATCTTCCGGATATCCTCCCGAAACTACCATTACAGTAACAGCGCTTCTAGAATCGACTTCTAAAGGTATTTTGTCTAACTCTTGAGATTCAAGAGCAGTGAATAACTCAACCAAGTCGCTTTTTAAGCGTGGTATAACCACTTCGGTTTCTGGATCTCCCATTCGTACGTTATATTCGATTACGTATGGCTCATTGTTTACTTTTATCAGTCCGATAAATACAAATCCCTTGTATTCAATCTTATCATTTTGAAGTCCCTGAATAGTGGGTTTTACGATTCGGTCTTCTATTTTTTTCATCAAAACTTGATCTACAAACGGAACAGGCGAAATTGCTCCCATTCCTCCTGTATTAAGTCCTTTGTCTCCTTCTCCTATACGCTTATAATCTTTGGCAGTCGGAAGAATTTTGTAATTTTTACCATCGGTTAAAACAAAACAACTCAGTTCAATTCCGTCTAAAAATTCTTCAATCACTACTTTTGTACTAGCATTTCCGAATTTTTCGTTTAACAACATATTGGATAGCTCTTGCTTGGCTTCTGATAAGTTCTCTAATATCAAAACACCTTTTCCTTGAGCCAGTCCGTCTGCTTTAAGTACATACGGAGGTTGTAGTTTGTCCAAAAAGGCAAATCCTTCTTCGATGTTTTCTTTAGTAAACGACCCGTAGTGTGCTGTTGGTATATTGTTTTTTACCAAAAATTCTTTGGCAAATTCTTTGCTTCCTTCGAGTTGAGCTCCTGTTTTTGATGGTCCTATTACCTGAATGTTTTTCAGTGCTTCATCATTTTTGAAAAAGTCGTAAATTCCATTTACCAATGGGTCTTCTGGTCCTACAACCACCATTGCTATCTCATTAGTAAGGCAAAATTTTTTAATTGCTTCAAAATCATTTACTCTTATAGCAATATTTTTAGCTATTTGTTGAGTTCCAGCATTGCCAGGTGCAACGAATAATTCTTTTGTTTTCGGGCTTTGCACAAGCTTGTAAGCCAAGGCGTGCTCTCTGCCTCCTGAGCCTAAAAGTAGGATTTTCATTTAGTGTGTTTTTAATTTTCAAAAGTACGCTTTTTATTTTTCAGAGGCAAAATAGGTTTCGGATTAAATTTTTATTATCTATTCAAAAAAAGAAATTACTTTTGTACTCGTATTTCAGAAAAGCTTGTTAAAATTATTGTGCTTACAATAATATGTTTTTACTTTAGCCTATGAAAATTGAAACAATATTAAAATTGAATGCAGATATTTCTTTGCCCAAACAAACCGTGCTTAATATTTCATATACTCAAACTCTTATCGCTGAGAAGTTATCCGATGTATTAAAGCCTTATGATATCTCTACCGAACAGTTTAATGTGCTAAGAATTCTTCGTGGACAAAAAGGCAAACCCGTTAATATGGGAGCCATCCAAGAACGAATGATTGCAAAAACCAGCAATACAACACGGTTGGTGGATAAATTATTGGCTAAGGGTCTTGTTGACAGAGCTGTTTGCGAAAATAACAGGCGAAAGATAGAAGTTACCATCACAGATAAAGGATTAAAACTATTGAATATTGTTGACAAATTAGTCGACAATACCGAAGATACGCTTTGTGCTAACTTAACTGATTTAGAACAAAGACAACTTATAGAATTATTAGAAAAGATTAGAAAATAAAATTATGAAAAACATCAAAAACATCGTTACCTTATTGTTTTTAGGAATCTCTATTAGTCTTTTAGGACAAACCAAAATAGACATCAATAAAAGTGTTGTGAATTGGAAAGGATATAAAGTAGCCGGTTTTCACGAAGGAACCATTAATTTAAAAGCGGGAGAGCTACTTTTTAAGGACAACCAATTGATAGGAGGGAAGTTTGTGGTGGATATGACCAGTATTTCTAGCACTGATATCTCCGGAAGAGGTAAAGAACGTCTTGATGCACATCTAAAAAATGAAGACTTTTTTGATGTAGAAAAACACCCTGAATCGTCATTGATATTTACTAAAGTGGTTAAAAAGAAAAAAGGAACATATGCTGTTACAGCAGATTTGGTTATTAAAGGGATAAAGCAAATTGTTCAATTTGATTTTAATGTTAGCCAAAACTCGGCTTCTACTTCGTTTGAAATTGACAGAACAAAGTTTGATATCAAGTATCGTTCGAAAACTATATTTCCTGATTTAGCAGATAAAGCAATTAAAGATAACTTTGATATAAATGTAGAGCTTGTATTCTAAATAAACTTTAAACTCCGACTGTCTAAAAAAACAAGTCGGAGTTTTTGATTTATAGCAATTTTGAGTTTTCTGCCTCATAATAGCTATCGATAGATAATTTATCTTGAGAGGCAGCAAAAACGGCTAGTTGATCACATCTTTCGTTTTGAGGATGGTTGTTGTGTCCTTTTATCCACTTGAATTCCACCTGATGTTTTCTATAAACTTTTAGAAAGCGGATCCATAAGTCAGGGTTTTTAACACCCTTGAAGTTTTTCTTTTCCCATCCTAAAATCCACTTTTGATTCACAGCATCTACTACATATTTGCTGTCAGAAACAACCAATACTTTTGTGTTTGGGTTTTTGAGCTTTTCAAGTCCTACAATAACAGCTAATAGCTCCATTCGGTTGTTGGTAGTGAGTCGAAACCCTTCATAAAACTCTTTTCTATATGTAGAGTTTGGAACTTCCATAATCACTCCATACCCGCCTTTTCCGGGGTTGCCTTTAGCGGCTCCGTCTGTGTATATATGTACTTGATGTGTCAAGATGTTTCTTGGTTGTTAGTTGTTAGTTGTTAGGTCAGAGGTTTGCTTGCTCTAACTCTGAAAATATGATTTTTAGTGTTTAATTATTTTGACGTAAGATTTGTTCAATTACAAGAGGATAGTTTTTGTGCTCCAAAGATAATACTTTAACGGCGACTTCTTCGGGAGTCTGACAATCTTCAATACTTATATTTTCTTGAAAAATAATATTTCCTTCATCGTAATGTTCGTTTACATAATGAATGGTCATTCCCGAAAACTTTTCTTTGTTTTCAAAAACAGCTTTATGTACATGGAGTCCGTACATTCCTTTTCCTCCATAATTAGGTAAAAGAGCAGGATGGATGTTTATAATCTTGTTCGGAAAAGCTTTTATAAGGTAGTCGGGTACCTTTAACAGAAACCCTGCTAACACAATTAAATCCGGGTTGTATTTACGGATTAAATCAAGAAAACCTTCTTTTTGGAATTCTTCTTTTGAAAAAACTTCAAAGGAGATGGAGTGGTTTTTGGCTTTTTGTATCACTCCTGCCTCCGATTTATTAGTAAAAACAGCATTAATTTTTGCAAAGTTGCTGTTTTTGAAATGTTTTATAATGGTTTCAGCATTAGAACCCGATCCTGAGGCAAAAATTAAAATGTTTTTCATGGTGCAAAAAAACGAATAAATAAGCACAAAATAAAGTAGTTATGTTTGTTTTTAAAAAATAATTTTCTACTTTAGTGCCACAATTTTTTGTGAAAATAGCGATTTAAATAAAATTTTCTATTTTTGCATCTTAATTCAAATACTAAAATAAAAAATTATGTCAGACATTGCATCAAGAGTAAAAGCGATTATCGTTGACAAGTTAGGTGTTGACGAGAACGAAGTAGTAACGGAAGCAAGCTTCACAAATGATTTAGGAGCAGATTCTTTGGATACTGTTGAGCTAATCATGGAATTCGAAAAAGAATTTGATATTCAAATTCCAGACGACCAAGCAGAAAACATCGCAACTGTAGGTCAGGCAATCTCTTATATTGAAGAGGCTAAAAAGTAATTAACATAAATACCTTGCACCATTTAAAGTGCAAGGTATATTGTTTTTTAAAGTTTTTAAGGTTAAAAAACCACCAAGATTGTATAAACAATCTGTAAAAAATACAAACTCATATTAGTCTTGTTTATATTTTCGAGATAATATGAGTTTTTTTAAATCTTTTTTAAAATTCTGAATATGGCAATAAGACGAGTTGTAGTAACAGGACTAGGAGCATTAACTCCGATAGGTAACAATATTGAAGAATATTGGAACGGACTTATAAACGGAGTGAGTGGGGCCGCACCTATTACGTATTTTGATGCGTCAAAGTTTAAAACACAATTTGCCTGTGAGGTAAAAAACTTTAATGTAGAGGATTTTATCGACAGAAAAGAGGCTCGTAAAATGGATAAATACGCTCAGTATGCTATGGTAACAGCAACTGAAGCCATGGAAGACGCTAATTTTGATTTGACAAAATTAGATTCAGACAGAGCCGGAGTGATTTGGGGTTCGGGAATTGGAGGCTTGCAAACTTTCCAAGACGAAGTAACTAGCTTTAATCAAGGAGATGGAACTCCTAAATTCAATCCGTTTTTTATCCCAAAAATGATTGCGGATATTGCAGGAGGACTTATTTCGATGAAATACAGTCTTAGAGGTCCAAATTTCACAACTGTTTCGGCTTGTGCTTCTTCTACTAATGCAATTATTGATGCTTTTAACTATATCCGTTTAGGACATGCAGATGTTATCCTAACCGGAGGTTCGGAGGCAGCCGTAACTATTGCGGGAATTGGAGGATTTAATGCAATGCATGCGCTTTCGACAAGAAATGACGACCCAAAAACAGCTTCAAGACCAATGGATAAAGACCGTGATGGGTTTGTTCTTGGAGAAGGAGCGGGAGCTCTAGTTTTAGAAGAATATGAACATGCAAAAGCTAGAGGCGCAAAAATATATTGCGAGATCGGAGGAGGCGGAATGTCTGCTGATGCTCATCACATAACAGCACCACACCCAGAAGGTTTCGGGGCTAGAAATGTAATGCTCAACTGCTTGAGAGACGCAGGATTAAAACCAACCGATGTAGATGGTGTAAACATGCACGGAACTTCTACTCCGCTTGGAGATATTGCTGAAACAAAAGCTATCTTGGAAGTATTCGGAGATCATGCGTATAACTTGAACCTGAATTCGACTAAATCAATGACAGGGCATTTATTAGGAGCTACCGGAGCTATTGAGGCAATTTCGTGTATTTTAGCTATTAAGCACGGAATCGTACCTCCTACTATCAATCACTTTACTGATGACGAAAATATCGATCCGAAACTGAACTTTACCTTTAACAAAGCACAAAAAAGAGACGTGAAGGTTATGATGAGTAATACATTCGGATTCGGAGGACACAACGCTTGTGTGCTGGTGAAAAAATTAGAAATGTAATTTTTGGAATGAATATTCTGCAAAAAATATTGAAAAATTCCCGTGCTGAAAAAGGCGGGATTTTTTTTGATAAAATCTATCAAATTACGGGATTCAAACCAAAAAAAATTGAAATCTATCAAAGAGCTTTTACGCATAGCTCTGTAAATAAAACAGACGAAAACGGGCAAGTAATCAGCTACGAAAGATTAGAGTTTTTAGGCGATGCAATGCTAGGAAGTGTAATTGCAGCTTATCTTTTTAGAGAAATTCCAAACCAGAACGAAGGATACCTCACTAAAATGAGATCTAAAATCGTAAGTCGCGAAAATCTCAATAATCTCGGTAAGCAACTCGGACTTATTGAGCTAGTAAATAGTAAAGTGTCTAAAAAACACTTTGGAGAAAATATTTATGGGAATCTTTTTGAAGCGCTAGTAGGAGCTATTTATCTAGATAGAGGTTATCTTACGTGCGAAAAGTTTATCAATAAAAAGCTTATCGCCCCCTATGTTGACTTAGACAAGTTGGAAGGCAAAATCATAAGCTACAAAAGCCTATTGATTGAATGGTGTCAAAAACACAAAAAACAATTTGCCATCAAGGTTGAGGAAGAAGAAAGTGCCGAAGCTCAAAAACATTTTTCAGCACACCTCTATATTGACGGAAAAATCGTGTCAAAAGCACGTGCTACTTCTAAAAAAAGAGCAGAAGAAACAGCCTCCAAAAGAGCTTATTTTGCTTTTCAAAAAGAGATTCAACTAAAGACATAAACGTTGCGTTAAACTTGCTTTAAGTTTTCTGAATAAAAAAGTAATGATATTATTTTTTGTACCTTTACGCTATAATTCAGAAGAATGAAGCCACAAATTTATAAACTTGATATTGATGATTTTGGTGAGATTGATTACGATTTAATAGCCATAAATACCATTATCGAAGATTATTTGTTGGCTTTCAGAATAAATGAAAGTTTAAAATTAGAACTTTCAAGATATAAAACCGATATAATTTCTACAAATAACCTAGGCGAGGTAGCGTTTTCGAGATACAGATTTGAAGACGTAAACCAACAGATATATTGGAGCTTGGTTCAGAATCAAAAATGGATAGAAACTTTTGAGGAAAAACTCTCACTTTTTGAACAAACTCAGCAAAAAGTATATTTGCTGCCCGAATTTAAAAATGCTGATTATTTTTTAAAGATAGAAGGAGCAGAATTTGAAAGTGCCGAAATCCAAGGTATTATATCTCAAATAAAAAAAATAAACAATGTTTCTGCTGTCTTTACAGTGGATGTTGAACAAATAAAATCAAAAAACAATTTAATATTTTAATAAATGTTAAACCAAAAAAAAACAAAAATAGTTGCCACTTTAGGCCCATCATGTAGTACAAAAGATGTAATTCATAAGATGGTAGAAGCAGGAGTAAACGTATTTAGAATTAATTTTTCGCATGCAGATTATGACGATGTAAAGTCGAAGATTGATATTATTAGAGGGCTTAACGAAGAATATGGCTATAATACTGCTATTCTGGCCGACTTACAAGGTCCGAAACTTAGAGTAGGAAATATGAAAGAAGATGTGGTAGTAAACCAAGGTGATGTGATAACTTTTACTACTGCAGAAGTGATAGACGGAACAGCCGAAAAAGTGTATATGAATTATAAAGCTTTTCCAAAGGATGTAAAAAAAGGTGAAAAAATATTGCTCGATGACGGTAAGTTAATTTTTGAAGTAGTAGAAACAGATAAGGAGAGTGAAGTTAAAGCAAGAGTTATTCAAGGTGGACCCCTTCGTTCCAAAAAAGGAGTGAACCTTCCGAATACGAATGTCTCTTTGCCAGCTCTTACCGAAAAAGACCGAAGAGATGCTATTTTTGCAATCCAACATCAAGTAGATTGGATTGCCTTGTCGTTTGTAAGAACTTCACGCGATTTAGAAGAACTTCAAGATTTGATTAGCGAACATTCGCCTCACAAAATCCCGATTATTGCAAAAATAGAAAAACCCGAAGCTGTTGAAAACATTGATAAGATAGTTGCTTTTTCTGACGGATTGATGGTGGCTCGAGGAGATTTAGGAGTAGAAATTCCTGCCCACGAAGTGCCACTTATTCAGAAAAAACTGGTGAATCGCGCTAAGACAGCTCGTATTCCTGTAATTATTGCCACTCAAATGATGGAAACAATGATTACCAGCCTTACACCTACTCGAGCGGAAGTAAATGATGTAGCCAACTCCGTTATGGATGGTGCAGATGCAGTTATGCTCTCTGGAGAAACTTCGGTAGGAAATTATCCTGTACAAGTGATTGAGAAAATGTCCGAGATTATTTTAGCTGTCGAAGATTCTCCTCTTATTCAGGTTCCTAAAAATATTCCGCAAACCCGAACCAAGCGATACATCACAAAGTTGGTTTGTTATCATGCAGCAATTATGGCAAACGAAATCAAGGCTCGAGCTGTTTGTACACTTACCAATAGTGGATATACCGCTTTTCAGATTTCGGCTTGGAGACCTCAATCGCATATTTTGGTGTTTACATCTAACAAACGAATTCTAACACAAATGAGTCTGCTTTGGGGAGTGAATTCACTTTACTATGATAAGTTTGTAAGCACAGATGACACGGTTGAAGACGTTAATAGAATGGCCCAAGAAGCTGGTTTTGTAACCGAAGGAGATATGGTGATTAATTTGGCTGCAATGCCTGTTCATGAAAAAGGAATGGTAAATACGCTTCGCCTCTCCGAAATAAAGTAAAAGAAACACAAGAATAATATCAATGGGAATACAAGTAAATTTCTGAAAAATATAACATCCTATATTATTTAAAAATAAAAAGTCAGCTTAAATTTGCAAAAATTTAATTTTAATATGTCTATTACACTTATAAAAAACGCTAAAATTGTAAACGAGGGAGTAATTTTTGAGGGAGATGTTCTAATCGAAGGAGAGGTTATTTCCGAAGTTGCAGAACAAATAAGTGTAAAGTCTTCTGATTGGAAAATAGTGGATGCAGAAGGAAATTATCTTATCCCAGGAATGATTGATGACCAAGTACACTTTAGAGAGCCTGGGCTTACCCATAAAGGAGATATAGAATCAGAAAGCAAGGCAGCTGTTGCGGGCGGAATCACTTCATTTATAGAACAGCCTAATACCGTTCCTAATGCAGTTACTCAAGAACTCTTAGAAGAAAAATATCAAATTGCGAATCAGAAATCATATGCGAATTATTCGTTTATGATGGGAGCAACCAATGACAATTTAGAAGAAGTTCTGAAAACTAATCCAGAAAATGTTGCAGGAATTAAGATGTTTTTGGGCTCTTCGACTGGGAATATGTTGGTGGATAATCCAGAAATTATTGAAAATATTTTTTCGAAAACCAATATGTTGATTGCTGTTCATTGTGAGGATGAAGCTACAATCAAAAAAAACTTGGCACATTACAAGGAAGAGTTTGGTGAAGATATTCCGATAGAATATCACCCGAAAATTCGAAGTGCAGAAGCGTGTTATGCTTCATCATCAGAAGCTATTAAATTAGCCAAAAAAACCGGAGCAAGATTACATGTTTTTCATGTTTCAACAGCACTAGAAACAGAGCTTTTTACAAATAAAGTTCCGCTAGAAGAAAAACAAATTACTGCAGAAGTTTGTTTGCACCACTTATGGTTTACTGACGAAGATTATGCTAAAAAAGGAAATCTGATTAAATGGAATCCGGCTGTAAAATCACAAGCCGATAAAGATGCACTTTGGAAAGCCTTGTTAGACGGAAGAATTGACAATATAGCAACAGATCACGCTCCTCATACTTTAGAAGAAAAATCTAAGAAATATATTGAGGCCCCATCAGGAGGGCCATTGGTACAACACGCTTTGGTCGCTCTTTTCGAAGCCTATTTGCAAGAGAAAATATCGGTTGAGAAGATTGTTGAAAAAACAGCCCACAATCCGGCTAAGATTTTCAAAATTAAAAAAAGAGGATTTATAAAAGAAGGTTATTTTGCAGATTTGGTAATTGTCAATTCACATCAGCCTTGGAATGTAAACAAAGACAATATTTTGTATAAATGTGGTTGGTCACCTTTTGAGGGGACAAACTTTAAATCAAAAATTACCCATACCTTTGTCAACGGAAAATTAGTATATCAAAACGGAAAGGTAAAAGAAGAGAAATTTGGACAACGATTGTTGTTTGAAAGACAATAACCTTTAAGCAGCTGTTTTTATAAAAGAAAATGATAAAAAACATTACATACTTGATTGTTGGAATTTTGTTGTGGAGTTGTTCGGAAAGTCGTAAACAACCTGCAAATCTTATTCCGCAAGAAGTAATGATTGATATCTTCTACGATATGAATATGATTCAGACTATACGAAATAGCGATTTTAAATTATATGATTCGTATAATATCGACCCGGAAGAATACATCTATACCAAATATAATATCGATAGTCTTCAGTTTGCCGAAAGCAACAAGTATTATGCTTTCAACCCAGAAGAATACGAAAAGATGCTCGATGCAGTTATCGAAAGAATAAATACTGAAAAACAAAAAGTAGAAGCCATGAACCTTGAGGCCAATTCAGAAGAATCGCTTTAAGAAAAATTTAATTGTAGGTTTGAAATTAAGGAATTATATTTTTCCTATCTTTAGAACTTAATTTGCACAGAAAGCCTTACAAAGGCTAGTAACTTAAATTTTAAAGATAAATATGAAAAACCTCATTCTTACTCTTTTAATTGCAATTTCTTGCAATGCTTTAGCTCAAAATCCTCGTTTTCAACAACACGTTTCATACAAGATGGAAGTGGATATGGACGTGAAAACATTTAAGTATAACGGAAAACAAGAAATTGTTTATACTAATAACTCTCAAGACACACTCCACAGAGTATTCTATCACCTATACAACAACGCTTTTCAGCCCGGAAGCGAAATGGATATTCGCTTGCAAACCATTGAGGATCCGGATAGGCGTATGGTACGCACTTTTACAAAAAACAATCAAAAAGTTACTCAAAGTAGAATCAGCGACCTAAAACCTAACCAAATAGGATATCATAAAATATCAAACTTTAAGCAAGACGGAAAGCCTTGCGATATCTTTGTGGAAGGAACTATAATGGAAGTTCAATTGGCTCATCCGATTTTGCCAAACTCTAAAACAGTATTAACCTTAGATTTTGATTCACAAGTTCCAGAACAAATTAGGCGTTCGGGCAGAAACTCTTCAGAAGGAGTAGCACTTTCAATGACGCAATGGTTCCCGAAATTAGCAGAGTTTGATTTTGAAGGCTGGCATACAGACCCATATATCGGACGAGAATTTCACGGAGTTTTCGGAGATTTTGATGTGAAAATTACTATTGACAAGGATTATACAATCGGAGGTACAGGCTATTTGCAAAACCCTAATGAAATTGGACACGGATATCAGGACGAAGGAGTAGAAATAAAACATCCTAAAAAAACAAAAAAACTAACTTGGCATTTTGTAGCACCAAATGTCCATGATTTTGCTTGGGGAGCAGATGATAATTTTGTTCATGATATATTAATCGGAGAGAATGGAGTAAAACTACATTTTTTGTATAAGGATGACGATAAGATTAGAGAGAATTGGAAAGCCTTACAGCCTAAAACCAACGATTTGTTGAGGTTTTTTAACCAAAATATAGGACCATATCCTTACAAGCAATATTCGGTAATTCAAGGAGGAGACGGAGGAATGGAGTATGCGATGTGCACTTTGATTACCGGAAACAGAAGCCTTCCGAGTTTGGTTGGAGTAACCGCTCATGAATTGGCTCATGCTTGGTTTCAGGGAGTTTTAGCGTTTAATGAATCAAAATATTATTGGATGGATGAAGGGTTTACAAGTTATATTTCGGATTTGGCAGTTTCTACAGTAATGGACAAAAAGTTACAAGAAGATGAAAACCCTTTTCAAACCACTTACAACAATTATTATTATATGGTAAAAAGCGGAAAAGAACAACCGCTAAGCACTCATGCAGACCGATATGAGTTCAACCAAATTCACGGAATTGCGGCTTATTCTAAAGGAGCTATTTTTCTAACACAATTGGGTTATCTAATCGGAAAAGAAAATTTAGATAAAACCATCAAACGCTTTTATCATGATTTCAAGTTTACTCATCCTACGCCTAATGATTTTAAAAGAACAGCAGAAAGAGTGAGTGGCGCCAATCTTGATTGGTATCTGATTGATTGGACACAAACCACAAATACGATTGATTACGGGATAAAATCGGTTGAGGAAAAAGACGGTAAAACTGAGGTGACTATAGAAAGAATAGGTCTTATGCCTATGCCTCTAGAGATAGGTGTAGTGTATGAAGACAATCAAGTGGAACTGTTTTATGTACCATTAAACTTAATGCGTTTTAATAAACCGAATGAATATTCAGTTCAAAGAAAAACTCTTAAAAATTGGACTTGGTCGCATCCTACTTACACCTTTACTATTGATACTCCAAAGGCTAATATCAAAGCCATTGACTTAAATCCAACACATTTTTTAGCAGACGTTAATCCGGATAATAATTTATACCTAAAAGGTCAATAA
>Ga0209075_1001488_pt1 | contig 22000 bp, 36 predicted proteins | sample Stecom2011_FD_187523 | JGI IMG/M metagenome (GOLD analysis project Ga0209075, IMG submission 187523) | Agricultural soil microbial communities from Utah to study Nitrogen management - Steer compost 2011 (SPAdes) (version 2) | ecosystem: Environmental > Terrestrial > Soil > Agricultural land...
GACAAAGGAAGCAGTAAAGAAGTTTGAAGAAGAGATTAAATCTCTTGGCGGAAAACTAACTAATTCTGAGTCTTGGGGCTTGAAAAAATTGGCTTATCCAATTCAGAAAAAAACAACTGGATTTTACTTTCTTTTAGAATATGAAGGAGAAGGAAATTTAGTATCTGAATTAGAAGTGACTTTTAAACGTGACGAGCGTGTAATGCGTTTCTTAACTGTTAAAATGGACCAACATCACAAAGAGTGGGCTGAAAAAAGAAAGTCAAGAATGAAAACTGCTAAACCTGCAAAGGCAGAAGCAAAGTAATTAAAGTAAAGAACCAAAAAAATTACAATTATGGCACAAGATGTAAGATATTTATCGCCGGTAAACATTGATATTAAAAAAGATAAATACTGTCGTTTTCAGAAAAGCGGGATTAAATTCGTTGATTATAAAGACGCAGATTTTTTATTAAAATTATTAAACGAGCAAGGTAAGATTTTACCACGTCGTATTACAGGAACTTCTGCTAAGTTTCAAAGTAGAGTTAACAAAGCAGTTAAACGTGCTCGTCACTTAGCGATCCTTCCATATGTTGGAGATCAATTAAGATAAGCCTATTTATTAACACATTAATAAGACAATAATGGAAATCATATTAAAGAAAAATGTCGATAAACTAGGTTACAAAGACGATATCGTTGAAGTTAAGCCTGGATATGCGTTAAACTTTTTAGTTCCTCAAGGATACGGAACTATTGCAACTAAATCTACAAAGAAAGCGCATCAAGAAGTTTTAAGACAACGTTCTCACAAAGAGGTTAAAATAAAAGAAGAAGCTCAAGAAATAGCTAACAAGATTGAAGGTATTACCATCAAGATTGGAGCTAAGGTTGGTGAAAACGGACGTATTTTCGGATCTGTTAACACTGTTCAGCTATCTGAAATGTTAAAAACTGAAGGAATTGAAGTAGACAGAAGATCTTTGAAAATTGTAGAAGAGCCAATTAAAGAGATTGGAACTTACACAGGTATCGCAAATCTTCATAAAGAAGTATCTGCTGAATTCAAATTTGAAGTTATTGAAGAGTAATCTTTGAACTGAATATTTTAAAGCCGTCCTTACGAAATGTTTGGACGGTTTTTTTATGGGATTTTTGTTGGGATTTTAGAAACTCTATCATGCATAACAATACTTCCTGCGACCGCAACATTCAATGAATGCGATCCTGCCAACTGAACGACATCATGGCATTTAGCCAGCACATCTGGAGGCAAACCATTATCCTCAGCACCTAGTAAATAGACAGCCCGAGGAGTATGCTTGTAGTCACTTAACATTTGAGCACGCTCATCAATTTCAATTCCAACTAAACGGCTATTGTACGGAATATGTTTATAAAAATCTTCAAAATCTGCATAATGGAACAAAGGTATTTCTCGCCAAGTTTTTAACACATCTGAAGCTTGTTTTTTATAGCTTTTACCTATTGTAAAGATATATGAGGCTCCTAAAATATGTGCAGACCTCCAAAGAGTCCCAATATTGTACCCTCTTTTATGTTGCAAAATTCCAATGCCAAAATAATTAGCATCTTCAGCTCTAACCTCCATAAGTTTAAGTAAAAATTAACGCTTGATGATGTGGTCTAATGAAAAACGACCTGGCCCAACAAAAATCAAAGCAATATAGCCAAAAAAGTAAATCATTGGGAGTTCAACTTTACCAAATGGATCGCCACTATGAAAAACAAAAGCTGCTACCCCCATAGTCATAATCAAAGGCAATAGCGCCAAGCGGGTAAATAGTCCAACAACAATTAGTAGCGCGCAAACAACCTCTGCAAACACGGCTAAACCAATAGAAAGTGTAACACCAACTCCTAAAGGATCAGGAAATTGTATTTCTCCGCTCCCAAAAAGAACATTCATTTTTGGAAGTCCATGGCCGTAAAACATTGCTAACCCCAGAACCAATCTCAATATCAAAGCATTAATATCTTTTCCGTATACCCATTCTTTTGTTAGCTTCCCCATCTTTTTTAATATATGAATTATAATAATCGTTGTTAATAAATTGTGTAACTATGTAAATATAAAGAAAAATATAAAAGATAAACTATCTATTAAGAATATGTCAAACAAAAAATGAGCGATAAAGTAGAGTTATCCTTAACTTTGCATAAAACATTAAAAATGGCATCAGCAGAAAGAGCAGCAGAACGTAAGACAAAGGTTAATGCAATTCTAAAAGACATTAACACTGGTCAAGAAAAAAAAATAATTAGTGGTTTAAAGGCTTTAAAAGTAAATGGTGACGATGGCGTTATTGTACCAATTATTGATGTTTGGAACAAAGGCGTTTCACCGGCTGCTGAAAAGGAAATCATTACTTTTTTAGGTGACATTAAATCTACCTCTAGTACCCAACCCATAATGGATGTATTATTAGACGATACTTATGCTAACATTCACTTACCACTATTAACTACGATTTGGAACACCAAAGTTGATTACTCTGAATATATCGTTGACTTTGTTTCACTCGCTGTTCAATACGATTTTTTAGTAGCATTAGAATGTCTTACAATTATTGAAAACATGGAGGGTCCTTTTGAGGAACACCATATTTTGGATGCTGAGATAATACTTAGAGAGTTTGCAGAGAGTCATAACGAAAAGAAAAATCAAGAAGAGAAGAAAGTCGCTATGGTATTAGAAATCTCTAATTTAATAGCATCATTTGACGATAGGACTATTTAACTACAAGTTATAGGTAGAGATACCCGTTCAACTTTTCAAAAAATCAAATCTTGATATTTAAAAAAGACCGTGAATTTCGGCATCAATAGATGAGATGATTTTTCCTAAATCTTCTGGATTTTCGTGGTAATTATTATTATCTACATCAATAATTAAAATTTTACCCTTATCGTAGGTGCTGATCCATGCTTCGTATCTCTCGTTTAAGCGCTTCAGGTAATCTAAACGGATCGACTCTTCATACTCACGACCTCTTTGTTGAATTTGATTAACCAATGTAGGTACGCTCGCTCTAAGATAGATTAGAAGATCTGGAGAGGAAACAAATGATTCAATCAGATTAAAGAGTGAGAAATAGTTTTCAAAATCTCTCGTTGTCATTAATCCCATTGAATGAAGATTAGGTGCAAAAATATATGCATCTTCATAAATGGTTCTATCTTGAATCACAACCTTATTTGTCTGTTGAATTTCTTGAATTTGTGTAAATCGACTATTCAAATAATAAACTTGCAAGTTAAAGGACCAGCGCTGCATGTCTTCATAGAAGTCATTCAAATAAGGGTTCTGAGATACATTCTCGTAATGCGTTTCCCAACCATAATGCTTAGCCAAAAGCTCAGTTAGAGTTGTTTTTCCCGATCCAATATTTCCTGCAACTGCGATATGCATAATTCAACTTATTAAATGATGGACTAAAATACAAATATTGTTTATAATACTGAGCTTACTCAGCCTGAATTAAAGAATATTTCTTTACTCCGTTTTTATCTTTAAAATAGACCGCGTTTCCAAACACACGGAAATCCGCAATACCTTCGTATGGAAGTGATATAGTTTGGGCTACTCCTGTTCTTCTTTCAACTTTAACAATTGCATCTTTTCTTAATAAATAAAGATGTTTTTCAGTTGGATAAATTTGAATAACAGACGGGTAATCGAATCTTCTCAACAAACTGCCATAGTAATCAAAAACAAAAACTCCACTTCCTTTGTAAAATAGAAGTAATTGGTTTTGACTTTCAATAATATTGGTAGGAAAGCTTTGTAGCGTAATTGATGATAAATTCGATATTTCAGAACTCCTCACACTAGATTTAATCCCTTGAAATCTAATTAACCGCGAGTTTTGTTCATCGTATATCCAAAATCTCCCGGATTGATCTGAATAACAAACTTGTGTAGCATAATCGACATTTAAAGAAGATAAATCTATTTTACCGTCTTGAAATGAAAGGGTGTTATCTACAAAAACCAACATCTGTTGATTTTCAGAAAAAAGTAAAGTTTTCAACGAGTGTCCCGCGTCAATTTTAGATATATTCCCAAACTCCTTTTTACTTTGTGTGAACATAACCTGAAAGTTAGTATCTAACATATATAAACTCCCTTGACTCGATATAATTAATTCTTCTAAGGGATTAATATCCCAAGCCTCTATGTTTTTATGGGAATAGCTTTTAATCAAACTCCATGAATAGTCTTGAGAAAACACATTAGAGCATAAGAGTAAAAGACATAAAAAAGAAGAGAATATTTGTTTCATAGCTTCTATATATCAATAACAGTGCTAGATTTTAAACTTAAAATTTGCTCCACTATTTTACGGTCATTAGATAACCTTGGTACTTTATGTTGTCCTCCTAGTTTATTGTTGCTTTTTAGCCAATCATCAAAAAGATTTGGTCTAGCTTTATGAATAAGTGGAAAGTTTAATGAGAGGTCTTTAGTTCTCTTTGCATCATAATCAGAGTTTAACTCTCTTAAATTAGTGTCTAATATTTTAGAGAAAACATCCATATCCTCAGGTTCTTTACTAAACTCAATAATCCACTCATGCCCCCCTTGCTTCCCATTTTCCATATAGATAGGACAAGCAGTATAATCTTTTAATAGCGAATTAGTTTGTTCACATGCTGCTTTAATAGCATTATCTGAATTGTCGACAATTAGCTCTTCACCAAATACATTTATATAATGCTTAGTACGACCAGATACAACAAAGCGATAAGGTTTAATACTCGTAAATCTTATTGTATCACCAATGATATATCTCCATAATCCACCATTAGTAGTAATCACCATGGCATAATTCTCACCCAACTCAACATCCTGTAATCCAAAAACTTTTTCTGATTGTGTACCCTTATATTCAGACATAGGGATAAACTCAAAATAGATTCCATAATCTAGCATCAACAATAAATCGCCATTAATTTCATCTTGAATTCCGAAAAAACCTTCCGAAGCATTATATGATTCAATATAGTGCATATCCTCATGAGGAATAATTTTTTTGAATTCTTTTTCATAGGGTTTAAAACTAACTCCACCATGCATGAAAAGTTCAAGATTAGGCCATACTTCACGGATATCAGATTTTCCCTTCTTTTCTAGGATACGATTCAAGAGAACTAAGGTCCAACTTGGTACTCCTGAAATACTCGAAACATCTTCATTCATCGTTTCTTCAGCTAGCTTTTCAATTTTCTCCTCCCACTCACTCATTAAAGCTGTTTCTCGAGAGGGAATTCTTTTAATTTCGACCCACCAAGGGAGGTTTTTAAGAATAATTGAAGATAAGTCTCCAGTATAACTATCAGGTCTTAATGTATTTTGCTCTGCTGTGCCACCAACAACGAGATGTTTTCCTCGATAGAGTTTAGTACTCGGAAAATGCGAATAATAAATTGCAAGTAAATCTTTTCCTCCTTTGTAATGACACTCTTCTAATGAATCTTTAGTTACAGGAATAAACTTACTTCTATCCGATGTTGTTCCTGATGATTTTGCAAACCATTTAGTGTCTCCAGGCCACAATACATTCTCCTCACCTTGAACAGCTCTTTCTACCCAAACCTTAACATCATCATAATCTTTTAAAGGAACATTTTTTACAAAATCACTATAGTTTTGTATCTCATTGAAATTATGCTTTTGACCATATATAGTATTACATCCATCAGCAACAAGACGTTCCAACCATTCTTTTTGTACTTCAACGGGATGCTTTCTAAAAAGATCAATTTGGTGAATTCTCTTTTTAATTATCCATCCGAAAATTGCGTTAAAAGGCATATGAATATGTTTTTTCTTGCATGAATATACGAAGAAGCGCGAAAAAAAATGGTCAAAAGAAAATAAATTGATGTTTTTTACAACCATATATAGATTTTACACGTCTATATATTGGGTTTATTTATGGTTTATGATAAAATGGTTGGGTAATTAATTACTCAACCATTTTATTTTTACAATAAATATTATTTTTTTCTCAAGAATATTCTAACAGGAACTCCTTCAAAATTAAAGTGTTGTCTAATCTTATTTTCAAGAAAGCGCTTATAACTATCAGGAATATATTGTGGCAGATTACTATAAAACACAAAGGCAGGTGCGTGAGTTGGCAACTGAGTAATGTATTTTATATTAACGTATTTACCTTTCAATGATGGAGGTGGGAACTTTTGAATTTCTTTTTGAAGTACTGTATTTAGAACAGAAGTTTGAATTTTCTTAATTCGATTCTTATAAACTTCCATTGCTACTTCTAGGGCTTTGTGGATACGTTGTTTCGTTAGAGCAGAGGTAAATACTATAGGAACATCATTGAAAGGAGCTAATTGGGCGCGTATTTTCTCTTCATACTCTTTGGTAGTCATAGTTTCCTTTTCTACTAAATCCCACTTATTAATCAATACTACAATACCTTTATGATTCTTTTCACACATATAATAAATATTCAAATCTTGTTTTTGAATACCTTCTGTAGCATCAACCATAAAAATACAGACATCAGAACTTTCAATTGTTCTAACTGAACGCAAAACTGAGTAATACTCAATATCCTCATTGACCTTAGCTCTCTTTCTGATACCAGCTGTATCGATCAATAAGAAGTCAAAACCATATGCTGAATAGCGAGTATGAATAGCATCTCTAGTAGTTCCTGATATAGGAGTCACGATATTTCTTTCAACTCCGATCAAGGCATTTGCCAAAGAGGATTTACCCACATTTGGTTTTCCAACAATAGCAAAGCGCGGAAGATCACTTTCAGATTCAATCGTTTTAGTTTTGAATTCCTTAACAATATCATCAAGAAGTTCTCCAGTTCCTGCACCACTAGCTGCAGCAATATCATAAACTTCTCCTACTCCAAGTGACCAGAATTCAGAAGACAAACCAACTCGTCCAGTATTATCCACTTTATTAGCTGCTAAGAAAACCTTCTTTTTAGAAGTACGAAGTAGCTTAGCTACTTTATCATCTAAATCCGTTACACCTGTTGTTACATCCACAACAAATACAATAACACTGGCCTCTTCAATTGCTATCTCAACCTGTTTTCTAATTTCACTTTCGAAAATATCATCAGAACCTTTTACATATCCACCTGTATCGATAACAGAGTACTCATACCCTATCCACTCTCCTTTACCATATATTCTATCACGTGTAACACCACTCATCTCTTCAGTGATGGCATTTTGCGATTCTGTTAATCGATTAAATAGAGTTGATTTACCAACATTAGGACGACCAACAATTGCAACTATATTACTCATAACTAGTATCCGTATTTTTTTAATTTACCCTCATTGTTACGCCAGTCTTTATCGACTTTAACAAAGGTTTCGAGGAAAACATGCTTGTCGACAAATTTCTCAATGTCTTTACGCGCATCTATACCTATATATTTAAGTTGTCTACCTTTTGCACCAATAATTATTCCCTTTTGAGAGTCTCTTTCTACAATTATATTCGCTCTAATTCTAATTATATCTGGTTCTTCAACATAATCAGTCACTTCTACCTGACAGGCATAAGGAACTTCTTTTTTTAAGTTTAAGAATATTTTTTCGCGAATAATTTCAGAAATAAAGAAACGCATAGGCCGATCTGAAATAGCATCTTTATCAAAGTATGCAGGTGAATCAGGTAACTTTTCTAAAATTAAGTCAAGAATAGGGTCAACATTAAAATTGTGCAATGCTGAAACTGGAAGAATCGTAGCGTTTGGAAGTTCACTTTGCCAATATGCTATACGTTGAGCTACGACATCTTGATCTCTAAGGTCAATTTTGTTAATCAAACAAATCACAGGTACTTGTAATTCTTTAATCTTATCTAGTGTCTCTTTATGGTTCATTGTGTCTTCAAAGACATCAGTAATAAATAAGAGAACATCGGCATCTCTTAATGAAGTATCAACATACTTCATCATCGCGTCGTGTAATTCGTATGCAGAATTAACCACACCCGGAGTATCAGAGAAAACTATTTGATAATCCTCATGATTGAGAATACCTCTGATTCTATGCCTAGTAGTTTGCGCTTTGGAAGTAACAATAGATAATTTCTCACCCAGTAAGCGATTCATTAACGTGGACTTACCGACGTTTGGGCTACCAACAATATTTACAAAACCAGATTTATGATTCATTTCAATAATTTTATACTACAAAATTGCGAAAATAAATTGTTATAAATAAAAAAGAGGCTGCCGAAAAGATCTGACAGCCTCGTAATAATTTATAACAATGAAGATTATTTTTCTTCTTTATCGTCTTTTTTATCCTCTTTTTTAGGTTCTTCCTTTTTTGCTTCGGCTTTTGGCTCTTCTTTCTTAGGAGCTTCTTTCTTTGCTTTAGGTTCTTCCTTCTTAGCTTCTGCTTTAGTTTCAGCTTTTTCAGGAGCATCTTTCTTTGCTTTTGGCTCTTCTTTTTTTGCTTCAGCTTTAGGCTTTTCTTCCTTTGCAGTTTCTTCAGTAGAAGTTTCTTTTGCTGCTGATGCAGCTCCACCACCTCCTCTTCTAGAACGACGTGTTTTCTTTTCAGCTGGTTCTTTTGTCATCAAATCGTTGAAGTCAACCAACTCAATCATACACATTTCTGCGTTATCACCTAATCTATTTCCAATACGAATGATACGTAAATATCCTCCAGGACGATCAGCGATCTTAGGAGCAACCTCTCTATACAGTTCTGTAATTGCTTCTTTACTTTGCAAGTATTTAAAAACAATACGACGTGAATGTGTCGAATCAGTTTTAGATTTTGTTAGTAAAGGCTCAAGGTAAACACGAAGTGCTTTAGCTTTTGCAACAGTTGTATTAATTCTTTTGTGTTCAATAAGTGAACATGCCATATTAGAAAGCATTGCTTTTCTGTGAGCAGATTTTCTACTTAAACTATTATTTTTTTTACCGTGTCTCATTTTAAAGTCTTATATCAGTTTTTACTCTTTGTCTAATTTATACTTAGACGTATTCATTCCAAACGACAATCCTTTAGCTTCAACAAGGTCCTCTAGTTCTGTAAGGGATTTTTTACCAAAGTTTCTAAACTTCAATAAGTCGTTTTTATTATAAACTACTAAATCTCCTAAAGTATCTACATCTGCAGCTTTTAAACAATTTAAAGCACGTACAGATAAATCTAAATCAATCAGTTTAGTTTTCAATAATTGACGCATGTGTAATGAAGTCTCATCGAACTCTTCAGTTTCTGATTTGATTTCACTTTCCAACGTTATGCGTTCATCTGAGAACAACATAAAGTGGTGAATCAATATTTTGGCAGCTTCTTGCAAAGCGTCTTTAGGATTAATAGAACCATCAGTAACGATATCAAAGATTAATTTTTCGTAATCTGTTTTTTGCTCTACACGAAAGTTCTCAACTGTATATTTCACATTTTTAATTGGTGTAAAAATAGAGTCAATAAAAATCGTTCCAAAAGGTACGTTTGCAGTTTTATTTTCTTCAGCAGGCACATAACCACGTCCTTTAATAATTTTAAGTTCTATGTCTAACTTCACAGAAGTATCCATATTACAAAGAACTAAATCCGGGTTAAGTACTTGAAAAGCAGTTGTGAATTTACCGATATCTCCAGCTGTAAAAGTTTCTTGTCCTCCTACAGAGATGATAACAGTTTCTTCGTCTTGGTCTTCAATTTGTTGTTTAAAACGAACTTGTTTAAGATTAAGGACTATCTCAGTTACATCTTCTACTACACCTTTAATGGTAGAAAATTCATGATCAACTCCTTCTACTCTTATTGAAGATATTGCGAAGCCTTCTAGTGAAGAAAGTAATATACGTCTTAAAGCGTTTCCAACAGTAATCCCATAACCAGGTTCTAACGGACGAAACTCGAATTGACCTTCGTGCTCGTTGGACTCAATCATGATTACCTTGTCAGGCTTTTGAAAATCTAAAATAGCCATAATAATATATTAGTTTTTATTTAGAATATAATTCTACAATCAATTGTTCCTTGATGTTTTCAGGAATCATTTCTCTTGAAGGTGTATTCATAAGAGTTCCAGACATTGTAGCTGGATTCCAGTTCAACCAGTCAAATTGAGCTGAATTAGATGCGATAGAGTTTGTGATAGCTTCTAAAGATTTAGATTTTTCACGCACACCAACAACATCACCTTCACGGAGAGTGTAAGAAGGAATATTAACAACATTCCCGTTTACAGTAATATGCTTATGAGAAACAAATTGACGTGCAGCACTACGTGTTGGTGCAATACCTAAACGATAAACTGTATTATCTAAACGTGTCTCACATAGAATCAACAAGTTTTCACCTGTAATTCCTTTCATTGAAGAAGCTTTTTTGAATAGATTTAAGAACTGACGTTCTAAAATACCATATGTATATTTAGCTTTTTGCTTTTCAGTCAACTGAATAGAGTATTCTGATTGCTTCCCTCTTCTTTTATTTGGTCCGTGTTGTCCCGGTCCATAACTTCTTTTTTCCAGTGCTTTATCTGGGCCAAAAATTGGTTCTCTAAATCTACGAGCAATTTTCGACTTTGGTCCTGTATATCTTGCCATTCTATTTATTTATAAGTGAGGTGCTGAGAATTAAGGCATCTTCCTTCGTCAGTGTAGTCCTCGATTGTTAAAATTATACTCTTCTACGTTTTGGTGGACGACAACCATTATGTGGTAACGGAGTAACATCATTAATTTCTGTTACTTCAATCCCTGAGTTGTGTATTGCACGAATTGCTGATTCTCTTCCAGAACCAGGTCCTTTAACAAATACTTTCACTTTACGTAATCCGAAGTCATGCGCTTCTCTAGCACACTCCTCAGCAGCAACCTGTGCAGCGTAAGGGGTGTTCTTTTTAGAACCTTTGAAGCCCATTTTACCTGCTGAAGACCAAGAGATAACTTGTCCTTGAGCATTGGTTAAAGATACAATAACATTGTTGAAGGTAGCTTGGATATGCGCTTCACCAACAGCATCAACTTTAACATTTTTCTTCTTCTTTTGATTAGACTTTGCCATATTAATAACTATTTATTAGTTGCTTTTTTTCTTGTTTGCAACAGTTTTTCTTCTACCCTTTCTCGTTCTAGAGTTGTTCTTTGTTCGTTGTCCACGTAGAGGTAAGCCAGATCTGTGTCTTACTCCTCTATAACATCCAATATCCATTAAACGCTTAATGTTTAACTGTACTTCAGAACGAAGTGCACCTTCAACTTTAATTTCATTAATAGTATTACGAATCAAACCTATTTGATCATCATTCCAATCTGAAACTTTGATGTTTTCATCGATACCATTTGCGTTCAAAATTTCTTTTGCTCTGCTACGTCCAATTCCAAAGATATATGTTAATCCAATAACACCTCTTTTGTTTTTTGGTAGATCTATTCCTGCAATTCTCGCCATAACTTAATACAATTAACTATCCTTGTCTTTGTTTAAACTTAGGATTCTTTTTGTTTATAACGTAAACTCTTCCTTTTCGTTTTACGATAATGCAATCATCTGATCGCTTTTTTACTGAAGCTCTTACTTTCATTTTACTTACTATTTACACGTTCTTTTTAACGTACTCTTATTTATATCTAAATGTTATTCTCCCTTTTGTTAGATCATAAGGAGACATTTCTACTTTGACACGATCACCAGGAAGAATTTTAATGTAATACATTCTCATTTTTCCTGATATGTGCGCGGTAATTACATGTCCGTTCTCTAATTCAACTCTAAACATTGCATTAGATAATGATTCTATAATTGTACCGTCTTGTTCTATTGATTGTGTTTTTGCCATAATAATACTTTAATTACATTCCAGACATTTCTCCTTGCGTACGACGTCCTCTAATTTTAGTCCCTTCCATTAATCCATCATAGTGACGATTTAAAAGATAAGATTCAATTTGTTGTAAAGTATCCAAAACCACTCCAACCATAATCAATAATGATGTTCCTCCGAAAAACAGAGCGAAACCATCACCTACACCAAACTGTACAGCTATTGCAGGTATTATCGCAATTAATGCAAGGAATACTGAACCAGGTAAAGTAATCTTAGACACTAAATTATCGATATAGTTTGCTGTTTCATCACCAGGTCTAACCCCAGGAATAAAACCACCATTACGTTTCATATCATCAGCCATCTTTTTAGGATTAATCATAATTGCCGTATAGAAATACGTAAATACGATAATCAAAATAAACAGCACCATATTGTACCAAAATCCGAAGATTCCGAACTGCTTTTCAATGAACATTACTGGAACAGTCATAATTGCTTGTGCGAAGATGATCGGCATTACACCTGAAGCATTTACTTTAATAGGTAAGTACGAACGTGCACCTTGTGCATCAACAGCACCACCTCTAGCTCCAGCAACACGCTTTGCATAGTTCATCGGTATTTTCCTAACCCCTTGAACAACAAGAACAGTTGCCATAACAATTAGCATAAAAATGATAACTTCAATAATTACAATTAAAAATGAATGTTGTGCTGTTTCAGCCACAAAAGACTGTGGTAGACGAGCAATAATTCCGACTGTAATCAAAAGAGAAATACCATTACCAACTCCTTTATCAGTGATGCGTTCACCTAACCATACTGCAAACATTGCTCCGGCAACAAGTACCAAGACAGATTGTGTCCACCACAATGGTGAGTTAATGAATGCTTCTGGAATCGCATTTTTACCAGCTACGTATAATGACAAATAACCTGGGGCTTGAACAGCACAGATTATAATTGTAAGTATACGTGTGTAATTGTTGATTCTTTTCTGTCCACTTTCTCCTTCTTGCTGCATTTTTTGTACAGCAGGTACAGCCATCCCCATTAACTGCATGATAATAGATGCAGAAATGTAGGGCATAATTCCTAATGCAAGGAAAGAAGCGTTAGTAAATCCACCACCTGATAACAGACCAAGTAAACCTTCAATCGTTCCAGCATCAGCACCATCGGTAGCTAACTTAGAACTATCAACACCTGGTAAAACAATAAACGAACCGATTCGGAAAACGAGAATTAGGGAAAAGGTTATCAACAACCTTTTCCTAAGCTCTTCAACTTTCCAAATATTACTTATATTTCCAATTAGTTTCTTCATCTGGGTAAAATAGTTTGCAAATTTAATTAGATTTCTGAACAATCACCACCTTTAGCTTCAATATCTGCTTTAGCAGTTACAGAAAACTTGTGTGCAGAAACGCTAATCTTCGCTTTCAGTTCACCTCTACCAAGGATTTTAACTAATTCTCTATTTCCTAATAAACCATTTTGACGTAGTACTTCAGGATTGATTTCTGTAAGGTTTTTACGGTCTACTAACTCTTGAATTACATCAAGATTAACAGCCTTATACTCTACTCTATTAATGTTCGTAAATCCATATTTAGGAACACGTCTTTGTAGTGGCATTTGTCCTCCTTCGAAACCTATTTTCTTACTATAACCAGATCTTGATTTAGCTCCTTTATGTCCACGTGTCGAAGTACCTCCATAGCCAGAACCCTGACCACGACCAATACGGCGTTGACTGTGTGTGGAACCAATAGCTGGTTTTAAATTATTTAGACTCATTGCTTTCTATTTTTTTAGATTTTTACTCAACTACTTCAACTAAATGTTGAACCTTAGCAACCATACCAAGAATTTGAGGAGTCGCCTCTTTTTCTATAACATGATTCATTCTACGTAGTCCTAATGCTTTAACCGTGTCTTTTTGACGTTGTGTTCGGTTAATAGCACTTCTTACAAGTTTAATTTTAATTGTCTTATTTGCCATTATAAATTATATTAACCGTTAAACACTTGATCCATGGTAATCCCACGTTGCTTGGCTACAGATAATGCATCTCTCATTTGAGAAAGTGCGTCAATTGTAGCTTTAACCACGTTAGCAGGATTCGAAGATCCTTGAGACTTAGCCAAAACATTATGTACTCCAGCACTTTCCAAAACAGCACGCATTGCACCACCTGCAATTACACCTGTACCTTCAGAAGCTGGTTTGAGTAAAACTCTTGCTCCACTAAATTTACCTTTCTGTGTGTGAGGCACAGTCCCGTTAATAATTGGAACGCGGATTAAGTTCTTCTTCGCATCATCAATTCCTTTCGAAATCGCTTCAGTTACTTCGTTTGCTTTACCTAATCCTTGGCCTACTATACCATTTAAGTTTCCAACAACAACAATTGCTGAGAAACTAAATGTACGACCACCTTTAGTTACTTTTGTAACTCTGTTAATACCAACTAACTTGTCTACAAGTTCTAAATCAGCTGGTTTAACCATATTATTAATTTTTGCTGCCATTTTATTAAAGTTTTAATCCACCTTCTCTTGCTCCTTCAGCAAGCGATTTAACTCTACCATGATATAAATAACCATTACGGTCAAATTTCACAGCTTCGATTTTGGCTTTGATTGCTTTTTCAGCGATCAATTTACCAACAAATTTTGCTTGCTCAACTTTAGGAAGGTTTTCACATTCTTTTACTCCTTGAGATGATGCAGAAACTAAAGTTTCTCCTTTCAAATCGTTGATTACTTGTGCATAGATTTGTTTATTACTTCTATATACAGTAAGTCTCGGAAGGGTATCAGTACCCGTTAAATTCTTACGAATTCTCTTTTTTATTTTAGCTCTTCTAGCTATTTTATTAAATGCCATTTTTACTTAAATTAAGATTATTTACCTGCCGCTTTACCAGCTTTTCTTCTTACATACTCACCTTGTAAGCGAATACCTTTACCTTTGTACGGTTCAGGTTTACGGAAGGAACGAATCTTGGCAGCTACGTGTCCTACCAGTTGTTTATCAGAAGACTCTAATGTTATAACTGGCGCTTTACCTTTTGCGGTTTCAGCAGATACCTTAATTTCTTCTGGCATTTCAATCACAATAGGGTGCGAATGACCAACAGACAAAGTCAAAATTTGACCTTGTGCATCAGCTCTAAAACCTACACCTATTACTTCTAATACCTTTTTATACCCTTCCGTAACACCTTCAATCATGTTTGAAACTAACGCTCTATAAAGACCGTGTTTTGCACGATGATCAGGTGATTCCGATGCGCGGTTGAATGTAATTACTCCCTCTTCAATTTCAACTGTGATTGCAGGATCTAACTCTTCTGTAAGAGTTCCTTTTGCGCCTTTCACTGAAATGAGGTTTCCATCCATTTTCACTTCTACTCCACTCGGGATGCTTATTGGGGATTTACCTATCCTTGACATTGCTAATTATTACTTTATAAATTAATAAACGTAACAAAGAACTTCTCCACCTACCTTTTGAACTCTAGCCTCTTTATCTGTCATCAAACCATTTGATGTTGAGATAATTGCTATACCTAGTCCATTTAATACACGTGGTAATTCTTTTGAGTTACTGTACTTTCTTAATCCAGGTGAAGATATACGTTCCAGTTTTGTAATTGCTGGAATCTTCGTTGATGGATTGTATTTAAGTGCAATTTTAATTACTCCTTGTATGTTGTCCTCTTCTACTTTATAGTTGGCTATATAACCTTTTTCAAAAAGGATTTTTGCCATTGCTACCTTCGTTTTCGAAGAAGGAATTTCTACAACTTTCTTGCCTACACTGCTCGCATTTCTAATACGAGTCAAAAAATCTGCTATTGGATCTGTATTCATATTCTTTAATTACTATAGATTACCAACTTGCTTTTTTAATTCCTGGTATTTTACCAGAAAGCGCCATTTCTCTAAACGTTACCCTTGAAAGTCCAAACTGTCTCATATATCCTCTTGGACGACCAGTTAAATTACAACGATTATGCAATCTTACTTTCGCAGAGTTTCTAGGCAATTTTTGAAGTCCTTCCCAGTCTTCAGCATCCTTAAGCGCTTGGCGCTTCTCGGCATACTTTTCAACTAAGGCTTGTCTTTTGCGCTCACGCGCTTTCATTGATTCTTTAGCCATACTATTATTTTTTTGTGAATGGAAAATTAAAAGCGTCTAATAATGCTTTAGCCTCTTCGTCACTTTCTGATGAAGTAACAAAAGTAATGTCCATTCCTAAAATTTTATTTACTTTATCAATATCGATTTCCGGAAAGATAATATGTTCTTTAACCCCCATATTAAAATTACCACGTCCATCAAACCCCTTTGCAGGCACTCCTTTGAAGTCACGTGTACGAGGAAGAGCGATTGATATCAAACGATCTAAAAACTCATACATATTATCTCCACGAAGTGTTACTTTAGTTCCAATAGGCATTCCTTTTCTTAACTTAAAGTTAGAAACGTCCTTTTTAGAGACTGTAGCTATAGGCCTTTGTCCTGTAATAGCTGTAATATCTTCGATAGCACCATCAATAATTTTCTTATCTGCTATCGCTTCTCCAATTCCTTGAGACAAAATAATTTTCTCAATTCTTGGAACACGCATAACAGATTTAAAACCAAATTGCTTTTTCAAAGCAGGAATAATTTCCTCTTGGTACTGTTTTCTAAGTCTTGGTGTATAACTCATTACTTAATTTCTTCTCCTGATTTCTTAGCGAATCGAACTAGCTTTCCATCCTTATCCAATTTACGTCCTACTTTCGTTGGTTCGTTATTATGAACAAGCATGAGGTTGGAAATGTGAAGACCCGCCTCTTTCTCCACTATACCACCTTGAGGATTTGCTGCATCTGGTTTAGCATGACGTTTAACAACGTTTGCACCTTCCACGATAACGCGATCCTTTTTTCTGTCTATTGAAAGAACTTTTCCTTCTTGACCACGATGTACTCCGCTAATTACTTTAACGGTGTCACCTACTTTAATGTGTAATTTCTTTTGCATGATGTTACGATTTTAAAGCACTTCTGGTGCTAGTGAAACAATCTTCATGTAATTTTTATCACGTAGCTCTCTAGCAACTGGTCCAAAAATACGAGTTCCTCTCATCTCGTTAGCTTGGTTCAATATAACCACAGCATTATCATCAAAGCGAATATAAGATCCGTCTGGACGACGGATTTCTTTTTTCACTCTTACTACCACAGCCGTAGCTACTTGTCCTTTTTTGACATTACCAGAGGGCATTGCGCTCTTGACAGAAACCACTATTTTATCTCCAATAGAGGCATAACGACGTTTTGTTCCTCCGAGTACACGGATACACAATACTTCTTTTGCGCCACTATTGTCGGCTACTGCAAGTCTTGATTCTTGTTGTATCATTTCTTAATGATTATTTGGCTCTTTCTAAAATTTCTATTAATCTCCAATTCTTTGTTTTAGACAAAGGTCGGCACTCACGTATAGTAACTGTATCACCTATGTTACAGTCATTTTTTTCATCGTGGGCCACAAATTTAGTAGATTTTTTTATGAATTTACCATATTTCTGATGTTTTACTTTTCTTTCAACTGTAATTACGATAGATTTATCCATCAAATCACTAGTTACAACACCAGTTCGTTCTTTTCTTAAATGTTGATTTTCCATATCAAGGCATTTTCTAAATTGCCAGCTTACGCTTGGCTGTTTCTTTTGGTCAATTCCGTATTCAATCTAGCGATTGTCTTTCTCAACGATTTAATCTGAAGCGGATTTTCTAAAGGAGACACTTTGTGTGTCAAGATTAGTTTCTCCATTTTCTCTGTTGAATTGTCAAGACGATCTTTTAGATCTTCTAAGGATAATTGAATGATTTCTTCTTGTTTCATTTGTTTTATTATTTACCTGGGATTACATAATCGTTACGCGTAACGAATTTACATTTTACCGGAAGTTTTTGGGCAGCCAAACGAAGTGCTTCTTTAGCAACATCATAAGGTACTCCATCCGCTTCGAATAAAATTCGTCCTGGTTTAACAACAGCAACCCAGTGGCTTGGTGCACCTTTCCCTTTCCCCATACGAACCTCTGCAGGTTTAGACGTAACAGGTTTATCCGGAAAAATACGGATCCAGACTTTACCTTCTCTCTTCATGTATCTAGTAACGGCTATACGTGAAGCTTCAATTTGTCTGGATGTAATCCAAGCTGGTTCCAAGGTTTTTAGTCCAAAAGATCCGAAAGCTACAGTACTACCTCTTTGAGCCATTCCTGTATTTCTTCCCTTTTGAGCTTTTCTAAATTTGGTTTTCTTTGGTGATAACATCTTCAGTACGTTTTAAGAATTCGACTTATTTTTTCTTTCTTTTAGCACCGCCACGACGACCAGCACTTTTCTTTTGAGACTCAAGCCCAATATTTGGTGACAAATCGCGTTTACCAAAAATCTCACCTTTACAGATCCATACCTTGATACCGATACGACCGTAAGTTGTGTGAGCTTCTGCCAATGCATAATCAATATCAGCTCTAAATGTATGTAAAGGTGTTCTACCATCTTTATACATTTCATCACGAGCCATCTCTGCCCCGTTCAAACGACCTGAAATTTTAATTTTAACCCCTTCAGCACCCATTCTCATCGTAGAAGCAACGGCCATTTTAATGGCTCTTCTGAAAGAGATACGTGCTTCAATTTGACGTGCAATATTATCCGCAACAAGGTGAGCGTCCAATTCTGGACGTTTAATCTCAAAAATGTTAATTTGGATTTCTTTGTTTGTCAATTTTTTAAGCTCTTCTTTTAGCTTATCAACTTCTTGACCACCTTTACCAATAATCACCCCTGGACGTGATGTATTGATAGTAACTGTAACCAACTTTAGTGTTCTTTCGATGATAATCTTAGAGATACTTGCACGTGATAAACGGGCATTTAGGTATTTTCTAATCTTATCGTCTTCAACAATTTTATCCGCATAGTCAGATCCACCGTACCAGTTGGAATCCCAACCATGGATGTAACCTAATCTATTTCCTATTGGATTAGTTTTTTGTCCCATTTTTTAATTTTTAACTCCGTCCACAACAATACGTACGTGGTTGGATCGTTTTCTAATTCTAGCCGCTCTACCTTGAGCCCTTGGTTGAATTCTCTTCAACATTCCGGCTTGTGAAACTTCAATAGTTTTCACAATTAACTCTTCATCCTCCAAGCTTTTGTCTTCATTTTTAACCTCCCAGTTAGCAATTGCTGAACGCAATAACGTTGAAAGGCTTTTTGAAGCAAATTTTGGATTATGTTGCAATATGTTTAGCGCCTTATTTACTTCAACTCCACGAATAAGATCAGCAACTAATCTCATTTTTCTCGGAGCGATAGGAGAATTCTTAAGCGATGCAAATGCAATCGTCTTATTTTCTTCCTTTCTTTGTTCGGCTTTTAATCTTTTTCTAGCACCCATGATACGAAGTTTAAATTATCTTCTTTTATCTTTCTTATTACCTGCATGTCCTCTGAAGCTACGCGTTGGCGCGAATTCTCCAAATTTATGCCCTACCATATTCTCAGTACAATAAACTGGAATAAACTTATTCCCGTTGTGTACTGCTATTGTGAATCCAACAAAATCAGGAGTAATTGTAGAGGCACGAGACCAAGTTTTAATTACACTTTTAGATTTTGAGGATTGTGCTGCCTCCACTCTTTGCACTAATTTATAGTGAACAAATGGTGGTTTTTTTAATGACCTACTCATATCCTATTTCTTTCTTTTCTCGATGATAAACTTATCCGAATATTTCTTTGGTGAACGCGTTTTGTATCCTTTAGCAGGAATACCATTACGCGAACGTGGGTGACCACCTGAATGACGACCTTCACCACCACCCATTGGGTGATCGACAGGGTTCATTACTACACCTCTCACACGAGGGCGACGACCTAACCATCTTGTACGTCCAGCTTTACCAGAAACTGATAAACTATGGTTGTGATTAGATACAGCACCTATTGAAGCTAGACACGTAGTTAAAATCATACGTATCTCACCTGAAGGCATTTTAAAAATACCATATTTCCCTTCACGGGCAATAAGTTGAGCTGAAGTACCCGCACCACGAGCAATTACTCCACCTTTACCTGGTGTCATTTCAACATTGTGAACAACAGTTCCTAAAGGTATGTCGGCAATATACATTGCGTTCCCTAATTTAGGAGTTGCATTTTTTCCAGAGATAACAGTGTCATCAACGTTAAGACCTTCTGGCGCTAGAATATAGCGTTTCTCACCATCTTTGTAGAAAAGTAAAGCGATATTAGCTGTACGATTAGGATCGTACTCAATGCTCTTTACAGTTGCAGGAATATCCGCTTTATCTCTTTTGAAATCGATAATACGGTATTTCTGTTTGTGACCACCCCCTAAGTATCGCATTGTCATACGACCAGAGTTATTACGTCCACCTGATTTCTTTCTAGAAGAAACAAGAGACTTCTCTGGTTTAGACGCTGTGATTTCAGAGTAATCACTGATGAGTTTGTGTCTTTGCCCTGGAGTTGTAGGCTTGAATTTTTTAAGACTCATTTCTTTTAATTAATTAAACATTAGTAAACAGATCAATCGTTTCTCCTTCAGCAACAGTAACTATAGCTTTCTTAAAGCGCTTACTACGTGCCTCAACGATACCTTTGTTAGTAAATTTAACAGAGGGTTTTCCACCGCCATAATTCATCGTACGTACAGATTCAACTGATACGCCATAGATGTTCTCGACGGCTTTTTTAATTTCAATCTTATTTGCTCTATGGTCAACAACAAAAGTGAATCTATTATTCATTTCACTATCTAGTGTTGCCTTTTCTGTAATAAGAGGTTTTTTAATAATTGTGTTCATCACCAATTAGTTTAAAATCTTTTCAATTACTTCAACTGCATCTTTTGCAATTACAATTTTCTTTGCATTTAACACATCGTAAGTGTTAAGTGAGTCAGCTGATACAACTTTAGTATTCTTAATGTTTTTAGCTGATTTATAAGCGTTATCGTTTTCTTTTCCAACGATAAACAATACTTTCTCACTATCCAATTTCAACGCTGTTAAAATTGATTTAAACTCTTTAGTTTTTGGTGTGTCAAACTTTAGTCCTTCAAGAATAACGATTGCGTCATCTTTTGCTTTTAAAGACAGTGCTGAACGTCTTGCTACACGCTTCATCTTAACATTAAGACTGAATCTGTAGTTTCTTGGACGAGGTCCAAAAGCACGCCCTCCACCTCTAAATATTGGACTTTTAATAGAACCAGCACGTGCTGTACCTGTTCCTTTTTGCTTCTTAATTTTTCTAGTACTTCCTGTGATGTCAGCTCTCTCTTTAGACTTATGAGTACCTTGACGTTGATTCGCCAAATACTGTTTTACATCTAAATATATTGCATGATCATTAGGCTCAATTCCGTAAATTGAGTCAGACAAAGTTATTTTATCTGAAGTAGCTTTACCTTTTGTATCTAATACTTTTGCTTCCATTACTTCTCAATTATTACAGTTGAACCATTAGCTCCTGGTATGGAACCTTTAACTACTAAAATGTTCTTATCAGCAAGCACTTTAAGAACTTCCAGGTTTTCAATCGTAACTCTTTTGTTACCCATCTGACCTGCCATTCGCTTACCTTTAAATACTCTTCCTGGTGTAGAAGCACCTCCAATAGACCCAGCAGATCTATTCACACCGCCATGACCGTGTGAAGTTTCACCAACACCTGCATAGCCATGTCTTCTTACAACACCTTGGAAACCTTTTCCTTTTGAAGTACCTGAGATATTTACATATTCTCCTTCTTCAAAAATTGAAGCGTCAACAACTTCTCCTGCTTTGTAATCGTGTTCAAAAGATTTGAACTCAACTAATTCAGCCTTAGGAGTTGTATTAACTTTTTTAAAGTGACCTTGCAATGCATTAGGAGTGTTCTTTTCTTTACGCTCTCCAAATCCAAGTTGGATAGCATCGTAACCATCTCTATCACTTGTTTTAACTTGTGTTACTACACAAGGACCAGCTTCTATCACTGTGCATGGTGTTGCCTTACCCTCGACACTGTAGACACTAGTCATACCGATTTTTCTTCCAATAATTCCTGGCATTC
>Ga0209075_1001489_pt1 | contig 21993 bp, 18 predicted proteins | sample Stecom2011_FD_187523 | JGI IMG/M metagenome (GOLD analysis project Ga0209075, IMG submission 187523) | Agricultural soil microbial communities from Utah to study Nitrogen management - Steer compost 2011 (SPAdes) (version 2) | ecosystem: Environmental > Terrestrial > Soil > Agricultural land...
CAGCAAAGATCCAAGATATTCGTCAAGTCTTGAACCGCCACCAACTAGCGCCACAAATCTGGATTACCGAAGCGGGTTATTCCACCTGGCGCCATGACGAATTTAACCAGGTTAAGAAGTTCATCGACCTGGTGAAAGCACCGGCAGACCGGATTTACTGGTATTCCGCCAACGACCTGCATCCCCACGAGTCCCATCAGGACGGCTTTCACGAAGACGAGCGCCACTACCACTTTGGCCTCAAGGATGCCCAGGGCAACGAAAAGCTGATCTATCGGGTCTGGCGGGAAAGCGGCCTGGAAGGCCTTTACGAGCTGGCACAGATCGAGGTCAAACGCGGTGCCGGGCTGTGCCGCGAGCCCAACTTCACACGGGAACAAGGTATGAGTCTGATTCCTTCCGCCCCGGAGCGTAAACCGGTTTTAGTCACTGGCGGCGCTGGCTTTATCGGCGTCAATCTGGCGGCTCGCCTGCTGGAGCAAGGCGAGAACGTCCTTATCTTCGATAACCTGTCCCGCTCCGGCGTCGAGCGCAATCTGGAGTGGCTCTGTGCCAAGTATGGCAAGCGGGTCCAAGTGGAAATCGCTGATATCCGCGACGCTCACCTGATCCGGGATGCGGTGCACCAGGCCTCCCAGATCTACCATTTCGCGGCCCAAGTTGCCGTCACCACCAGTATGGAGGACCCCCTGCGGGACTTTGGCGTCAACCTGCAAGGCACCCTCAATGTGCTGGAAGCCATGCGCCAGATGCAACAACCACCACCCCTGCTATTTACCTCCACTAACAAGGTCTATGGCGACCTGGAAGAACTCGGATTCACCCAGGAAGGACAACGTTATGTCCCCAAGCGCCGCCAGCTCCGGGAAGGGCTGAACGAGCACCAGCCACTGTGCTTTCATAGCCCCTATGGCTGCTCCAAAGGCGGTGCCGACCAGTATGTGCTGGACTACGCCCGCACCTATGGCCTGCCAGCGACGGTGTTCCGCATGAGCTGCATCTACGGCCCCCATCAGTTCGGCACGGAAGATCAGGGTTGGGTGGCCCACTTTTTAATCCGGGCCCTGCGGGGCGAACCCATCACCCTCTATGGCGACGGCATGCAGGTCCGGGATGTCCTGTTCGTGAACGATCTGGTCGAAGCCCTGCTGTTAGCCCACCGGCACATCGACAGATTGTCCGGCCAAGCCTTCAATATCGGTGGAGGACCTGCAAACAGCATCAGCCTTCTGGAGCTGCTGGACCTTATTAGCACCCTGACGACTCAAATGCCGGAATATCATCTCGCTGACTGGCGCCGGGGAGATCAAAAATACTATGTCTCCGATACCCGTCACTTCAGTGAACTGACCGGCTGGACGCCCAGGACTTCCATCCAGGAGGGTGTTAACGAACTTTACCGCTGGCTGAAGGACAACCTGCTGTCAGACACAGAACAACAACGACTATCCACCAAATCAAGAAAAAGGAGTTTTCAGAAGTGGCGGACTCAAGCAACCTTGCCCTGACAGGGCGGGCGGTTCCAGTCCCAGGCCCAGCCCAGATGCAGGCGGCCCGACTCGAACAGCCCCAGACCATAACAGTGACCGAACAACAGATTCCCCAGCCCGGACCGGGCGAAGTTCGGGTTCGCCTCGAAGGCTGCGGCGTCTGTGCCTCCAGCCTGCCTCTTTGGGAAGGGCGCCCCTGGTTCCACTATCCGATAGAACCCGGCACTCCCGGCCATGAAGGCTGGGGCTATGTGGATGCGGTCGGTGCGGAGGTGCGAGATCTACCCGTGGGACAGCGAGTTGCAGTGCTCTCTCAGCACGCTTTTGCCCAGTACGACATCGCCCCCGCCCAGTCGGTGGTCCCCCTGCCCGCAGAGCTGGACCATCAGCCTTTCCCCGGCGAGGCCATCGGTTGTGCCATGAACATCTTCCGCCGCAGTGACATCAGCGAAGGCCAAACCGTCGCCATTGTCGGTGCCGGCTTTTTAGGACTGTTGCTTACCCAGCTGGCGGTTTCCCAGGGCGCCACCGTCATCGTGCTCTCTCGCCGCCAAAGCGTCCTGGACCAGGCTCTGGCCAACGGTGCCCACGCCGCCTTCTCCACGGAAGACTTCTGGGGCGCGGTCAACGCCGTCAAAGCGCTGACCGATCAGCGCGGTTGTGAACGGGTGATCGAGGTGATCGGTCTCCAGCAAGGTCTGGACTTGGCGAGCGAACTGGTGGCGGAGTACGGCAAGCTCATCATCGGCGGCTATCACCAGGATGGCTTGCGCCAAGTCAACATGCAGCAATGGAACTGGCGGGCCATTGATGTCATCAATGCCCATGAGCGTGACCCTTCCCGCTATATTTTGGGTATCAAGGAAGGCATTGCCGCTGTGCTTGCCAACCGCCTGCGGCCCCAGGAACTGCTGACCCACCGCTTCGAGCTGGATGAGCTGGATCGCGCCTTTCACATGATGCTGGAGCGCCCCGAGGGGTTCATTAAAGGATGGGTGGCGCTATGAGAGTCCCACAAATCAATCTCGCCAGCCATGCCCGTAAGATCCGGCCCCGCCCATCCCTGACCGTTCTCCAAGGCGCCGCTGCAGCCAGTCCGGCCTCGGAAGCCGCCAAAGGCACCTCGCGCAGCCAGACAAGCTCGGACGACAACCAACAGCACAACCATCTGCGTAAACCAAAACTCGGCTTTATGGGCACCGGCTGGATTGGCCGGTTACGGATGAAAGCCCTGCAACAGGAAAACCTGGCCACCTTCGCGGCTCTCTATGATCCGGCTCAGGATCAGGTAGAACAGGCCGCCGCCCTTGCCCCGGAAGCCCGCGTTGTTGACTCCCTGGAAGAGCTGCTCCAACTCGACCTAGATGGGGTGGTAATCGCCACTCCCAGCGCCCTTCATGCCGTGCAGTCCATCAAGGCCCTGGAACAGGGGAAGGCGGTGTTCTGCCAGAAGCCTCTGGCCCGCACCGCAGAAGAGGTTGAGCGGGTCCTAGCAGCAGCCCAGCTCTCCGACCGGCTGCTGGCGGTGGATTTCTGCTACCGCCATCTCAACGGCATGCAGCAGATCCGTCATGCCATCCACAATGGGGAGCTGGGCGACGTTTTCGCCATAGATCTGGTGTTCCATAACGCCTATGGGCCGGACAAACCCTGGTTCTACGACATGCAGTCTTCCGGCGGCGGCTGTGTGATGGATTTGGGCATCCATCTGGTGGATCTGGCGTTCTGGCTGCTGGGGGGTGGCGAGGTGCACCAGTTGCGCTCTCAGCTGTTCCATCAGGGGCAACGTCTGAAGCCGCCCCACCACCAGGTGGAAGACTACGCTACTGCGGATTTTCTGTTAGATGACACCCAGGTACGCCTGGCCTGCTCCTGGAACCTTTCCGCTGGCCAGGATGCCGTCATTGAAGCTCGTATTCACGGCTCCAAAGGGGGGGCAGCCATCTACAACGTCAACGGCTCGTTCTTTGATTTTCGCGTGGAACGCTATCAGGGCACCCAGCGCCATGTGCTGGCAGAGCCACCCGATGACTGGGGTGGACGCGCCCTCTGCCACTGGACTCGGCGCCTCGCCCAGGCCCACTGGTATGACGCCCGGATCGCCAGCGTTCTGGAAGTGGCCCGAACTATCGACCGGATCTATCAGCGATGAAGATTCTGATGACCGCAGATCCTCTGGGAGGAGTCTGGCCCTATACCCTGGAACTCTGCACGGGTCTGCAGGGATTTGGGGTGGAGGTTGTTCTGGCCACCCTGGGCCGCCCGCTGTCGGAGACACAGCGGGCAGAGGTCGCTGCACTGGAACATGTACAACTGCACGAGAGCCACTATCGCCTGTGCTGGATGCCGAATGCTTGGGATGACGTGGAGCGAGCCGGGGAATGGCTGCTGGAGCTGGAGGCGGAAGTGGGGCCGGACCTGATCCACCTCAACGACCTGGGCCACGGACATCTGCCCTGGCAGGCTCCGGTGGTCCTGGTCGCCCACTCCTGTGTCTGCTCCTGGTGGCGGGCCGTCAAGAAGGAGGCGGCGCCCAGCCAGGAGTGGCGCCTCTATCGCCAACGGGTCGCCGCCGGCTGCCAACAAGCTGCACTGGTGGTGGCGCCAAGTCAGGCCATGCTGGCGGCCTTTCTGGCCGAACATGGCAATTGCCAGCAAGCCCAGGTGATCTATAACGGGCGAGACTTTCCAGAGGAGCTGCCCTGGGAGCAACTCTGCCTGCAAAAGGAGCCTTTCTGCTTCAGTGCCGGGCGCCTTTGGGACGAGGCAAAAAACATTGCCGCCCTGGCCAGGGTAGCGCCAGATCTGCATTGGGCCGTGAAAGTGGCCGGGGAGCCGAATGAGGCAACGGATCTAACCGAGGTGGAATTCCTGGGGCATCTGGAGAACTGGGAGATGGCCGAGCAGCTGCGTCAGGCAGCTATTTACGTGATGCCCGCCCAATACGAACCTTTCGGTCTCTCCATCTTGGAAGCGGCGCGCAGTAGTTGCGCTCTGGTCTTAGGGGATATCCCCAGTCTGAGGGAAATCTGGGGCGATGCCGCCCGCTTTGTGAACCCGAACGATACGGAAAATCTGAAACACGTCTTAAACGAATTGGCCCAACAGCCGGAGGTACGTCAGGAGTTGGCACAGCGAGCCTGGCAGCGGGCACGGCAATACTCCAGGGCACGCCTGGCCACGGAATACTGGCAAAGCTATCAGCGGATCATGACTCAGGCGAACACTCCGTCCCAGACAGCCCTGGCCGGGGGAGCATCCGCCTAGTGACAACCCCGGCGTGATGCCGGGACCCAAAGGATACGGAATAAGGACAACAAGGAGTTTGATCGTGAATATCGCAATGTTTTATCACTCCCTGGTATCGGACTGGAATCACGGTAACGCCCATTTCCTGCGGGGAATTGTGAGCGAACTGATCAGCCGAGGTCATGAAGTCACCGTCTATGAACCGGTCAATGCCTGGAGCCGCTGGAATTTAGTGGAGCGACACGGCCCCAGACCCATCGAGGAGTTCCATCAAGCCTATCCGGAGCTAACCAGCATTCCCTATCAACAGGACGACCTGGACTTGGCGGAAGTAGCCGACGAGGCGGACTTGGTGATCGTACACGAATGGAACGAAGACTGGCTGATTAATGGCTGGAACAAGATCCGCGCCCAACGTGCCGATTTCCGCTTGCTGTTCCATGACACCCATCACCGGGCCGTCAGCGACCCCAATGCCATCGGCCGGGTCAATCTCAGTGCCTATGACGGCGTGCTGGCGTTTGGTGAAGTGCTGCGGGAGGTCTATCGGGCCAAGGGCTGGGGCCAGTCGGTCTGGACCTGGCACGAAGCGGCAGACGTCAGAATGTTTCAGCCCATGCCCGATCAGGCAAAAGAGACCGATCTGATCTGGATCGGCAACTGGGGAGACGACGAGCGTACCCAGGAGCTGGAGGAATTCCTATTCCGCCCTGCTCGGGAGCTGGGCACCCGATTAAAACTGCATGGTGTGCGCTACCCGGAAAGTGTGTTGGAACGACTCGCTGCCCAGGGCGTCGAGTACGGCGGCTGGCTGCCCAACTTCAAGGTGCCCCAGGCCTTTGCCCGCGCCCGGGTGACCGTGCATGTTCCACGCCGCCCCTACACCCGCATTTTACAAGGCATTCCCACCATTCGACCGTTCGAGGCCATGGCCTGTGGCATTCCGCTCATTTGCGCTCCCTGGAACGACCGCGAACAGCTGTTTACCCCCGGCCAAGATTACCTGGTTGCCCATGACAGCGAAGACATGAAGCGCCATTTGCACAACGTGCTGAATGATCAGGACTTCGCTCGTGAACTTGCCGAGCATGGGCGGAACACCATTCTCAGCCGCCATACCTGTGCCCACCGGATCGACGAGCTGCTCGAGATCTGCCGCACGCTGGCAGTAGCGGAAAGCGGGCCCCACTCCAAACTGGCCACCGTTGGATAAGATCATGACGGACAAGGAACCTGCAACAATGAAAAGCCCGGTCAAGATCGCCTTTTTCGGCTCCAGTCTGGTGTCTTCCTATTGGAACGGTGCCGCCACCTATTACCGGGGCATGCTCAAAGCCTTGGCGGGGCGCGGCCACCAGATCACCTTTTATGAACCGGATGCCTTCGAACGCCAACAGCATCGCGACATAGCCGATCCTGACTGGGCCCGGGTCGTGGTCTACGAACCGATCGAATCCGCCGCCGCCCGGATGCTGGAAGAGGCCAGCCGTGCCGACATCATCGTCAAGGCCAGTGGCGTGGGCGTGCTCGACGATTGGCTGGAGCGGGAAGTGCTGGCCCTGCGAAAACCCGGCAACCTGGTGGTGTTTTGGGACGTGGACGCGCCGGCCACCCTGGAGCGGGTCGAGCAAAACCCCGCGGACCCATTCCGCGCGCTCATCCCCCGGTACGACTTCATTCTCACCTACGGCGGTGGGGAGCCCGTCATCACCGCCTACAAGGCCTTAGGCGCCCGTAACTGCCACCCGATCTACAATGCCCTCGACCCCACCACGCACCACCCGGTCCCGCCCCGCAAAAACCTGGTATCAACGCTCTCGTTTTTGGGTAACCGGCTCCCTGACCGGGAGCAACGGGTTCGGGAGTATTTCTTCACGGCCGTTGAGCAACTGCCGGACCGACAATTTATCCTGGGAGGGAACGGCTGGCGGGAAAATGCGCCCCAGTACGACAATCTGAAATACATCGGCCACGTCTACACCCAAGACCATAATGCCTTCAACTGCAGCGCCATGGCGGTGCTCAATATCAACCGGGACAGCATGGCCCGCTTCGGTTTCTCGCCGCCCACCCGGGTGTTTGAAGCGGCCGGCTGCGGCGCCTGCCTCATCATGGATGCCTGGGCAGGGATTGAGCTGTTTCTAGAACCCGATCGTGAAGTGCTGGTGGCCCATTCCGGTCAGGACGTGGTCGAGCACCTTCGCGCCCTCGATCAGGAGCGGGCCCACCGGATTGGCAGTGCCGCCCGCCGCCGGATTCTGCGGGAGCACACCTATCATCACCGGGCTGAAGAGTTTGAGCGTCTCATGGGGCTCCAGCCCACCAAGGGTAAAGCTGTCCTTGTCGCACAACAGATCGCCTGAAAGGAGGCATGGACATGAACAAGCCACTCAATATCGTCATCCTTGGACTGTCTATCACCTCATCCTGGGGCAACGGCCACGCCACCACTTACCGCAGCCTGGTCAAGGCGTTGGCCGCCCGGGGCCACCGCGTCCTGTTCCTGGAGCGGGACACGCCCTGGTATGCCTCCAACCGGGACGCCCCGCAACTGCCCTACTGCAACCTGCGGCTCTATCGGGATCTGGAAGAACTAAAGCTCTATGTGGACGCCATCAGTAACGCAGACTTGGTCATCATCGGTTCCTATGTGCCGGAAGGCGTGGATGTCGCGGAAATTGCCCTCACCGTCAACCAGAACTGTGTCGCCTTCTACGATATCGACACCCCGGTGACCATGACCAAGCTGGCCCGCAAGGACTACGAATATCTGCATCCCCGGCTGATTCCCCGCTTCGACTTTTATTTTTCCTTTACCGGCGGGCCTTTGCTGAAGTGGATCGAAAATCACTATGGGGCGCAGCGGGCTCGTCCCCTGTACTGCTCAGTCGACCCCGAACTCTACTTTCCCGAACCGGACCTGGAAAGACAGTATGATCTGGGTTACCTGGGCACCTACAGCCCGGACCGCCAGCCCACCCTGGAGCAGTTGCTGATCGAGCCGGCCCGGAACCTGAACGACAAACACTTCGTGGTGGCCGGCCCCCAATACCCCGGCAGCATCAGTTGGTCTGGCAACATCAAACGGGTTGATCATATCCCCCCCGCCCATCACCGACGGTTTTACAACAGTCAACGGTTCACCCTGAACGTGACCCGCCGGGAAATGATCAAAGCCGGCTACTCCCCCAGTGTCCGCCTGTTCGAGGCCGCCGCTTGCGCCACGCCCATCATCTCCGATGACTGGAAAGGCCTGGACCAATTCTTCCATCTCGGTGAGGAAATCCTGGTAGCCCACAACCCGCAAGACGTGGAGCGTTATCTGACCATGCCGGAAGACCAACGGCTGGATATCGGTGAACGCTGCCGTAAACGGGTGCTCAGTGCCCACACCTCGGTCCATCGCGCCATGGAGCTGGAGCGCTACCACAGTGAGGTGGCCACCCCAACACTGGCAGTCAATGCGTAAGCCCGTATCGGATCATCTGCCGGGACACCAGGAGGGCCAATGAAAACGTCAATCAATACAGAGATCGAACGGCTGGCCCCCTGGTTCCACAACCTGCACCTGCCAGACGGCAGCCAGACCGCTCCCGACCACGACCTGGGTGACTTTCCCCGCTTTAAATGGGAGCAGATTAACCCGGTCCTGCCCCAGGATCTGCGGGGCTGGCAAGCCTTGGACATTGGCTGTAACGCCGGTTTTTATAGCATCGAGCTGGCCAAGCGGGGCGCCCAAGTCACGGCGATTGATATCGACCCTCATTATCTGCGCCAGGCCCGCTGGGCCGCCTCGATCTATGGCCTGGAACGGCAGATCGAATTTCATCAGCTGCCGATTTATCAGCTGGCCCATTGGGACCAGAAATTCGACCTCATCTGGTTCATGGGGGTTTTATACCACCTGCGCTATCCACTGCTGGCACTGGACATCGTCCGCCAGCGAGCCAGGGGGCTGATGGTGTTTCAGAGCCTCACCTCACCAGGAGAGCAGGTCTTAGATATCGAAAACGATTACTCCCTGCATCAACGTGAGGTCTTGGTTGCAGAGGGCTGGCCCCGGATGTCTTTTATTGAACACCGGTTCGCCGGTGATCCCACCAACTGGTGGGCTCCCAATCATGCCTGTGTGGAAGCGCTACTACGCTCCAGCGGCTTTCAGGATATCCGACGGCTCGACCATGAAATTTATCTCTGCCGGGCCACTGAAGAAGCCGAAAAAGCTTGGTTTATGCCGGAATATGATTCAGCCGTGACAGCACTTGCAAAGATTTCCACCCAAGACCATTGAGAGCGCCAGAGCGATCAGCGCTTGCCCCCTCTTTCAAAACAACTGGGCAGGTTCAGGCCTGAGCCTCAGCAGCAATCCTCTGCTGACGCTGCACATAGGCCGAACAGAGACCACTGGCAATAACCACGGCCATCCCCAGCAAGGTGAGGTATTTGGAAATGCCATCATGACTGGCCAGAAGAAAACCGGCGGCCAGAATATAGATTACGCCGAGCAACGGCCTATTGTTCTCATTCACGGAAACTCCCGAGTCAACTGGTTAGTACACCAGCCATTGTACATGCCGCCCTCACCGATCCGGCGGAATGCTACGGTATCTACCTATGCTGGGAGCGGTGTCCTGGACCTCATCCGCCTGATTAAAAAACGAGCTCCTGCCCTCAAAAAAGAAACCTGATTGGCCAGCTCCAAAGACCGGCCGCGTCCTCCACCCCTAACTCTGACAAAATCTGACAGTTTGTCCGTAGCAACCCGCCGCGGTTTGTCCTAATCTTCTCCTCGTCGTCTTGTGACCAACTCTGGCAGCAGCGGGCCCCATGCCCACCCGTGCCCGGCTTATGATCGAAATCGCAGTAACGACAAAGCTAACAATTATCTGTAAGACACAGGAGCCTCACGACCGTGGCATACGACTATGGCAGCCTTGACCTAGGCATCAGAAATCCGTTCAAAAAAGAAGGGCTTATCCGCTTTATTGGCGGAGCGGCTGTCGCAACTTTAGGCGTCATTATCCTGTTCCTCGTTCCCCAGAACGTTGAGACGGATCTCTTTCGGGCCTGGGTTTACGCCATCCTGGGCATTTTGCTCCTGAGCCGGGGCCTGCACCGCGCCGGGCAAGGCCTGTTCAAAATGTTCCGGTTCTTTGTGGGCCGCTCCGCGCCAACCTCGCTGGCCCCGAACTTCGCCAAGTCCGAGCGCGATAACGCCAAGCTGGAAGCGCCCCGAGTCGCCTATTCCGCCAGCGCTCTCGAAAATATGCTGATGGGCCGCAAGAACGTAACCTTTACGGAGCCCGCGGGCTGGCTGTCTCGCATGGTCCACTCCATCATGCCGAAACTCCTGTTTTTACCTTATCCGATCCGTAACATCGCCCAGGATATTGCCGGGGCTGTGATCTCGACCCTCACCGCCCTGATCGCTTTTGGCCTGACCTATTTTGTGTCCGCCAGCGGGCTGGCCGGAGCCGCGGGTGAAATGATCATCCCGCTGTTTTCCGTGGTGCTGCTGGTTTATCTGGTGTGGAGCTGGCGCAAAGTGGCCCGCAGCATCAAGATCTCTGCCTCACAAGGGCTGCAAGATCGAGGTGCCGGCAGCCTGGCCAAGATTCTGGCCTTTTCCATCCTGATCCCGGTCATCATCGGCGCACTTTATTCCCAGCTGTCCGTTTCAGCGCAAAACGAACTGGCCGCCTTGACCAGTCAGCTCGATCTGTTTTCAGCAACCCCCTATCTGCTGCTGATGGCCGTGTTGGCCGGGCTCACCATTGCCCTGACCGCGCTGATGATTCGAGAGCGGACCAAGCAATACAAGCCCTTGACCGAGGTCAGCGAGTATCGCCAGAACCTGCAGGAATCCGTCCATCCCAACGAAATCTTTGTCAATATCGACAACATTGTGCTGGCCAACCGCCGTTTTCGGGAAATCCCCAACCGCTACTATCGTGAACTTGACCCCAAGCTGAACGAACAGAGTCAGGGCAAAGGTGACTTTTTCGGCGAGCTGATTGCCGAGACCCAACCGGAATATCAACCCCAGGAATACAGCCGCAGCTTTAACATTGCCCGGGTGGTGATGACGCTGCTGGGGCAGGTTCTGTTCTTCCTGAGCGCCCTGGCACTGGTGTATGGCGCCGTCACGCTGAGCGACCTGGCGGGCTCCTACCAAGAGCTGGCGAACCAGGCTCAACCTGTGACTGGCGAACAGGCGCTATCGTTCTTCGATCAGACCCAATCGCTGCTGGCCCTGCTCTTCACCTGGCTGATTCTCTCGGGCTTTGGCAACATCCTGACCAACCAGGCCCATGTCTTCTGGGGAGAAATCACCTTCAATAGTCTGTTGATCTACCTGAAGGCGGAAGGCACCTTCACCGAGAGCAAGCTCTCCACCGGTACCTCGATCTACGATTCAACCCGTTCCGAGAATGTCGTGGTGCGGAGCTCGATCACCTCCTGGATTATCACCTCCCGGATCACCACCAGCACCTTTGCCACGTCAGGGGCCAACAACCTGGAAATGCCCCGCTACATCATGAGCATGCAGCGCAACGATGCGGAGCTTGAGCAGATGGTGGAAGAAATCAAAGGCTTCCTGCGAAACCGGGAAAGCATTGCCAGCATCAGCAATGATCGGGATCTGCAATCGGCCCACAATATCTTTCAGGTCAATCAGCAAACCCGCGCCTTGATCGACTCCGGGCAACAGGCCGAGGCTCCGAAACTGGGCGCCGAAGCCAGCCACGCCCTGTCCAACAATTCAGACGGCTTCACCGAGCAACCCAGCTAAGCCGACAGTGGGCGAAGGAACGCCACCCTCATCTGGAAATGACCCGGTCATTTCCAGATGACTCCCCCCATGATCCGCCCCTCCATCCGCCAAGACATTCCCATTCGGAACACCAGACTGTTTTCTTCCTGTCGGCACTGCGCCTTCTGGCTTTTGACGTCTTGACCCAAGAAATGAATCATGATTCACTTCATTAAAATGAATCAGGATTCACACCATGGCCTATCGGGAAACCCCTCAGGTTCGCGCCCGAAAAGAAGCGGCACGGCAACGCCTGCTTGACGCAGCCCAGGAGCTGGTTGCCCAGCGGGGTTTCAGTGCCGTCAGCGTGAGCGAAATCGCCACGCATGCCGGGGTTGCCACCGGCAGCGTCTATCGTCATTTTTCATCCAAGGCGGAACTGTTTTCCGAGGTGTTTCGCACCGCCTCCCAGCGGGAGGTGGACAAGGTCACACAGGCCATCCAACAAACGGGCAGCGCACAGCAGCGCCTGGACCGCGCCCTGACCCAGTTCGCCCGACGCGCCCTGCGGGGCAAGCAGCTGGCCTGGGCCCTGATTGCGGAGCCGATTGATCCGCTGGTCGATCAGGACCGCCTGGAATACCGCCGCCGTTATGCCAAGGTTTTCGAACGGGTCATTCAAGAGGGCGTGCAAAACCAGGAGTTTCCCCCCCAGGATGCCCGGGTCGCCAGCGCCGCCCTGGTCGGCGCCATCGCAGAAGCCCTAGTGGGCCCTTTGGCCCCCCACCCGGCGGACCACCCACAGGATGACCACCAGCTGATCCAATCCATTCTCAAATTTTGCATTCGCGCCATCACCGGCAAGGAGCACACATCATGACCACACAACCCCCAGTACCCGCCCAAGACCGTTATCTTGCCGCAACCCATGAAGTGACCAACATGCCGCCGCGGCTCGAAGCCTACAATCTCTATCAGCAGGATCAAGCCCTGAAGGAGGCCGTGCATCGCGAAGGGGGCGGCTGGGCAGAGGCAGAGCTAAACGAATATGGGAAGCTGGTGGGCCGCCCGGAGATTATTGAGCTGGGCTTTCAGGCCAACGAGCACAAGCCGGTTTTACACACCCATGACCGGCACGGTCACCGGGTGGATCTGGTCAGTTTTCACCCGGCCTATCACCAGTTGATGAACCTGGCCATTGAACACGGCCTGCACTCCTCCCCCTGGACAGATCCGAAAGCCGGCGCCCAGGTTGTGCGGGCCGCCAAATATTATCTGCACGCCCAAGTCGAAGCCGGCCACGGCTGCCCCATCACCATGACCTACGCCTGCATCCCGAGCCTGCGTCAGCAGCCGGATCTGGCCCAAATCTGGGAGCCCTTGGTCACCTCCCGTCAGTATGATCCCCGCAATGTGCCGGTGGATCAGAAAGCCGGTGTCACCATTGGCATGGCCATGACCGAAAAACAAGGCGGCTCCGATGTGCGCGCCAACAGCACCCGCGCCTATCCGGTGGCTCAGGGTGGTCCGGGCCAGCTTTATGAATTGGTGGGACACAAATACTTTGTCTCGGCCCCCATGTGCGACGCCTTTCTGGTCCTGGCCCAGGCACCGGGCGGCCTGTCCTGTTTCCTGCTGCCCCGCTGGCGCCCGGATGGCAGCAAAAACCCGCTGCAGATCCAGCAACTCAAGAACAAGATGGGTAACGTCTCCAATGCCTCCAGCGAAACCGAGTTGCGGGGTGCGCTGGCCTGGATGATTGGTGAGGAAGGCCGCGGGGTGGCCACCATTATCGAAATGGTCTCCCTGACCCGCTTTGATTGCATGATCGGCTCCTCCGCGGGCATGCGCCAGGCAACCGCCCAAGCCCTGCATCACAGCTATTACCGGTCGGCCTTCGGCAAGCGCTTGATTGACCAACCCCTGATGCAGAACGTGCTGGCCGACCTGGCCCTGGAAAGCGAAGCGGCCATCACCCTGACCCTGCGGATTGCCCGGGCCCTGGATCAGGCCGAACAGAGCGAGCATGAGAAACTGCTGATGCGAATCGGCACCGCCGTTGGCAAATACTGGATCTGCAAACGCACGCCCAACCATGCCTATGAAGCCATGGAGTGCATCGGCGGCAGTGGCGTGATGGAGAACAGCATTATGCCCCGCCTGTTCCGGGAATCCCCCATCAATGCCATCTGGGAGGGTAGCGGCAACGTGCAGTGCCTGGATGTGCTGCGAGCCCTGGGCAAGACACCCGCCGTACTGGATGCCTTCTTTGCGGAACTGGCCCAAGCCCGGGGCGCGGACTCTCGCCTGGACCAATACGTTAACAACCTGCGCCGGGAGTTTGCAGACTTGGCCGAGGTTGAATACCGCGCCCGCCATATCGTGGATCAAATGGCCCTGGCGCTTCAGGCCAGCCTGCTGGTCCAGAGCGGCCCGACCGCGGTGGCCGAGGGCTTTATCGCCAGCCGCCTGACCGGTCACGGCCAACACCACTATGGCGCGATGCCCCGCGGCATCGACTGCCAGGCCATTATTGAACGGGCCCGCCCCCGACTCGACTAATCCGTCTGCCCGCGGCCCTTGTTAAGAGGGCCGCTTCTCCTGTTTTCTCCCGCCGGCCAGTCGCCCCGCCAACAGGAACCGCCTTCCAAAAGGCCGGTCCAATGTTTCAGGCGCCAGAATTCAGGCATAATCCCCCTAATTCACTACAAGGACCCAACCCCACCATGACCAAATCTCAAAACAAAACCAATATCCTGATCTGGCTGATTTTGGGCTTTATTGTCGGTGCCGCGCTGTCTGCCGCCGTCATCCAGGTGAGCGCTCCAGAAGAAACCGCCCCCGCCCAAAACGTACTGTTTACCTATCAAGGGCAAGGCTTTGGCGTCGAACAACTGCCGCCGGTGCTGGCCAGCGAACTGCATGAACTGGACGTGAACAGCTACAACCAGAAGATGCGTATCCTGGAGCAGGCGGCGCTCGGCATGCATATCGCCCGTGAGGCGGAACAACGTGATGTTGCTCCGCCCGAAATCGCCAATGAGCTGATCCAGGTGACCCCACCCAGTGATGAGGACGTGGCGAACTTTTACCGGGCCAACGCGGACCAAATCGGGGTTCCCCTGGCACAGGTCCAGGATCAGATCCGTAATTTCCTGATGCAACAGCGCCAGATGGAAAAACAGCAAGCCCTGGTCGCCCAGCTGATGGCCGAGAACAAACTGCAATTTCACCTGAAGCGGCCGGTGTCCGCCTCGGTTAACATCGACACGGCCGGGCGCCCCAGCAAAGGCAACCCCGCCGCGCCCGTTACCGTAATTGAATTCGCGGACTACCAGTGTCCCCATTGCCGGGATGCCGCCCGCACCCTGGACCGCGTCGTTGAAGAGAATCCGGAGCAGGTTCAGTTGATCTTCATGGACTTTCCGATTAATTCCAGCGGTATTTCCCGCGTGATTGCCGAAGGTGGCTACTGCGCCCTGCAACAAAACCAGTTCTGGGACTATCAGCAGCTGGCCTTCCGTCAACAACGGAACCTGAGCAAGGAATCCCCGCTGCAATTTGCCCAGGAGCTGGGGCTTGACCAGGCCGCCTTTGAAAACTGCCTGACCAGCCCGGAAGCACGGCAGTATGTGCGTAACTCCGAACAGCAAGCCATTGCCCTGGGACTGCGCGGCACCCCCACCATTTACATCAACGGCCAGCGGTTCCAAGGCAGCGACCTTGAGCAAAGCCTGGAGCGCGCCGTGCTGGCCGCAGCCCAGTAATAAGGCGGCTTGGGGCCAGCGGAGTGATGATGAACGCGCTGCTACTTGTCGTGGACTTTCATTTGGAAGGCTGCCGTTCCCTGAAGGAAAAACGGCAGCGTCTCAAGGGCTTCAGCGAACGCTGGGGCAAGGTCGGACAGGTGGCGGTATGCGAAAGCGACTATCAAAACGCCTTGAAACAGGCCCAGTGGAGCTTTGTCATTGCCGGCAGCGACTGGCGCCATGTCCAGCAGATCCAGGCCAAACTGGAAGAGGATCTGAGCCAGTCGCTGGACGCGGTCATTACCTCGCTCCATCAGGAGCGGCTCCTCTAACCCGCCGGCACCGGCCTAACGGGTCAGATGCTCCCATCCCGAAGGCCCGTGTTTTTGCTGCTGGTGCTCTCCTGACACTGGTACTATACTACCCCCCTCACAGAGGAAGATGGGTGTTCCGGACTTGCTCGCCCCGGCGGGTATACCGAAAGGATTGGTCCTGGCTTAGCCACTCTCTTATTGCCTGCAACGCAACGTCTGACCGCTGCGCCAGGGAGACAAGAGAGCGACGTCGGCTTAGGCTGAAACACATTTATACAGTTCCACAGTTCGCCGTGGGGTCCCAATGACTCAAGAACAAAAACTGGCCTTGGCCAGCCTTGAGAGTATGTATCGGGTATTTACGGTTCCCGAAGCCCCGAACTCGACGCTCAGCAAGATTGACCAGCAGATTTCCCAAAATCTAGCGGGTTTTCTCCAGAACCATATCGTTGCCCTGGAGAAGGACCTGGCCGAGGTCGAGAAGGACTTTTCCGATTCCGAAATTCCGAAAAAACCCATTTTCGTGTCGGAGCAGGCCCAGTTTCTACTCGATAAGCTGGTCGCCCAATCCGTTCATACCGCTTCCCCCAGTTTCGTCGGCCATATGACGTCAGCGCTGCCCTATTTCATGCTGCCGCTGTCGAAGATCATGATTGCGCTGAACCAGAACCTGGTCAAAACCGAGACCTCCAAGGCCTTTACCCCTCTGGAACGCCAGGTGCTGGGCATGATGCACCGGCTGGTTTATGAACAAAGCGACGATTTTTACCACCAATGGATGCATGACTCCAACCATGCCTTGGGCAATCTTTGCTCTGGTGGCACCGTTGCCAACATGACCGCGCTGTGGGTGGCCCGTAACCGGGCCTTCCCCGCCCAAGGGGAGTTCCGCGGCATCCGTCGGGAAGGCGTCTTCCGGGCTCTACGCCACTATGGTTATGAAGGCGCGGCGGTGCTGGTGTCCAAGCGCGGCCACTACTCCTTTTCCAAGGCGGCTGACCTGCTGGGCTTTGGCCATGATTTTCTGGTTTCCGTGGAAACCGACGATCATAACCGAGTCATCGTGGCGGACATGCGGGCCAAGCTGGAAGAACTCCAGGCTCAAAAGATCAAGGTGTTTGCCATTATTGGCGTGGCAGGTACCACGGAGACGGGCAACATTGACCCGCTGGATCAGATCGCCGATCTGGCCCAGGAGTTCAAGATCCACTTCCATGTGGATGCCGCCTGGGGCGGGCCCACGCTGTTCTCCAATACCTACAAGCATCTGCTGAAAGGCATCGAACGGGCCGACTCCGTGACGATTGACGCCCACAAACAGCTGTATGTGCCGATGGGCGCGGGCATGGTCCTGTTCAAGGATCCCTCCACCCTGTCAGCCATTGAGCATCATGCCCAATACGTGATCCGCAAAGGTTCCAAGGACCTGGGTACCACCTCTCTGGAAGGTTCCCGTCCGGGCATGGCGATGCTGATCCAGTCTGGCCTGAAGATCATCGCCAAAGACGGTTACGAGATTCTGATCGATCAGGGCATTGAAAAAGCCCGGGCGTTTGCCGAGATGATCCGCAAACACCCGAATTTCGAACTGATCAGCGAACCCGAACTCAATATTCTGACCTATCGCTATCGCCCGGCCTGGCTCGAAGAGGTGTTACAACAGGCTGACGCCGAACAACAGGCGGCGATCAATGACTGCCTGAGCGAGATCACCAAATATATCCAGAAAACCCAACGGGAATTGGGCAAGGCCTTTGTCTCCAGAACCCGCCTGAACCCCCTGCGCTACCACCTGCATCCCTGCGTGGTATTCCGGGTGGTATTGGCCAACCCGTTGACGACTCTCAAGATTCTGCAGGACATCCTCGACGAGCAAGAGCAGATCGCCCAGCACGAAGACATCCAGCCCATGTTCCAGCACCTGGAACAACTCTGCCAGCCGAAAAAGCGCGCGGCTTGCTAAGCCTTGACGCCACAGGCTTCAATCTTCTAACTAGATCTATACCTTTGCGCCGAACCCGCCAAACTCACCACACCCCGGTTACTCGGGGTGTGGTCGGGCGTGGCCGGCAATACGGTCAAGAGAGGCGCGTCAGGAGTAGATCCGGGAGCCATGCTATGCTTAACTAGCAAGGCCTATAAAAGGAGATGAAATATGGCTAAGACTGCGGAACAGTGGTTCGCCGAATATGGCGAAAGCCACCAGAATAAAATCAATAAAACCATCCATTGGATCGCGGTACCCACGATTTTCCTAACGGTGATGGGATTTCTATGGTCAATTCCAACGCCGGCCCTGTTCGACGCCTGGCCCCTGCTCAACTGGGCCACCCTGTCGCTACTGGTGATCGTCGCCTTCTATCTGCGGATCAGCCTGACCCTCACCATTGGCATGACGCTGTTCACGATTGCCACCTTTGCCATTATCCACTGGTTTGAGGGTACTGGCATCGCCCCGGTCTGGCTGGCTTCCCTGGTCCTGTTCGTGGTGATGTGGATTTTTCAATTTATTGGCCATGCCATCGAAGGCAAGAAGCCGTCCTTCTTCAAGGACTTGCAGTTTTTGATGATTGGCCCGGCCTGGCTGATGGGGTTTATTTACCGCCGCCTCGGCATCCCCTATTAAGCCTGTGCGGCATCCAGGGGGCGGGATGTCCCGCCCCTTTTGAAAAGCCTCGCTGAATCTCGCTGAAGCCCTTAATACAGCGCAGCTTCGTCATCCAGCACTTCGCGAATAATCTCCAGAAACATCAAATCCGCCTCGCTCATCTTTTCCGGAATGCGAACAATGGTTGTGGAGCTGATTTCATCCGCGATTTTGCGATCCGCATCCGGCTCATCCTTCAGACGCCGAGCGATCTCCATAGCCTTGACCGCGATTGTCGGGTCGGTCAGCACCTTCTTGATAAATGTACGCAGCTCGGCAATAACCTTTGCCTGACTTGCTTCGATACTGCTCATAACGCCTCCATCCACGATAAAATATCAGTCTTGGGAACCACCATAACTATAGTCATCCCTGACTGACCAAGAACATCTTAGCGGCCCACTCACTTCACTTTATAGCATAGCAGGTGCCTGAGACAGCCCCGCCGGGGTCAATCGGTCTGCTGCACAAACAAAAAAGGCTACCTGAAAGTAGCCTTCTTAAAGTCCAACGGAGGATTAGCCCACCATCATGCCCCGAATGGTGAAGAAAATGATGGCCGCCACCAGCGCGGATGCCGGCACGGTGATCAACCAGGCCGCCACAATCCGGCCCAGTGCCGAACGCTTCACCAGCTCTTCTTTATAAACCCGCTTGAGACGCTTACGCTCTTTCTTGCTCAGCGGAATTTCCATTTTCTTCTTCTTAGCCAGCTTCAGCATCCGGTCCATATCTTCCAGAGAAGACTTCTTGAACGTCTCCAGGAAGCGGCGGATTTTTTCCCGCTCCGGCCCTTCATACTGTTCCACAATCAGATGGAGCTGACTGGCATAGCTGGTTTTCAGGTATTCCCGTAGCAATCCAACCCCAAATACCGCACCTACAGCAACGTGGGTGGAGCTAACCGGCAGCCCCAACTGGGACGCCACAATTACCGTGACAGCGGCCGACAGGGCAATACAGAACGCCCGCACCTTATCCAGGTCGGTAATTTCTTGGCCAACCGTTTTGATCAGCTTAGGCCCATACAGAGCCAGCCCCAGGGAAATACCGATAGCTCCCACCAGCATGATCCAAAAGGGAATGGAAGCCTTGCCGGAAACTTCCAGATTCACCAGGGCCTCGTTGATCGCCGCCAAAGGACCTACCGCATTGGCCACGTCATTGGCCCCATGGGCAAAGCTTAACAGAGCTGCAGAGAAGATCAGGGGAATGGTAAACAGGCTGCTGACACCTTCCCGGTTATTCTCAAGATGCGCCCGACGGCGACGAATCCAGGGGCGAGAAGCCAGCATAACCACCACGGCCACCCCCAAGCCAATCAATGCCGCCACCCAGAACTCCACAGCCCAGATGGCTTTTAAGCCTTTCATGACCAGATAAGTGCCGAAGGCCCAAGCCATCAACGCCAGCAACAGGGGCACAAAACGCTCTGCGGCTATCAGCATATTGGCTTTATAAGTGACCTGACGCTTAATGAAATAAAGCAAAAGGCCCGCAAAAAAAGCACCCAGCACTGGTGAAACCACCCAACTGGCCACAATGGTGGTCAAACTTTCCCAGTTGACGATCCCCAGACCGCCGGCCGCAATCCCCGCGCCCATCACGCCGCCGACAATCGAGTGGGTGGTGGATACCGGAGCTCCCACATAGGTGGCCAGGTTCAACCAAAGTGCCGCGGCTAACAGGGCCGCCATCATCAGCCAGATAAACTCAGCCGAGTCGGTCACCAAGGAGGGATCAATAATGCCGTTTTTAATGGTGGTGACCACCTCGCCCCCGGCGAGCAGGGCGCCAGCCGCTTCAAACACGGCGGCAATCAAAATGGCGCCGGTCAGAGTCATGGCCTTGGAGCCGACGGCAGGACCGACGTTATTGGCCACATCGTTCGCGCCGATATTCATGGCCATGTAACCGCCGATCATGGCGGCAATCACGAGCAGATAGCCCGACTCCAGTCCCTGGGCACGAATGGATGTGACCAGCATGATGATCACAATAAACACGAGTGCTACACCCAGGCGGAACATTTCCTGCCGTGACTTTTGTGTAGCCTTTTCTATTTGACCTACATTTCGGAATTCCATGCGATCAACTCACTGCGGAAAAGGAGGCGCAACTTTAACAAAAATGTCGCCAGGACGACATCAAATTGTCCAATTGCAAAAGGTCGTGAAAACAAACGCGCCGGATCTGACCATGGGCTATACTTAACCTGATTGACCATCTGGTTTTCCCTGGCAGATAAGACGCTGTTTTCCCTATGCATCATACGGATTTGTCCATCAGCAACGTGGCAGGAGCAGACACCCGGGTTCTTAAGGTGTTTGTCGCCGTCTCCTATTGTGCAGTTGCTGTTCTGCTTGGTCTGGGTCTGAAATCCTGGCTATCCGATCACCAAACCCACGCTATTGTCCTGTTTCTGTTTAGCGTTCCGATCCTGATCAATGTCCTGGTTTACCATGGTGCCAAGAACTATGCGGTCAGCCGCAATATTTTCGTCTCCCTGATTGTCACCCTGTTTCTCTATCTGACCTGTACCGGCGGCGAGAGCAACACTGGGCCCTTGTGGGTCTATGTGCTGCCTCCTTTCCTGTTCTATCTGGCGAATCTCCGGGCCGGTGTCATCCTGTCACTCTTCGTGCTGGTGGGCGTGGCGGTCATTTTCCGTTTTCCCGAGCTGCCGTTTGTGCTCACCCAATATAGCACTGACTTTCAGGTGCGTTTTTTGAGCTCGCTCACTTTCGCCACCCTTTTCACCTTTGTCATCGAGTATTCCCGCCACACGGCCCGCCAGGAACTGGTCCGCATGGCGCAACTCTATGAGCGGGTCTCCCGGACCGATGAACTGACCCAGCTCTCCAACCGGCGGGATATGCAGCACCAGCTGGAAAAAGAGTTCAGTCGCTACAAGCGCCATAACCACCATTTTTCCGTGATCCTTTTGGATGTGGATCATTTCAAGCTGATTAATGACAGCTACGGCCATGACGCGGGTGACCATGTGCTGGTGGAAATTGCCCAGCTGCTGCGAGAAACCAGCCGCGAGCTGGATCTGGTCGCCCGCTGGGGTGGAGAGGAGTTTTTGATCCTGCTCCCCAACACCACCCTGCTGCAGGCTTTAAAACTGGCCGAACGCATCCGCAACCGGGTCGCCCAGCATTCCATCGCCTACAAAGGACAACAGCTGAGTGTGACCACCAGCTGTGGGGTCTGCTCCATCAGCCAGACCCGCGACCTGAAGCAACTGCTGATCCAAGCCGACCTCAACCTGTACCAGGCCAAGGAACGGGGACGCAACCAGGTCATCCCGCCAGTGGCACCCAGCCAGAACGATTCGGGCCACGACCCGGACCAAGCCGAAGACGCTCCCGTGCCCCAATTGGACTGAAACGACCCGCTCGTTTTCTTGCCGGCCGGTCCGGAACCCGCCTGACCAGGAGATCCCTGATCAGGCACTCGCCAGCGCCAGAATGGTTTGCCACTCTTCCTCAGTGACCGGCATGACCGACAGTCGGCTCCCCTTCTGGAGCAGCGGCATGGCCGCCAGCGCCGGCACGCTTTTCAAGCGGTCCAGCGGCACCAGCTGCTTAAAGGTCGAACACCACTGCACATCCACCCGATACCAACGGGGGTTGTCAGGCGTGGACTTGGGATCAAAGTACGGAGACTCCGGATCCCAGGCCGAGCTATCCGGATAACCCGCCCGTACCACTCGGGCCGTACCCGCCACGCCCGGCGGCTTACAGCTGGAGTGATAAAACAACACCAGATCCCCTTCCTGCATCTG
>Ga0209075_1001490_pt1 | contig 21990 bp, 15 predicted proteins | sample Stecom2011_FD_187523 | JGI IMG/M metagenome (GOLD analysis project Ga0209075, IMG submission 187523) | Agricultural soil microbial communities from Utah to study Nitrogen management - Steer compost 2011 (SPAdes) (version 2) | ecosystem: Environmental > Terrestrial > Soil > Agricultural land...
ATCAAACCGATGATGCTCATAAGCACTACGTGACCTGCTACGATGTTCGCATAAAGACGAATCATCAACGAGAATGGCTTAATAATAGTACCCAACAATTCAATTGGAGCTAAGATAATTTTCATCAGCCATGGCACTCCCGGCATCCAGAAAATGTGTTTCCAGTAGTTGCCGTTTGCCGTAAAAGTCGTAATTAAGTAAGTAAGGAGTGCTAAAGTGAAAGTTACGGCAATGTTTCCGGTTACGTTGGTTCCTAGTGGAGTAAGTCCGAATAAGTTTAGGAACCAGATAAAGAAGAAAATAGTGAGCAAGTAGCTCATATATTTTTTATAGTTTTTTCCGATATTCGGGATAGCGATATCGTCTCTGATGTAAAGGATGATTGGCTCGAAGAAACGACCGATTCCTTTAGGCATCCCTCCATTTTTAGCATATGATCGAGCTAAAGAAGAGAACAGGAGTAACATTAAAATACCGGTTACGATAATCATCACAACGTTTTTAGTGATAGAGAAGTCGAGAGGTTTATCGTTAGTTACTTTGTGATTTTCGTCATAAGAGATGGTTCCTTCGGCATCGGTTTTATAGATTTTACCGTGATAAAGTTTGTAGTAGTTACCGTTGCTTTCAGCTACAGTTTCTCCGTGGTGGAATTTAGACGACATGAATACGTGTAGTCCGTTGTCGTATAAAATTACGGGAAGGGGGAATCCGTAGTGTGTTCCTTTCCAGCTGGTGATGTGGAAATCGTGATTATCCTGAAGGTGATGATCAATAAATTCTTTTATTTCTGTTTTAGTGTCCTTTGGTTCAGCTTCTACATGAGCGTGTTCTGCGTCATTAGAAAATCCTAGAAAAGGGACAAGTGCAAAAGTTAATATTGCTGAAATTCGTAGAAATTTGGTAACAATCATCATTTTGATGTACTTAAATTTATAGGTCTCTGAAAATTTGTGCAAAGGTATGCTTTTTCTTTAGATGACAAAATATCAAAATCAAAAAAAAGCGATAATTATCAACAACACATTATTTTGGCTCGGTAGATTTTAGGATTTTTGCTGAAATCAAGGTTTCTAAAATCAGGAAAGCCATAAAAAGAATGATGAAATTAGTTCGTTCCCATTGCATTTCATCTTCTCGATTGCTAATTACGGGTTTAAAAACAAAGTAGAGAGTGGCCATTTTTACGGTTATGAGGACCATAAAAGCCATTCCGATTTGGTCGAAATTTCTTTGTTTAACTCTGATAAGGATAAAAATTATCAGCAGCGAAGCCAGCCCAAAGGCGGTATATAGCGTTTCTAAGCTATAGTGAAAATTGCTGTAAATAGCGCTCCAATCCAAGAAAAGTATGGTGGTTTTGTGTATAGCATACAACAATATCACCCAGATGAGGGTAAAAAAAACAGGAGCATATTTTTTTATCATTATTCGTTTTTATTGATTTGATTTACTTGTTTATATACATTATACATAGCTATAAATACCCCGACAATTACGAGTAGTTTGGTGTAATCTAATTTTTCATGCGGGTGATTTTTGTCTAAATATTTTCCTAGCAGAGAAAATAAAAAGACAATAATTCCCATCTGTATAGGAATATTAATCAAGGCGAGCCATTTGTTATATGGCTTTTTCTTCCGGGGTTGATTTGTCATTTTCGTGATTGCTAAGCTTTTTCACGGTACCTTTCATTTGACAAGTAGCCATGAATTCGGCTCCGGGTTCTACGGCCAATTTTCCGACAGAGGCTTCTCCTTTGATTTTAGCTTTTGCTTTTACGGTCAAAAGTTCAGCGATATCGAGTTTGCCTTCGTAAGTTCCTTCAATATCAAGGTTTTTGCAGGTAATGTTTCCAATAACTTTTCCGGTTGGTCCAATTACGAGTTTTCCTTGAGAAGTAAAATTTCCAATCAATTCTCCGTCTAGTCTAAAATCGGCTATAGAAGAAATATCTCCTTTAATACGCGTTCCTTCAACAATTCGGTTGGTTTTACCGAAGAGTTCCATCGGAGTGTTTTTCTGTTTGTTGAACATAGTTTTAAGGGATTGGTTTTAATGTTTTTAGGTAAAGGTCAAAGTTCTTTTTGACTTGTACTACTTTGTAATCTTCAGAAGAAATCGGGACGAATTTTTCTGTGATTTTGTAGTCTTTGTATTCTTCTAACAAAGTGATAAAGTCTTTGGCTCTTTGCTCGGATGAAACATTGTGAATCACCACAAAATCTTCGTTTAGAGTATAGCTGTCTATGGTGATTTTTAAGCGTTCATTTGGTCTGTCTTTGAGGAATTTTTCTAAAACAGTATTTAAAGTGGTTAAATCGGTATCTGCGGCAGTTTTGTGGATTAACTTCCAAGCAGTGGCCGGTTTGTTGAATTCCATTTTTTGGAGTTTCGGAATATTCGTACGAAGCAAATTCTCTGCTTCTTTACCTTCTTCGCTGTTCGGATACGTAAGAGCTACATAGTTTAAAGCTTCGGTATAAGCTTCTAAACCTTCTAAGTTTCCGATAGCGTTGGCTTTGAGTAGTTCCAATTTCGAAATAATATCTTCGCCTGAATATTGGTCAATTAAAATTTCAATTTCTTCAAGCAAGGTTCTGTATTCTGCTTTTTCGAAAAGGCGGTACATGCTTTTATAAACCTCATCAGGAGTACCTTCTAGAGCCAGACCTGCCTCAGGATTATTGATGAGCTGAGCATATCTGGAATCCGGATACATTGAAGTGATTTTCGACTTCAAGGCAAACTTTTTATCATCGCCGAGAATTTCGTAGATTCTGTAGAGGTTATACATGGAAGGCAAGATCAAGCGTTCTTCCGGATTGCTTTCTAGAAGTCCTTCTAATTTGGCTTGAGCCAGTTTGTATTCTTTAAATTTGTCTTTGTAGATAATTCCGAGTTGGTAGTAAGCAAAGTTGCGGTCTTTCTGCAGTTCTGCAATAATATTTGGGTCTGTCGGAATTTGATTGATATAAAATTCTGTTGTATAAGCCGGATTTTCGACTTTTTCTGCTATTTGTTCGTCTTCTGTAGCTACTTCTTCTTGTTCCACAACTTTGTTTGGAGTGTAGTCTCTGAGCCTCCAATAATCTCTAAGTTCGCGATTTCCCCATTTTTTGCGGAATTCATTTTTTCCGTTAGCTACCGTATTTTGATTGTAGAAATAAAAAGACGATGTACCTCCTGCATTTGGGCCACCCGTTTTAGAAACAGGTTGTCTGTTCATTTCGACTCTAGCACTTTTAGATAATGAAAGGTCCGAAATTGGGTCATCACCGCCAATAGAAGGACGGCCTCCGGCAGATCGAGGTGTTTCATGGGCTTGTTTTTCTGCTTTGGCTTTGAGTTTTTCTTCTTCTTTTTTCAGCCGTTCGATATGGTTTTCGAAGAAAGTAACTCTTTCTGGGTCGGACATTGCGATCAAATTCAATATACTGTCGTTGGTTTGTGCGATAGCTTCGAATTTGATTACGTCTTCGAGATTAGCTCTTTTCTTTTTGATGAGTCTGTGTTCTCTGGTTTTTGGGTCTAGGTTTACCAAAGTACTGTCGTAATATTTTCCGGCTACGGCGTATTTAGCGTCATAAAAGTAGATTTCGGCTAAATTTCTGTAGTTTGAAGCTATCAGATATACGTCATTGGTTTTGTGTTTTAATGAAGTGTTGTAGTATTTTTTTGCCTTTTCTTTGTTGTTGTGTTTTTCGTAGAAAAGAGCCATTTGGTGATTTAGTTCATCCAGATAAGGTCTGTTTTCTCTGTCTTTAAGTAGTTTTTGGTATTTTTCTACGAAAAGAACAGTATCTTGAACAGCCCCACCTAAATGTGCTTGTTTGATATGTGCCTGAATGGTGTATTGTCTGGGTGATTTACGCTTCATATCAATTACTTGTTGATAAGCGGCAAAGGCACTATCCGGTTGGTTTTGATGTTCGAAAAGTTGACCTAAGATAAAGGTATAACGAGCTTTTTCTTCTTTGCTTTTTGTGAGGTTTCGAGCTTTTCGCAAAGCAGGAATTGCTTTATCGTGTTGATTTTCGTTAATATAGGCTTGTGCTAAAATGGCATTAGCATCACTGACTATTTGTTGTTCGAACTCCACATCGGCTAGAAGTCTTTCTAGGTTTTGAATAGCAAGGGAGTTGTTTTCCAGACGGACGTTGGTTTTTTCTTTCCATACCTTGATTTCGTTGATGCGGTCACTATCCGGGTATTTGAATAATACGTAGTTGAAAGCTTCGAGTGCGGGCACAAAGCGCTGTTCGTAATAGCGAGATTTTCCGAGCAGGAGGTAGGCTTCGTCCATTTGAGGGTTCTTTTCTGTCCCGCCAATATTCATGGAGTGTTTTTGTATGGCTTTGATGGCTTTGTCTTCGGCTCTTTTGAAGTTTGGATTTCTCGGGATAGAATCTTGGCCAAAAACAGGTTCTATAATTTGCATTCGCTCGATAGGCAATATTTCCCAGAAATTGTCGGCGTAGGTAGTTTTGAGTTCATTGATACCTGCTTCGAGCGCCAAATTACCGTTATACATAACGTTGTATTTGGTTGTCATCGCATGGTAATTTCGGTTGACAAACTTGTCTTTTTTTACCGAACATGCCGTACCTATTAAGATGATTAATCCTAAAGAAAATAGATATCTTATCGTATGTGTTTTCAAAATATGCCGTTTTAAATGCTAAAACTTGTTTTTGTGCCTTTTATTGTAATAGAAACAGACAAAGTTACACAAAAAATTGAAACACAGAAATTAGTTTTTGGTAGGCTTATAGGTCGAAAACAGAGCTGCGTTTGGTGTAGATCATGTCTTTTAACCGCAACAAAAACGCTAAGGTGAGATAAACACCAAACCAGAGGCCTACGGTAACAAAAGAGATGTAGATAAAAAACAGGCGTACGTTAGTGGTTCGGATACCCAAGCGGTCTGCTAGTCGAGAAGAGACCTCGAATCCGTTTCGTTCGAAAAAATACCGTATGTTATTGATGAATTTCAATATGAAAAAGTTTTAAGCAAAAGTATAAAATTATTCCGCTTGACGGAAGAGTGTTTTTTGTAAGACTGAAGCAATGATAATCGTGAGTCCTGCTCCGATAACGTTTAGCCACAGATACCCGATTACGTCGAGATAATAGATATAGAAAATCGAGGTTTGGGAAATTACCGCGCCCCAAAACAAAGCTTGACCTTTGATGAATTTAAAGTAGAACCCGACCAAGAAAATCCCAAGGATGGTTCCGTAGAATACGGAGCCTAGGATATTTACAAACTGAATCAGGTTTTCGAACAAGGTGGCATAACAAGCAAAAGCGATAGCCACGACACCCCAGAAGACAGTAAACCATTTTGTGGATTTCACAAAGTGCATGTCACTTTTTGGGGTTTTGAGGTTTCGTTTATAAATATCAATAGTTGTTGTTGAGGCCAAAGCATTCAAAGCAGAAGCCGTTGAAGACATAGCTGCCGAGAAGATTACTGCCAGCAAGAGTCCTACAAACCCCATTGGCAGGTAATTCAACACAAAATAGATGAAGACGTAATCTTTGTCGTTAGTTTCGATTTTGCTGTCTGCTTTTTTGATGAGTTCGCGAGCTTGTTCTCTTAAATCTTTTTCTTTGAGTCCCAAAGCCGTAATCTTTTCTTGAAGGGCTTTGTTTTCGAAGTTTTGGTTGAGCTGATAAGCATATTGCAAGGTGAAATCTCTTTTGTCTTCTGCAATGTCTTCGAGTTGTTTTTCTAAGGAAGCGTATTCTGCGGCATATTGTGATTTTTCAATTGCTTTTTTTCCGTTGGGGTTAAAGTGAATAGGAGCCGAGTTGAATTGAAAAAACACAAAGACCATTACTCCTACAAGAAGAATAAAAAACTGCATAGGGACTTTTAGAAGTCCGTTAAAGATAAGGCCTAGCTGACTTTCTTTGATGTTTTTTCCGGATAAGTATCTTCCTACTTGAGATTGGTCTGTTCCGAAATAGGAGAGGGCTAAAAAGAGTCCTCCTGTGATTCCGCTCCAAAACGTATAGCGGCTTTCAAGGTCAAACGAAAAGTCCACAATTTCCATTTTGTTGTTGATTCCCGCTACTTTTAGGGCATTGGTAAAGGTGACCTCTTGGGGGAGGTTGCTGAGAATGAGGAAGAAAGCAACGAACATTCCGCCCATAATAATGAACATTTGTTGCTTTTGAGTGACATTTACTGCTTTGGTACCACCCGAAACGGTGTAGATAATCACCATGATTCCTATGATGATGTTCAAAAGCGTAAGATTCCATCCTAAAATAGTCGACAGAATAATGGCCGGAGCATAAATAGTAATTCCGGTTGAAAGTCCTCGTTGTACTAAAAACAAAATGGCTGCAAACGACCGAGTTTTGAGGTCAAATCGCTGTTCGAGGTATTCGTAGGCGGTATAAACTTTAAGTTTGTGGTAGATTGGGATAAAAGTGATACAGATGATAATCATAGCCAGAGGCAACCCGAAATAGAATTGCACGAAACCCATTCCGTCGTGATAAGCTTGTCCGGGAGTAGAAAGGAAAGTGATGGCGCTGGCTTGAGTGGCCATTACGGAAATTCCGACCATGTACCAAGGGGTCTCGTTGTTTCCGAGGATATAGTCTTTTACGTCTTTGCTTCCTTTGGTTTTAAGGCTTCCGTAAATTACAATAAACGAAAGGGTTACTATGAGTATGATCCAGTCAATATGCTGCATTGGCTAAGAGAAAATTAAAGTCAACAAGTAGAAAATCAGGATGTAGACAGTGTTGGCTATCAGTACAAACGAATATGATTTTTTCCACTTGCTCATGGTTGGTTTATGTTTTGGTTTTTACAATTCGATCAAGTTGACTAAAAGTCGATAGGCTCCTTCGGTTCCGTTTGGAATTTGTCTGAAAAAGCTGAATCCTGTATAAACGAAATGTCCTTTTCCGTGCTTTGCAATCAGGAGTGAACCTAGTTTAGGACTTTCGTTTTTGTCATTCATACTGAAAATCGGTTCAAATTTTTCGCTCCATTCTGTTGCGAAATACAGTCCTCTTTCTTGAATCCAATTCTCAAAATCTTTTTCGGTTATTTTATTCGGATAGGAAAGCACCGGATGTGTCGGATTCACCCAGCTGACTTTCGCATCTTCTTCTGTCACTCTATCTCTGCCAATGGTCAAACGATATGGTGTAAAGTCTGAAATATCTGTATTATCTCTGTAACCTGAGGTGATGTATTGCATAATTACTGTCCCTCCATTTTCTGCATAATGGTTCAGAATTTTGCTTTTTAACTTCAGTTCCGGTATAGTGTTGTAGGCTCTAATTCCCAGAATAACAGCGTCAAATGTAGCTAAATTTTCGGATGTGATATCACTTGCCGAGATAAGTTTAACGTTGTAGCCGATTTGTTCTAAACCTTGTGGAATTTCATCGGTTGCTCCCATCAGGTATGCGATGTTTTGCTTATATTTTTTCAAATCCAAACGAATGGCTTTGGCTACGGCTGTTTTTAAAACGGTTTGTTTTGGTATATGGTCGTAGTCAATTTCGATAAGCTGTTGATTGAAAGTTTTTCCGTTGGTCGTAGCTACGATGGTAAGAGTAGCATTGTCAGGATTTGAAGGTGGAGTAAGCGTGAATCTTAGTAAGCTTTCTTCGCCTTTTTTCTGAATGTCAAACGGAATTTCTTTAGGAGAAATTGTCCAACCTTTTGGAATCTGTAAGGTAACTGTTCCTTTTGCGTTGTTTTGAAGTGTTTTGACTTTGACCCAAACGTCTTTTGGGTTGTTATCTCCAAAAACCACTACGTTGTTGGTAAAGGAAACCACCACATCCGGTAAAACCACAAAAGGTCTGTAGGTTTCTCCGTTTTCCGGGGAGTTGAATTTGTAGGTAATATTCTTGGTGAAGTCTATAGTTGTGCCTTCGATATCCAGCACAAAAGTTACCGGGAGATCGTTTTCGGTTTGAGGCAAGTTTCTTAACGCTTCATTTTTTACGACAAACATTCCTTTGGTCTTTTCTTCTTTCAACCAATAAGGGTTAGAATAGTCTGTATCTGCGGGAAGGGTGATGTTGTTTTCTTTAAAGCGCAAAGCTTTGTTGTTTTCTAATACCTGGTTTTTGATGATTTTTTTGCCTAAAAATGAAACTTCTTTTAGTCGAATGGTGGCTTCTGAACGGTTGGTGGCTTCGAAATCCAGATCAAAAGATTCTGATTTTGTAACATTTTCTGAATTCGAAACAGCTTCTAAGTATAGGCCGGAACAAGCTAGGATGATGTTTTTGATGTGCTCAGACTTTTGGTTCCTCCAATACTCATCTTTGATTTGTTGAATTAAAGTGTAAGCTGTAGTTAAGTCTTTCAGGTGTACGGAAGGGTCTCTAAAGTTGAAGTTTTTCTCTACTTTTTCTAGGATATCTCCGATGGCTTTTCCTTCGGGGATACGTGTCCAAGAAGTATTGATGCCTTCAAAAACATCATTTCGAGTAGGGGGTAAATCGCCTTTAATGAGTTCGAGGTATTCGTTTTCGCTTCCTCTGTTTCCTGTAGAGCCAAAGCCTTGGCATTTGTGTTGACTACGGCTGAAGGCGGCAATTTCACCATTGCTTTTACCCAAAATAGGGTAGAACACATTGGCATCGATAATTACGTGATTGCTTTTGTCGGCTTTGTCGAAAGCTTCTTGAGTAGGGAATGCCCAAGGCGAAGTGTTATAGAACAATCTTCTCGGGGCGTTTTTGTCGTTTTTAACGATGTCGAATGCTTCTACGCTCAAAATGGCTGAGGCTGTGTGGTGTCCGTGAGTGGTTCCCGGGGTTCTGTGGTCAAAGCGATTGATGATGACATCGGGTCTGAAGTTTCGGATGCATTGCACCAAATCGTTCAACACTTGTTGTTTGTCCCAAATCTCGAAAGTTTCGTCCGGCACTTTTGAGAATCCGAAGTCATAGGCACGAGAGAAGAATTGTTTTCCTCCGTCAATGCTTCGTGCTTTTAAGAGTTCTTGAGTTCGGATCACCCCTAATAGTTCACCCATTTCGGGGCCAATCAGGTTTTGACCTCCGTCTCCACGAGTAAGGGAGATATAGGCGGAATTTGCTTTTACGTGGTTGCCGAAATAGGAAATGAGTTTGGTGTTTTCGTCATCGGGGTGAGCAGCTACATACAAAACCGAACCTAAGAAATTCAGTTTTTGTATTTCGTGATAAATTTCGTTAGAAGATAGTTTTTTAGGGGCTTGAGCAAATAATTGTACGCTAATAAAAAACAGTAAAAATATTTTGAGTCTCATTTTGGTTTGGTTCTAGTCGAACAAAAATAATGTTTTCTCCTAAAAAACAATGTTATAAAATGTTAACAAAAAAAAGAGGAGTGACTAGTCACTCCTCTTTTTTAAGTATATCTAAGTATTCGATTATTTCAGTTTTTTACGAACTTCGACTTCGTGGAAGGCTTCGATAATGTCGTACTCTTTCAAGTCGTTGTAGTTTTTAATCTGCATACCACAGTCATATCCTTTAGATACTTCTTTTACATCATCTTTGAAACGTTTCAAGGTGGCTAATTCTCCGGTATAGATAACCACACCTTCACGGATTAAGCGGATTTTGGAGTTACGGAAGATTTTTCCGTCTGTAACCATACATCCTGCTACGGTTCCGACTTTAGAGATTTTGAAGATTTCTCGGATTTCAGCCGTACCGGTAATTTCTTCTTTCATTTCAGGAGAAAGCATACCTTCCATGGCATCTTTCAAGTCATCGATAGCGTCATAAATGATAGAGTAAGTTCTGATATCGATTTCTTCTTTATCAGCTAGAGTCTTAGCGTTGGCCATAGGTCGTACGTTGAATCCTATGATAATCGCATCGGAAGCCGAAGCCAAAAGTACGTCTGATTCGGTAATTGCTCCAACTCCTTTGTGGATGATATTGATTTGTACTTCTTCTGTAGATAGTTTTGAGAAAGAGTCTGAAAGTGCTTCTACAGAACCATCTACGTCTCCTTTCAGGATAATGTTAAGCTCTTTGAATTGTCCGAGAGCGATACGTCTTCCGATTTCGGCCAAAGTAACGTGTTTCTGAGCTCTTACGGATTGTTCTCTAAGGAGCTGAGCTCTTTTGGCAGCAATTTGTTTAGCCTCTCTTTCGTCTTCAAATACGCTGAATTTATCTCCGGCTGTTGGTGCCCCATCTAGTCCTAAGATAGAAATTGGAGTTGAAGGGCCTGCTTCTTTAATAGTTTTTCCACGTTCGTCGTTCATAGCACGAACTTTTCCGTGGTGTTTACCGGCAAGAACGTAATCTCCAATTCTAAGTGTTCCTGCTTGGACTAAAACGGTAGAAACGTAACCTTTACCTTTGTCAAGGAAAGCCTCTACAACAGTTCCTACAGCAGGTTTGTTAGGGTTAGCTTTTAGTTCGAGAAGTTCTGCTTCGAGCAATACTTTTTCAAGAAGTTCTTGTACTCCGATTCCTTTTTTGGCAGAGATATCTTGAGACTGGATTTTACCACCCCATTCTTCGACCAAGAGGTTCATTCCGGCCAAACGTTCTTTGATTTTATCAGGATTTGCGGTTGGTTTATCGATTTTGTTAATTGCAAAGATGATAGGGACTCCAGCTGCTTGAGCGTGAGAGATAGCCTCTTTGGTTTGTGGCATGATGTCGTCATCGGCCGCAATTACGATAATTGCAATATCCGTAAGTTGTGTACCTCTGGCGCGCATAGCCGTAAAGGCTTCGTGCCCCGGAGTATCTAAGAAAGTAATTTTTTGTCCGTTTTCGAGTGTTACGCTATAAGCACCTATGTGTTGGGTAATACCTCCGGACTCACCAGCGATAACGTTTGTTTTTCTGATATAATCCAAAAGGGAAGTTTTACCGTGGTCAACGTGCCCCATTACGGTAACAATTGGAGCTCTGTGTTTGAGGTCTTCCGGTCTGTCTTCTACTTCAACAATTGCTTCTTCGATATCGGTAGTGATGAATTCCACTTCATATCCGAACTCATCTGCTACGATAGTAAGAGTTTCGGCATCCAAACGTTGGTTCATGGTTACCATGATTCCCAAAGACATACAAGTTGCAATAACTTGATTGATTGGCACATCCATCATGGTAGCTATTTCACCTACGGTTACGAATTCTGTAACTTTAAGGATTTTTTCCTCTTGACTTTGCAGCTGTTGTTCGTCGATAGCTCTTTGTTTGTGGAACTCTCTTTTTTCTCTACGATATTTTGCCGCTTTTGATTTAGAGCCTTTACCTTGAAGTTTTTCAAGAGTTTCTTGAATTTGTTTTTTAACTTCTTCTTCGGTTGGTTCAACTTTTATGATAGGCGCTTTTTTGCCTTTAAAGTCGGGTTTTCCTTTTCCGGCTCCTACACCTCCGGGTTGAATAGGTTGAGTACCCGGTTTGATTCTCTTGCGTTTTGAGCGTTGCTTATTAGGGTCGTTAGATTGAGTTCCTGAAGCATTTTGACCTTGAGGTTTAACCGCTCCGGACTTTTTATCGTCTTTTTTCTCTTCTTTTTTCTTTGCAGGTCTTTCGAACTGTTTTAGGTCAATTTTTTGTCCTGTGAAAGTTGCACCGGAGAGTTTATGATATTTGGTTTCGATTTTTTCTTCTCCCGGAATAACCTCTAAGCTAGAAGGTGTTTCTTTGGCTGCAGGAGTTGCTTTTGTAACTTCTTCAGCAGCTTTTTTTTCTTCTTTAGGGGTTTCTTCTTTTGATGGCTCTTCTGTTTTTACAGGAGCAACTTCTTGTTTTGCAGCAGGAACCTCAGGAGCTTTTTCTTCTTTTTTAGGGGCTTCTTCTTTTGGTTTCTCCTCTGATTTTTTCGGATTAAGGTCTATAGTACCAACTTGTTTTGGTCCTGAAAGAACAGCTCTAGCTCTGATTACTTCTGCTTTTTTTGCCTCTTCTTCTAACCTGCGTTGCTCTTCTCGTTCTCTTTCGAGACGAAGGGCTTCTTTTTCTTTTCTTTTTTCTTCTCCTACTTTAATGGAAACATCTTTACGGTTTTTATCCGTGGCAAATTCGTCGAAAAGCAAATCATATACATCACCAGGAACTTTAGTGTTCGGGTTTTGCTCGATTGTGATACCTTTTCCTTTTAAGTAATCAACAGCTCGCTCTAAAGAAATATTGAATTCCTTTAGAACCATATTTAATCTTGTTGGCTTTCTTTCAGACATATAATCCTTATTTTCTAATTTAACCTTAGCAACGGTATGTTATAGGGTTATTTCGACTGTTTAGTTTTTTTTAAAATTATAAATATACTAATCCTCAAATTCTTCTTTAAGGATTTTTACTACTTCTCTAATAGTTTCTTCTTCTAGGTCAGTTCTTCTTACGAGATCTGCGATGTCGTGTTTCAAAACGCTTCGAGCTGTGTCAAGACCAATTTTTGCAAATTCGTCAATAATCCAGCCGTCGATTTCGTCAGAAAACTCGGTCAATTCTACGTCATCTTCTTCATCCGGAGCTAGACCTTCGCGAATTACATCTAATTCATAACCGGTTAGCATTCCGGCCAAACGAATGTTGTGGCCTGATTTTCCGATAGCTTTTGAAACTTCTTCAACTTTCAAATATACTTCGGCTCTTTTGTTTTCTTCGTCAATTTTCACCGAAGACACCTTTGCCGGGCTCAAAGCTCTGGTAATATACAGAGGCATATTTGTCGTATAGTTGATAACGTCGATGTTTTCGTTTCCTAGTTCACGAACGATTCCGTGTATACGAGAACCTTTTATTCCGACACAAGCTCCAACAGGGTCAATTCTGTCGTCATAAGAATCTACTGCTACTTTTGCTTTTTCACCCGGGATACGAACTACTTTTTTGATAGTTATCAATCCGTCGAAAACTTCAGGGATTTCTTGCTCAAATAATTTTTCTAAGAACTTTTCTGAAGTTCTAGACATGATGATTTGAGGTTTGTTTCCTTTTAGTTCAACGTCTTCGATAATTCCTTTAACTGTATCACCTTTACGGAAAAAGTCTGAAGGAATTTGTTTTTCTTTCGGAAGCACAATTTCGTTTCCTTCGTCATCAAGCAAAATTACAGCTTTATGGCGAACGTGATGTACTTCTGCAGAATAAATATCACCAATTAAGTCTTTAAATTGTTTATAAAGGTTGGTGTTGTCATGTTCGTGGATTTTAGCAATCAAGTTTTGACGTAAAGCTAAAATTGCTCTTCTACCTAAGTCAACCAATTTTACTTCTTCAGAAACCTCTTCGCCTACTTCAAAGTCAGGCTCAATTTTACGGGCTTCAGAAAGAGCGATTTGTTGGTTTTCGTCTTCTACAGCACCATCTTCTACAATCTCTCTACGTCTCCAGATTTCCATATCTCCTTTATCCGGATTTATAATGATATCGAAGTTGTCGTCTGAACCGTATTTTTTCTTCAATGCAGCTCTGAATACCTCTTCCAAAATTGCCATAAGCGTTACTCTGTCTATGAGTTTGTCGTCTTTAAACTCTGAGAACGACTCGATTAATGCAATATTTTCCATACGACTTTTATGTTTCTGTTTTTAAAATACTATTACAACCTTTGCTTCTTTAATCTCTTGATAAGGAACTTCCACTCGGTGATGTAGGGTTTCTTTTCCTTTTCCGATTTTTTTTGGTTCTCTGGACTCCCATTCCAATACGATAAAATCGTCGGTAGCATCTGTTAGTTCTGCTTCGATATTGGTATTATCGATTTTCTTTACATTAAGGATTCTCCCTATGTTTTTTTTGTATTGTCTTTTCTGAACTAGAGGTGAAGTGGCTCCGGCAGAAGCTACTTCTAGGGAGAAATCCTCTTCTTCTCTATCCAGATTATGTTCGACAGCTCGGCTGATATCGATGCAATCCTGAAGGGTAACTCCTGTGTCTCCGTCAAGAGTAATGTTAATTTTATTTCCTTCGCTTATGCTTAAATCAATAAGAAAGAGAGAAGGTTTTTCTTCTAGAGCTTTCTCTACTAATTCGGATACTTTCTGCTTGAACATTTTGCTATTTTTACTATGAAAAGAGGCACGATAGTCGTGCCTCTTCATTTAACTTTCGATAAATTATGGTGCAAAGATACAAAATTTTATTTACTTCGCAACTATTGTATTTTTTTTTGTATTCTAAATGAGTTAGAATCAAAGGGTTGTTAATAGTGTTTCTTAGACTTGCTTTGATAGTTCTACAAAATATTTATAAAACAGCGGAATGGTTTCGATTCCTTTTAAGTAGTTGAATACACCAAAGTGTTCGTTAGGAGAGTGAATGGCATCGCTGTCGAGCCCGAATCCCATCAAAATGGTTTTTGATTTTAGCTCTTGCTCAAACAATGCTACAATCGGAATACTACCTCCTGAGCGAACCGGGATAGGAGGTACGCCGAAGGTGTCTAAGTAAGCTTTATGTGCAGCTTGATATCCCACGCTGTTTATTGGGGTGACATATCCTTGTCCTCCGTGGTGAGGAGTTACTTTTACTTTTACGGATTTTGGAGCAATGCTTTCGAAATGTTTTTTAAACAATTCGGTGATTTCTTGCCAATCTTGGTTAGGCACTAGTCTCATAGAGATTTTTGCGTATGCTTTGCTTGCAATTACGGTTTTAGCGCCTTCTCCGGTATATCCGCCCCAAATTCCATTTACATCTAAGGTTGGTCGGATTGAGTTTCTTTCGTTGGTTACATAGCCTGCTTCCCCGTGAACATCTTCGATATCCAAAGCTTTTTTATAGGCTTCAAGCGAAAAAGGAGCTTTGGCCATTTCGGCTCTTTCTTCGAGCGACAGTTCTTCTACTTTGTCATAGAATCCCGGAATTGTGATTCGGTTGTTCTCGTCATGAAGAGAGGCAATCATTTGTGCCAAGATATTAATCGGGTTGGCAACAGCTCCTCCATATAGGCCAGAGTGTAAATCACGGTTTGGTCCGGTAACTTCTACTTCTACGTAGCTAAGGCCTCTAAGGCCGGTAGTGATAGAAGGCTGAGAGTTTGAAATCATTCCGGTATCCGAAATCAAAATTACATCGTTTTTCAGTTTTTCTTGATTTCTTTTTACGAACCACGACAAGCTTGAAGAGCCTACTTCTTCTTCGCCTTCGATCATGAATTTTACGTTGCAAGGCAGGCAGTTGTTTTGAATCATATATTCAAAAGCCTTTACATGCATATACATTTGCCCTTTGTCGTCACAAGCTCCACGGGCAAAGATGGCTCCGTCTGGATGTATAGGAGTAGGTTTAATTACAGGTTCGAAAGGAGGAGAGTCCCACAAATCGATTGGGTCTGGTGGTTGTACATCGTAATGTCCGTAGACTAAAACAGTTGGGAGGTTTTTATCGATGATTTTTTCTCCGTAAACAATTGGATATCCCGGAGTTTCGCATAATTCAACGAAATCACAACCTGCTTTTTCGAGACTTGCTTTAACAGCTTCGGCTGTGTTAATCACATCTTGCGAGTAGGCGGAGTCTGCACTTACCGAGGGAATTTTTAAGAGTTCCACAAGTTCCGATATGAATCGGTCTTTGTGAGTATTGACATAATTTTTGATATTTTCCATAATGTTGAAAAAAATTAAAGTATCAAAAGTATAAAAAAAAATGAACTTTAGTCGTTAAATAAAAAAGGCTTTCAAAAATGAAAGCCTAATTAAGATGTTAACCTAAAAACGGATATCTATAATCTGTTGGTGGCACCAAGGTTTCTTTGATGGTTCTTACAGAAACCCAACGAAGTAGGTTTAAGGCAGAACCAGCTTTGTCGTTTGTTCCGGAACCTCTAGCTCCTCCGAAAGGCTGATTTCCTACCACAGCTCCGGTTGGTTTGTCGTTGATATAGAAATTTCCGGCAGAATTTTGAAGTTTGTGTGTTGCCACTTCGATGGCATAACGATCTTGTGCGAAAACTGCTCCTGTAAGAGCGTACTCTGAAGTAGAATCAACTAGTTCCAGAGTTTCTTCCCATTTGTTGTCGTCGTATACATAAATAGTAAGTATAGGACCGAAAAGTTCAGTCTCCATCGTTACATATTTTGGATTTGATGTCAAAATAATAGTTGGTTCGATAAAGTAACCTACAGATTTATCGTATTTGCCTCCGGCAATAATTTCTGCGTCTGCATCTTGTTTTGCTCTTTCGATATATCCTGCTAATTTATCGAAGGATTCTTCGGAGATTACAGCAGTTACGAAGTTTTCTAAATTCTCAGGAGAGCCCATTTTGATGGTTGCTAGTTCGGCCAACATCAATTCTTTGGTTTGGTTCCATAAGCTTTGAGGGATGTAGGCTCTTGAAGCGGCAGAGCATTTTTGTCCTTGGAATTCAAAAGCTCCTCTTACTAATCCTGCTACTAAAGCTTTTACATCAGCACTTGAGTGAGCAATTACGAAGTCTTTACCTCCGGTTTCTCCGACGATTCTAGGGTATGACTTATAGTTGGCAATGTTGTTTCCGATAGTTTTCCAGATATTGTTAAATACTTCTGTAGATCCCGTAAAGTGAACTCCGGCTAGTTCTCTGTGATTTAAAATCACATCGCTAATCATAGATGAGTTGCCGTAAACTACGTTGATAACACCGTCGGGTAAGCCTGCTTTTTTGAAGATTTCAACAATTACGTTAGCAGAATAGATTTGCGTTGCAGCCGGCTTCCAAACCACCACGTTGCCCATAAGGGCTGCTGATGATGGAAGGTTTCCTGAAATAGCCGTAAAGTTGAACGGAGTGATAGCATACACAAAACCTTCTAGTGGGCGATACTCTACTCTGTTCCAAGTAGAAGAATCAGAGATAGGTTGGTCTTTATAGATTTGAGTCATGTATTCTACGTTGAAGCGCAAGAAGTCAATTAACTCACAAGCTGAGTCTATTTCTGCTTGGTGAACTGTTTTAGACTGAGCGATCATCGTAGCGGCATTGATTTTTGCTCGGTATGGTCCTGAGATGAGTTCGGCTGCTTTCAAGAATATAGATGCTCTGTGTTCCCACGAAGTGTTAGCCCATTTTTTGCGAGCTTCTAAAGCCGTAGAGATAGCTTCTTCGATATGATGTCTTTCTGCCAGGTGGTATTTCCCAACAATGTGCTGGTGATCGTGCGGAGCAGACAGATTTTTAGTGTTTCCGGTTCTGATTTCTTTTCCTCCTATATATAGTGGAACGTCTACTTGAGAATTCCACATTTCTTTGTAAGCTTTTAGTACAGCTTCTCTTTCGGGAGTTCCTTTTGCATACGATTTTACAGGGTCGTTTACAGCTTTAGGAACATTAAAAAATCCATTTGACATAGCGTTTAATTTTGTAATTATCAAGCTACAAAGATATGATTTTAGTCGGAACATAAAAAACTTTGAGCGGTTATCGGGATATAAATTATGTCTCAAAAAACAACAATTCGAAATAGGTGTCCATAATCCGAAAATTTTATTACTTTTGCCTTTACTTTAAACTTAAAAACAACACTATGAGTCATAACATTAAGCCGGGAGTAGCAACCGGAGATGAAGTTCAAAAGATTTTTAAATATGCAAAACAAAAAGGGTTTGCACTTCCTGCTGTAAACGTAGTAGGGTCAAGTTCTATAAACGGGGTTTTGGAAACTGCAGCAAAGTTGAAGGCTCCGGTAATTATTCAGTTTTCTAATGGGGGTGCTGCTTTTAATGCAGGAAAAGGTCTTTCTAACGAGAACCAAAGAGCTGCTATAGCCGGAGCGATAGCAGGGGCAAAACACATCCATACTTTGGCTGAACTTTATGGAGCTACGGTGATTTTACACACAGACCACTGTGCTAAAAATCTACTTCCTTGGATAGACGGTTTGCTGGATGCGGGAGAGGAATTCTTCAAGCAAACAGGAAAGTCGCTATACAGCTCACACATGTTAGACTTGTCTGAAGAACCAATTGAAGAAAATATAGAAATCTCTAAAAGATATTTAGAGAGAATGAGCAAAATGGGAATGACTCTTGAGATTGAGTTAGGAATTACAGGAGGTGAAGAAGATGGTGTTGACAACTCTGGTGTAGACAGTTCAAAATTGTATACACAGCCTGAAGAAGTAGCTTATGCTTATGAAGAATTGATGAAGGTGTCTGATAAATTTACTATTGCAGCTGCTTTCGGGAACGTTCACGGGGTATATAAACCGGGTAATGTGAAGTTAACTCCTGTTATCTTGAAAAATTCTCAAGAATATGTTCAGAAGAAATTCGGAACAGGACATAACCCGATTGACTTTGTATTCCACGGAGGTTCAGGTTCAACACTTGAAGAGATTAGAGAAGCGATTTCTTATGGTGTTATCAAGATGAATATCGATACGGATTTACAGTTTGCTTTTACAGAAGGTATCAGAGATTATATGATTAACAAAATTGATTACCTAAGAACACAAATTGGTAACCCAGAAGGAGAAGATGCTCCAAATAAAAAACACTATGATCCAAGAAAATGGATTCGTGAAGGAGAGCTTACGTTCAACAAACGTTTGGAGCAAGCTTTTGCAGATTTGAATAACGTAAATACACTTTAATAGTGACAAAGCAATAGTCAAAAGCCATGAGTTGAAGGTTTTCTCGCTCTAATGGCTTATGATTTTAAATTAAAAACAAAAAATATGTCTTGGTTTAAACGAACAGAGAAAGGGATTCAGACCCCGACAGAACAAAAGAGAGACGTTCCGAAAGGGCTATGGTATAAGTCACCTACCGGGAAAATTGTGGATGCAGAAGAATTGGCCAAAAACTTCTACGTAAGTCCAGAGGATGACTATCACGTAAGAATTGGTAGTAAAGAATATTTTGAAATCCTTTTTGATAACAACGAGTTTAAAGAACTTGATGCTAAGATGACATCAAAAGACCCGTTGAATTTTGTGGATACAAAAAAATATTCTGACCGACTTAAAGAGACTATGGCCAAAACGAAACTAAATGACGCGGTTAGAACGGCGGTAGGGAAATCTAAAGGAAAAGATTTGGTAGTTGCTTGTATGGATTTTGCTTTTATCGGAGGTTCGATGGGTTCTGTAGTAGGAGAGAAAATCTCTAGAGCTATTGATTATTCGATAAAAAACCGAATTCCTTTTTTGATGATTTCAAAATCAGGAGGAGCTCGAATGATGGAAGCCGCTTATTCGCTTATGCAGATGGCCAAAACTTCGGTTAAACTTGCGCAATTGGCGGAGGCTAAAATTCCGTATATTTCACTTTGTACGGACCCTACAACCGGAGGAACAACGGCTTCGTATGCGATGTTAGGAGATATCAACATCTCAGAGCCCGGAGCGCTTATCGGGTTTGCCGGCCCTCGTGTAGTGAAAGACACCACCGGAAAAGAATTGCCTGAAGGCTTCCAAACAGCAGAATTCTTATTAGAACACGGTTTCTTGGATTTCATCACTCACAGAAGAGATCTGAAAAACAAAGTAAATCTTTATATTGATTTGATTTTAAATCAAGAGATTAGATAGAAATTTCATTTTAAGTGTTGGGTTTTTTAGCTCAACACTTAAAGTATATACTTTTTTCGAACAAATTCCGTTATCGAGAATATGATAGCATTCCGAACCCAAGAAGAGAAAAAATCATTGGCAATTACTACAGCACTCTTTGTAGTGATGCTGTTGATTTTGTCTATTTCTACTTTCCCTCCAAAAGAGATGCAACTCGAAGGAGGCGGAGGTGGAGGTGATATGTCTATGAATTTCGGTTTTACGGATTACGGTTCGGGAGACAACTATGAATCTTTACTTCCGGTTGCATTAGAGCCACAGTCTGTTGAAACGGTCACCGAGGAGGCTGAAATCTTGACTCAGAATTCTGAAGATGCCGTAGTGATTTCTAATACCCAAAAAGAAGAAAAGAAGCCGGAAGTTAAAAAGGCCGAAACTCCTAAAGAAAAACAACCGGATAAAACGGTTACGGATGCTCTGAGCAACTTACTAAACAACAAAGGTGACGGAAACACAGGAAAAACCGGAAACCAAGGTTCTACTTCAGGAAGTATAAATAATCAAGGTTATGACGGTAGTGGAGGTAGCGGAACCGGCTCAGGCGGAGGTCACGGAAGTGGTCAAGGTCTGGGAACCGGAGACGGCTACGGAACCGGTAGCGGTTCAGGTTCGGGTAGCGGAACCGGAAATTATAGTTTAGCCGGGCGTAAGGCTATAGCTCTACCTACACCTAAATTCAATTGTAATCAAGAAGGACGTGTGGTAGTGGAAATTTCGGTTGACCGAACAGGAAAAGTGATTGCAGCCAAAGCCGGAGTAAGAGGAACTACCAATACAGCCAAATGTCTTACGGATGTAGCCGAAAAAGCCGCCCTACAAGCAAAATTTGACCCAAGCACCACAGCTTCTGAAAAACAGGTCGGAACAATTACTTATAACTTTAAACTCGGAGAGTAACTTTGAACTATCAAGAAACTTTGGATTGGATGTTCTCCAGACTTCCAATGTATCAAAGACAAGGAGCATCTGCTTACCGAAAGGATTTAACCAACACCCTACTGCTCACAGAATACTTAGGAAATCCTCATAAAAATGTAAAAACCATACACGTAGCCGGAACTAACGGAAAAGGCTCGACCTCGAATATGCTAGCTTCGGTTCTGCAAGAGGCGGGTTACAAAGTTGGGCTTTACACTTCGCCTCACCTTAGAGATTTCAGAGAACGCATAAAAATTAACGGAGAGGACATTACAGAAGAGTATGTCATTACTTTTTTCGGAAAACACAAAGCGTTTTTTGAAGAACATGACTTGAGCTTTTTTGAGATGACAGTCGGGCTAGCTTTTGAATATTTCGACACTCAAAAAGTAGATGTAGCGATTATCGAAGTAGGAATGGGAGGTAGGTTGGATTCTACCAATATCATCACTCCCCTTGTTTCGGTCATTACGAATATTGGGTTAGACCACACCCAATTCCTAGGAAATACTTTAGCTGAAATCGCTTCAGAAAAAGCAGGAATCATCAAAAAAAATATTCCTGTAATAATTGGGGAATATACGGCTGAAACTCGACCTGTGTTCGAAAATAAAGCCAAAGAAAACGAGTCGGAAATTTATTTCGCTTCTGATTTGATTGAGCAAACACCACCTTCAGACCTTGTGGGAGTGTATCAGGAAAAGAACAAAAAGACGGTCTTACAAACGCTGAAAGTTGTACAATCTCAAAATCATTTCACTATTTCTGAAGAAGCGATTCAAAATGGTTTTTTGAATGTAGCCAGAAACACAGGTTTTATGGGGCGCTGGCAGGTTTTGCAACACAACCCGAAAGTAATTTGCGATACGGCTCACAACAAACACGGGTTGGAAATTGTTATTGACCAATTATCGAAAGAAAATTACACCCATCTTCATATCGTTTTGGGAGCCGTAAACGATAAGGACTTAGATGCTGTTTTACCGTTATTTCCTAAAAATGCTGTTTATTATTTCTGTAAACCCAATGTTCCGAGAGGTTTGGAGGCTTCTGTTTTAGAAGAAAAAGCCAAAGAGTTTTCCCTTTATGGGAAAAGTTATGCTTCGGTTGCAGAAGCTTTTCAAATGGCCAAACAACAAGCCTTACCAAACGATTTGATTTTTGTAGGCGGAAGTACTTTTGTAGTGGCGGAGGTAGTCTGAGATATATTTTAAAAAAGAAAATAGAAACCTTTGACAAGTTTCTCTAATTCTTTAACTTTGCTATTCAAACTTTCAGAAAAATGTCTTCAACTAGCATCCTTTCACCAATAGAAATAGAGCATAAAATCAAACGTATAGCTTATCAGATTTACGAAACTTTTGCAGACGAGAAAGAAATCGTTATTGCTGGTATCAACGGTAACGGGTATATTTTCGCAGAAAAAATTGCGAAGATTTTTAGTGAAATTTCTCCGGTAAAAGTATTGCTTTGTGAGGTGAAAATGGACAAGAAAAACCCGATGAAGCCTCTGTCTGCTTCACTTAGCGAAGCGGAATATAAAAACAAAGCTGTGGTT
>Ga0209075_1001491_pt1 | contig 21989 bp, 19 predicted proteins | sample Stecom2011_FD_187523 | JGI IMG/M metagenome (GOLD analysis project Ga0209075, IMG submission 187523) | Agricultural soil microbial communities from Utah to study Nitrogen management - Steer compost 2011 (SPAdes) (version 2) | ecosystem: Environmental > Terrestrial > Soil > Agricultural land...
GAAAGTCTTCCGAATTTGATTCCGTTCTTTTCTTCAAGTTCTGGGCTACCTTGCAAAAAGATCATTTTACCGTCAATAAAATCGGTTTTTCCGGTTTCGTGAATATAATGTAAAATGGCATTTCGGGTAGCATTGATGTGTGAAGGCATGGATTCTTTGGTCAATGGAATGTATTTTGCTCCTGAGGTTGTGCCGGAAGTTTTGGCAAAATAAAGTGGTTTTCCTTTCCAAAGGACATTCTTTTCTCCCTTTATGACTCTTTCGATATACGCTTTGATTTGTTCATAATCCCGTATTGGAACCTGACGAGCAAAATCTTCAAAAGAGGAAATTTTATCAAAGTTATGGTCCTTCCCGAAGGCGGTTTTTTGGGCAGATTGTATCAGATCTCGGAAAACCTTTTCTTGTGTTTCTTGAGGGTTTTCAGCCCACTTTTTAGTTTGCGCAACAATTATTTTTGCAATTATTTTTGATAAAAAACTTTTTATAGACATTATTCGAAATCAATAAAATTAGTAGGATCGACAGGATGTCCGTTTTTCCAGAGTTCAAAATGTAGGTGTACTCCCGTGGATTGGGTTCCGGTGTTTCCTGCTGTTGCAATTACCTCTCCTGCTCGTACAATATCTCCTTGAGATTTGGTGATGGATTCGCAATGTTTGTAAACAGACATAATTCCTTCCAAATGATTAATAATAATGACATTTCCGTTATTAGGAGTCCATCCTGTAAACAAGACCGTTCCGTTGGCAACCGATTTTATCGGAGTGTCCGAAGCCAAGGCAACATCGACAGCAAAGTGCTTTTCTTTAGTGTTGAAACCACTTGTAATATGTCCTTTTACGGGAGCAAATAAGACTAGATTTACTTTAGGTTCTGCTTTTTCAAATAGATTGTATTTGTCTTCGTTGGCCACTTCATTTCTCAATAGCGAATCCGCTTTAGAAGGGACGAATGTTCCGATAGAAATTTTGTCAAGTTCAGCAGTAATAATAGAGTCTTTATCAACTTGCTCCGGGACTATTTCTCCCAAAAGCACTTTTCGGATAGTTTCCAGATAAGCCTGATTGTAATGCAAAGCCGTTTGAAGAGAATCGGATTTTACAGTCAAATCCATTACCTGTGCATTCAGCTTTGGGGAAGAATATCCGGGGATATACTCCCGAAGTGGTGTAAACGCAATCACATAAGTAGTAAGCGTAAGCATTATAATGGACACAACCGTTATCAACACAAAAACATTCATCAGGTTCAGCCGCAACGAAAGTCTTTCTTCAAAAGTGTCTTCATTGAGCAAAACCAATCTGTTTTTATTAAAGAGTCGTTTTTTTAACGATTTTTTCTTTTTGGGGCGAGTCATCAATGTTGTTTTTTCTAGCAACAAATATAAGGAAAAGACTTTACAGGGGGTTGTTAAGAGCACCATAAAAAAACAAAACTTCAAAAAACACCCGTATTCGGGGGATTTAAAATTTGCATTAAATTGGTAGGAGAGAAATATTTATTCGTACCTTTGTTTCTTCATTTAATATTCATTATTGTTATGAACGCATTGTCAATATTTTTAGCACCTCCAAGTCCTTGGCAGATTATTGTTATTGTCTTGGTAATTTTACTTTTATTCGGAGGTAAGAAAATTCCTGAACTGATGAGAGGTTTAGGAAGCGGGATCAAGGAATTTAAAGATGCCTCAAAGGGAGAAGAAGAAGCTCCAAAAAACAGCAAGAAAGACGAAAAACAAGAGTAACACTCAATCGTTTTATTGTTTTCAAACTTCATAAGTGCGTAATCCTAAGCTTGTCAACGGATATACTTATGAGGTTTTGTTTTTTTAATAAAACATCATACCTTTGTTAGATTCGTTCTAAATAGAGAAATAATGCTTTTAAGTCAGCTTAAAAAAGGAGAAAAGGCGGTTATCAAGAATTTTGATATACAGGCGATTCCTTTAAAACTTGTAGAATTGGGCTGCTTGCCTGAAAACGAAGTAGAACTTTTGCAAATTGCACCATTGGGTTGCCCATATTATTTTATTATAAATGATACTCGTGTGGCTGTCAGAAAAGAAACTGCAAAGCAAATCGAAATCGAAAAACTATAAAATTCTATGGGCAATCCAATCCGCATCATTTTAGCAGGAAATCCGAATACTGGGAAAACTTCATTGTTTAATACGCTTACTGGTTTACATCAAAAAACAGGAAATTACCCAGGAATTACTGTCGATAAAAAACAAGGTTCTTTTCATCTGGAAAATGGGCAAAAGGTAACTATTATTGATTTACCTGGAACCTATAGCCTGAATCCGACTTCGATTGACGAAAGCGTTGCTACTAAATATCTGTTAGAAAACAATTCCGACCTTGTGGTAGTGGTAGCAGAAGTCGAAAACCTCAAGCGAAACCTGCTTTTATACACTCAAATCAAAGACTTAGGACTTCCGACTTTACTTGTCATCAATATGGAAGACCAAATGCAGAGCAAAGGAATTTCTATTGATGTTGAAAGCTTGGAAAAACAATTGGATACTAAAATAATCCTGACAAGTTCCCGAAAAAACAAGGGAATTTCCGAACTTAAGAATGCTATTTCAGAATACGAAAGCTTTTCCCGAAAAACACTTTATTCTCCCGAAGCTTCTTTATACAAAAAATGGCTTTCGGATACCTACAAAATAAGTTTCCAGGAAATCGAAGACAAAGAAAAACAATCTAAAACAAAAAAAGAACAACATCAGGAAACCGTTAAGCGCTATCAGTTTATAGGAACGATTCTTAAAGGGAATTATTCGATTGACAAATCAAAAGCTACGGATTTTGATTCGAAATTAGACAAAATATTGACCCACAAAGTTTTTGGCTATCTGATTTTCTTCGGATTATTGTTGTTGATGTTTCAGGCAATCTTTACTTGGTCAGCTCCATTTATGGATTTTATTGATGAGAGTTTTGCATCCCTTTCGGAATATATTGCATCCCTTTTGCCCGAAGGCAAGCTCAATGCCCTCATAAGTGAAGGGATTATTCCCGGAATCGGAGGAGTAGTGATTTTTGTTCCCCAAATCGCTATTTTATTTCTGTTTATTGCCTTTTTGGAAGAAACCGGTTATATGTCAAGAGTCGTATTTCTGATGGATAAAATAATGCGGAAATTCGGATTGAGCGGAAAGAGTGTGGTGCCTTTGATTTCGGGAAATGCGTGTGCTATTCCTGCAATTATGGCAACACGAAACATCGAGGATTGGAAAGAAAGACTGATTACGATTTTGGTAACACCTTTCACGGTTTGTTCCGCAAGATTACCTGTTTACACGATTCTGATTTCGCTTATCATTCCCGAAAAAACGGTTTTCGGATTTATAAATTCCCAAGCTCTTGCTCTTTTGGGAATGTATCTTTTGGGAATTGTTTTAGCCATTGGTTCTGCCATTGTTCTGAATAAAATTATCAAATTTAAAAGCAAATCATATTTTGTTATCGAGATGCCTTCCTACAAAATGCCCTTGTTCAGAAACATATTTTATACGGTTTTGGAAAAAACAAAAGCTTTTGTTTTTAATGCAGGAAAAATAATTTTGGCTGTTTCGATAGTGCTTTGGTTTTTAGCATCTCACGGAGGAAAAACTTTTGATAATGCAGAAGAAATCGTAAGCTCAAAATACGAAAATACCGAAATTTCCGAAGAAGAATTAAACACAGAAATTGCATCGTTCCAAATCGAAAATTCCTATATCGGAATGATGGGTAAAACCATCGAACCTGTTATAAAACCATTGGGATACGATTGGAAAATCGGAATTGCAATCATTACTTCGTTTGCGGCTCGTGAGGTTTTTGTGGGAACTTTAGCCACGATTTACAGTGTGGAAGATGCAGAAGACGAGGGAACAATCCGCTCGAGAATGGAATCAGCCACCTTTACTGATTCGGGAGAAAAAGTATTTACGTTTGCAACGGGAATTTCGCTTTTGCTGTTCTATGCTGTGGCTTTACAATGTGCAGCTACGGTCGCTATCGTAAGACGGGAAACCAATTCGTGGAAATGGACAATAATTCAGCTGGTTGGGATGGCAATTTTGGCTTATCTGTTTGCGTTTGTGGGATATACCATTTTTAAATAATCAAAAAAATGTTTGACCCAGTTTATGATAAATTAGGATTATGATACAGGAAATAATAATATATATTGTACTTGCTGCAGCTGTTTTTTTCCTTTTGCGGAAGTTCGTTTTTAAAACAAAGAAAAAAAACGGTTGCGATACGGATTGTGGGTGTAGTTAATATTTAATCATGTAATGGTTGATTTAATTGATTTTTCAGGAACGATTAACCAATTCGACAAATAAACAGTTCAACAACAAGAAAATGAAAAATCTCATTATAGCTTCTACTTCAACAGTTCATAACGGAATATATTTAGATTATCTTTTACCAACTTTGAAAGAACATTTTAAAGGTGTGAAAACTCTTCTTTTTGTTCCTTATGCCAGACCGGGAGGGATTTCGCACGAAGAATATACTTCAAAAGTGAAATCGGTTTTTTTTCAAATCGGAATTGAAGTAAAAGGGCTACACGAATTTGAAAACCCGAAAGAAGCCATTCAAAAAGCAGAAGCTATTTTTACCGGAGGAGGGAATACGTTTTTATTAGTTTACCAATTGTATAAAAATGAAGTAATGTCTACTCTGATAGAAGTCCTCAAAAACGGAACACCTTATTTAGGCACAAGCGCAGGAAGTAATATCACGGGACTTTCGATGCAAACCACCAATGATATGCCTATTATTTATCCGTCAAGTTTTAAAACTTTAGGCGTGATTCCGTTTAATCTGAACCCGCATTATCTTGACCCGGATTCGAATTCAACTCACATGGGAGAAACTCGAGAAACGAGAATCAAGGAGTTCCATGCTTTTAATACCGTTCCTGTTTTGGGACTTCGTGAAGGGAGTTGGCTGGAAGTAAAAGCAGATAAAATTATCCTAAAAGGAGACCTTACCGCTCGCTGGTTTACTTATAATAAGGAGGCCGCAGAACTTGAACCTGAAACCGATTTAGCCACCTTTTTCATATAAACCAAACGGACTGTTGAAATCTAAACAGCCCGTTTGATTTTTACTTTTAGAACTTGAACCCTACGGATAACTGAAGATTTGTGTTTTTAAGGTCTGCGTCTTTCGAAACTTCTGTCAGACCAGCCAAATACCTTGCTTGTACAAAAAAGTTGTTAGTGAGGTCATAAGCAAGTCCGCCACCTAAAGATAAATCAAACGAACGACTTCTAAAGGTGTCTCCTGCATTATCATCTGCTAAAAAAGCAAATTGAGGACCGACCTCTACGCTTAACCTTTCTGATATAAGATAAAACTTCATCATCACCGGAATAGTGAGATATTTAAAATCAACATCATCAATATCTGCGTCTCCTGACTCTACTTTAGCTCCCTGAACCGAGTATAAAAGTTCAGGCTGTATGCTCAAATTCTGAAAAAGGCGTATTTCAACTAAAGCACCTAAATGGTAACTGTTACGAGTTTTAAAATCTATTTCTTCAATGTTTCCGTTAATGTTTGAAAAGTTTACTCCTCCTTTTGCCCCAAATCTTAAAAATCTTTCTTGTGCACCGGCTATCAAACTAAACAGCACTAATGCAATTAAAACAAGTTTTTTCATAAATCTATTTATTTTTACGTTTAACACTTAATAGATTTACAATTATCATTCCACAAGGAAAACGTATATAAATAAGGACCTCAAAAAGCAGGAAATCAACAAAAACAGGAAACAAACACCACAAATTCCCCGCTTTTAACACGATTCATCTGAGGAGTTACTGTGTATTTGTATAAAATATTTTACACAGAACACACCTTACCCATAACAGGAAAATTAGTTGTCGGGTAGGTGTTATAAGCAGATCAAGAAAATAATTAAATAGAAATAATCTTTAAAAGATATGTATAATCACAATTGTTGAGTTTGCTATTACACTAATAATTAGCGCATTGAGTATTGTTTTGTGGCTGAGCTGAGCCAAAATTGCGGCATTAAACCACATCGCAGTTGTTACAGTTACACAAAGTTGAATAAATTCAATCGTTGCAGGCAACTTAACCAAAGCCAAAGCCGCAGCAATAGAACCAATACAACTCGAAGCAAGAATTCCTAAAACTATAAACAAATAATAAGACTCTTTGACCTGAACCAGAAGTTTGTTATATAAGCCCATAACTAGTTGATTTAAAATTATCAAGCTAAATTATAAGTATAAGCATAGCCTTTTTATGATTCAAATCATAAACCCTCAGTTTATCCCTTTTTGAAGGGGTTTGAATATGTATTTACATATTTCTCTTTTTTAATTTACCTTTGTTGAATGTTTGAAAATTAATTTAATGAATAAAATCACACAGCTTTTCAAGATAAAATATCCGATTATTCAGGGAGGAATGATTTGGAATTCGGGCTATAAATTAGCTAGTGCAGTTAGTAATGCAGGTGGATTGGGGCTTATCGGAGCAGGGTCGATGTATCCCGAAGTCTTTAGAGAACACGTCCAAAAATGTAAAAGAGCAACCACCAAACCTTTTGGGGTGAACGTTCCGATGTTATATCCGAATATTGAAGAAATAATGAATATTATTGTGGAAGAAGGAGTAAAAATTGTTTTCACTTCTGCCGGAAATCCGAAAACTTGGACGCCTTTTCTAAAAGAAAAAGGAATTACAGTGGTTCATGTAGTAAGCAGCGTGAAATTTGCTCTGAAAGCACAAGAAGCAGGTGTAGATGCAGTAGTTGCAGAAGGCTTTGAAGCCGGAGGACATAATGGACGAGAAGAGTCGACCACTTTTACACTTATTCCGATGGTACAGCAGGAATTATCCGTTCCACTTATTGCAGCCGGAGGAATCGCAACCGGAAAAGGAATGTTAGCTGCCATGATTTTAGGAGCAGATGGTGTACAGATGGGAAGTCGTTTTGCTGCATCGGTTGAGAGTTCGGCACATCCGAATTTTAAAGAAACTATTCTGAAGGTGAAGGACGGAGATACCTTTGTAACTTTGAAAGAACTGGCACCGGTTCGCCTTATCAAAAATAAATTTTTTAACGATGTAATGGAGTTGTATTCCAAATGCCCAACAACGGATGATTTAAAAGAGATATTAGGCAGGGCAAGAGCTAAAAGAGGAATGTTTGAAGGTGATTTGGAAGAAGGTGAACTCGAGATAGGACAAGTGGCAGGACTTATCCATTCCATACAGCCTGTACACGAAATCGTTAATGAGGTGATGAGGGAATTCAATGCGGAAAAGGGAAGAATTAGAGCATTAGAATTCGGGAATTAGAAACTTGTTATTCAGACAATACAATTACATTATATAACGCTACAATATACCAAAACTAATGAAACACATAAACCAACAAGAATGGGAAGAGCTTCTGGTCCAAGACACTAATGCAGTAATTTTGGATGTCCGAACTCCCGAAGAACAAACTGAAGGAATTATCGAAAACGCTATTTGTATTGACATTTACAAGCCCGAAGAGTTTGTTTTGGAACTCGAAAATTTAGACAAAACCAAAAACTATTATATTTATTGCAAAGCTGGAGGAAGAAGCGCTCACGCTTGCCAGATAATGGATCAAATGGGATTTGCTCAAACCTACAACTTATTAGGTGGAACTTCTCTTTGGACAGGAGAATTGGCGTAACAAAAAACCCCTTGCTTAAAAAAAACAAGGGATTTTTAATTGAATTTTAGATAGTCTTATTTTTCGGTAACGTATCTTCTAAGAACTTCTTCCCAGTTGATTACATTAAAGAAAGCCTCAATATAATCGGGTCTTCTGTTTTGATAGTTTAGATAATAAGCGTGCTCCCATACATCAAGTCCTAAAATCGGAGTTCCACCACATCCAACGTTTGGCATAAGCGGATTGTCCTGATTTGGAGTGGCACAAACTTCTAACTTTCCTCCTTTGTGAACACAAAGCCAAGCCCATCCTGACCCAAATTGAGTGGCTGCTGCTTTAGCAAATTGAGTTTTAAATTCGGCAAACGACCCGAAAGCCGCTTCGATAGCCTGCATTAATTCTCCTTTTGGTTCTCCGCCTCCGTTTGGAGACATTATCGTCCAGAACAGGTTGTGATTATAATATCCACCTCCGTTATTTCGGACTGCTTTATTACCCATATCTAAATTGATAAGGATATTCTCGATGGTTTTTCCTTCCAAATCGGTTCCTGCAATGGCAGCATTAAGGTTTGTAGTGTAAGCGTTGTGATGCTTTGTATGATGGATTTCCATAGTTTTTGCATCAATGTTTGATTCTAAAGCATCGTATGCATACGGTAATTTTGGTAATTCAAAAGCCATAATTTTATATTTTTAGGGTTAAACAAAAAGTAGTATCAAAGATAGAGAAATAACTTTAAAAAGTAGTTTAATACAACGTTAAAAAACAGAAATCTCAAAGCGTTTGGATGTAAAACCTGCCAAAATTTCCTTCGGAACAGTTTTTGCGTTATCGTATAAAAATTTTACCTTTACAAATTAAAGACTTATGATTATGGACGATAATTTCTCTCCAAGAGTAAAAGATGTAATCACCTTCAGTAAGGAAGAGGCGCTCCGTTTAGGGCATGACTTTATTGGAACAGAACATTTTATACTTGGAATATTAAGAGATGGAAATGGGAAAGCGTATGCTATTCTTGAAGGTCTTGTTATTGACATGGATTATCTTCGTAAGAAAATCGAGAGCTTAAATCCGCATAACGAAAATGCTTTAATCAATAACGACAAGAAGAATCTACACCTAACCCGTCAGGCAGATAGAGCGTTAAAGATGTCTTTGCTCGAAGCTAAAAGTTTTCGAAATTCTTCGATAAGTACAGGGCATCTGTTATTGTGTATTCTGAAAAATGAAAACGATCCTACAACAAAGCTTCTGAACAAACACAAGATTGATTACGAAACCGTAAAAGACCTTTTTTTGAATTTGATGTCAGACGACAAAATGGATAATTTGCCTAAAAGCGAAACTTTTGGAGGAGACGCTTCAGGTGAGGATGCTTCAAGGGAAACAGGAGGCTACACCTCTGCAAACAAACCGACTAAAAAATCAAAAACTCCTGTTCTGGATAACTTCGGAAGGGATTTAACCGAAATGGCAGAAGAAGGGAAGCTCGATCCAGTTGTTGGAAGGGAAAAAGAAATCGAAAGAGTTTCTCAAATTTTAAGTCGTAGAAAGAAAAACAACCCGCTACTTATCGGAGAACCCGGAGTGGGTAAATCAGCCATTGCAGAAGGTCTGGCGCTTAGAATTATTCAGAAAAAAGTATCGAGAATACTTTACGGAAAACGAGTAGTAACCCTTGATTTGGCAAGTTTGGTTGCCGGAACAAAATATAGAGGACAGTTCGAAGAACGAATGAAGGCCGTCATGAATGAACTCGAAAAGAATATCGACATTATTCTTTTTATCGACGAAATTCATACTATTGTTGGAGCAGGTGGAGCAACAGGCTCACTTGATGCTTCTAACATGTTCAAGCCTGCCTTGGCAAGAGGAGAAATTCAATGTATTGGAGCGACAACTCTTGATGAATACAGGCAATATATTGAAAAAGATGGAGCCTTAGAAAGGCGTTTTCAAAAAGTAATTGTCGAACCGACTTCGGTTGAAGAAACCATTACGATTTTGAATAATATCAAAGGAAAATACGAAGACCACCACAATGTAATCTATACTCCCGAAGCAATCGAAGCCTGTGTAACACTTACTAATCGCTATATGTTCGAGAGGTTTTTACCAGACAAGGCCATTGATGCTTTGGACGAAGTAGGTTCGAGAGTACATATTACCAACATTCATGTTCCGCAACAAGTATTAGAATTAGAACGTCAGTTAGAAGAGGTTCGAGAGCTTAAAAATTCGGTTGTTAAGCGTCAGAAATATGAAGAAGCCGCCAAATTGCGTGATGATGAAAAACGCATTGAAAAAGAATTGGCCATAGCCCAAGAAAAATGGGAAGAAGAGTCCAAAACCAATCGCATTGAGGTTACAGAAGACAATGTTGCTGACGTGGTTTCGATGATGACGGGAATCCCTGTAAATCGTATTGCACAAACTGAAAGTAATAAATTGGCTAAACTTCCTGAACTTATTAAAGGAAAAGTCATAGGGCAGGACGAAGCAGTAAACAAAATTGCTAAATCCATCCAACGAAACAGAGCAGGATTGAAAGACCCTAATAGACCAATTGGTTCGTTTATATTTTTAGGTCAAACTGGAGTTGGGAAAACTCAGTTAGCCAAAGTTATTGCTCGAGAATTGTTTGATTCTGAAGATGCGCTTATCCGAATTGACATGAGTGAGTATATGGAAAAATTCGCCATTTCACGACTTGTGGGAGCACCTCCGGGATATGTTGGATATGAAGAAGGAGGACAGCTTACCGAAAAAGTTAGACGAAAACCTTATTCGGTTGTTCTTTTGGACGAGGTAGAAAAGGCACATCCTGATGTTTTTAACATGATGCTGCAAGTGCTTGATGATGGATTTTTGACTGATAGTCTAGGAAGAAAAATTGACTTCCGAAATACGATTATCATCATGACCTCGAATATTGGAGCAAGACAACTCAAAGACTTTGGACAAGGAGTAGGATTTGGAACTTCTGCCAAATTGTCACAGGCAGAAGAGCATTCTAAAGGAGTTATTGAAAATGCTCTTAAGAAAGCTTTTGCACCTGAATTCTTGAACCGTATTGATGATGTAGTTGTATTTAATGCTCTTGAAAAAGAACACATTGACCAAATTATCAACCTTGAACTTGAAAAACTGTATAAGCGAGTGGCAGATTTGGGTTATACCTTAAAATTATCCGAAAAAGCAATCAGTTTTATAGCAGACAAAGGCTTTGATAAGCAATTTGGGGCAAGACCACTGAAACGTGCTATCCAAAAATATGTCGAAGATGCTCTGGCTGAAGAAATCATCACCTCTAAAATCACTTCAGGAGATGAAATTTTCATGGATTTGGAAGACGGAGCAGAAGAACTTACGGTTTCAATAAACAAAGCGGAAAACACGACAAGTTGATTATAAATTAGTATTAAAAAAAACCACAAACGTAAGGCTTGTGGTTTTTTTGTTTATTGAGCACAATATCTTCAAAGTTGTGTAGTTTTGTATTTTAGCTGGAGATTTTACAAAAGGCATTTATGAGAGTGTATTTTTTGATAGTTTTTATTGTCCTTTTCGGAGTTGATGTTTTTTCCCAAACCAACCAGTCTTGGGGAGGGTATTTCTCGTACAATCATATTATTGGTTTAGCCGAGTCAGAAAACCAAATTATTGCAGCAACTGAAAATGCTTTGTTTTCTAAACATTTATCTACAAACGAAATAAGTACTTTTAACTCTATTGATGGATTAAAAAGTGAACAGATATCCACCATTTATCACAGTAATGAATATAATCTTACTCTTATCGGAAACATAAACGGATTACTAATCGTTATTAATCAAAACAACCGAAATATCATAAACAAAGTTGATATTATAAATGATATTCCCATTACACCTAACCTTAAAAGAATCAATCATTTTACAGAGTACAACGGCAAGGTTTATATTTCTACTGATTATGGAATTACTGTTTTTGATTTAGCTACGCTCGAATTTGGAGACACCTATTTCATAAGTCCCTCAGGAGCAGAAACTAAAGTTTTACAAACTACTATTTATAATAACGAAATTTATGCAGCTACATCGCTCTATGGCATACGAAGAGCTAGTTTGTCAAATCCGTTTTTAATAAATTATAATTCATGGGATACTTTTCACACTACAAACTGGAGAGGAATTGTAACTATTGGAGAACATCTTATTACTTCTGGAAATAACGGAATTTTGTATAGACATACTTCAGGAGGAGGAGTAATTCAAGTGCTGAATGCAAACCAAGGTATTCTTGAAATAAAATCTGTAAACGAATACTTAACCGTTACAACGGCTTCAAGAGTTTTTGTCCTGAACGAACAACTGGCAGCTGTGGCTCAAATTGGACAGGTTTTAGGAGAACCACTACAGTATACTTCATCATCTGTAATCTACAATACACTTTATATCGGTACAAAAACCAAAGGAATTTTTGCTATAAACCTAGATGATTTGAACAATTATGTAAATTATATTCCTGCCGGACCAATTCGCAACAAGATTTACTCCATAACGTCTACAATCGATAATTTATGGTGTGTCTTTGGAGAAAGTAATTTTAACTATAATCCGTATTCCCCGGAGATCGGAAGATATGGAATATCAAAACTAACACCCGAAGGTTGGCTTCACATTCCTTACGAAGAGGTGTTGGAGGCGCCTTCTCTTTCGGATATAGCTATTTTCCCGAATAACGAAAACTTAGTTTATATAGCTTCTAACCTTAGGGGATTGCTAAAATTAGAAAATGATATTCCCACTTTCCTATATAATGAAACCAATACGGGGCAATACGGATTAGAAGCTTTTACGGGAGGTACATCTTCTGCGGATGTTAGGATTCATAATTTGGCGTTCGACCGAAATAAAAACCTTTGGATGACTAATGCAGGGTTTGGAAAAGGACTTAAAGTACTAAAAACAGATAATTCTTGGGCTTCTTATCAAATCTCAGAAGGAGAAAGACACTTTGGTGATTTGGTGATTGACAAAAACGGAACAAAATGGATCGCCACCTCAACCCAAGGAGTGATTGGTTTTAACGAAAACTACCAAAACAGAACGGTTCTAATTGATAATTCTTATGATGATGGATTACCTTACAATCACGTTTTTTCTTTGGCTGTTGACCATAATAACCGCCTTTGGATTGGAACTACTTGGGGAATAAGAGTGCTACCAAGTGTAGATAGGTTTCAGACCGAAGACCAGCCTAGGGTTAATCCGATAATCATTATGGATGATGGACTTCCGCAAGAATTGGTTTATAGACAGACTGTGAAAAAAATTAAGGTGGATGGGGCTGACCAAAAATGGATTTCGGTTCTTGGCTCAGGAGTGTTTCTTGTTTCTGCGAACGGTCAAGAAACCAAACATCACTTTACTAAAGACAATTCGCCTTTGCCAAGCAATAATATTTTGGATATCGATATTAATCCCAGAACGGGAGAAGTGTTTTTTGCTACAGACAAAGGAATGGTTTCTTACAAAGGAGCTTCGACTGCTCCCTCCGACAATTTAAGAGATGTTTATGTGTATCCGAATCCTGTTCGTCCGGAATTTGCAGGGACGGTCAAAATAGCAGGACTTACTGATGCTGCCAACGTAAAAATAACCGATATTGAAGGTAACCTAGTTTACGAATTCAAAAGTCAAGGAGGAACAGTAGAATGGGATACAACTGCTTTCGGAAAATATAAAGTAGCTTCAGGAGTATATATGATATTTATTACCACGAAAGACGCTACCGAAACTACGGTCAAAAAAGTAATGATTATCCGCTAAAAATGCTTGTCAAAACTAAAGCAATTGTAATCAGTTCGATTAAGTATCAGGAAAAATCACTGATAATCAAGTGTTTGACTCTTTCTGACGGATTGAAATCCTATTTTGTAAGAGATGCCTTTTCGACTTCCAAAAAAGCAACTAAAAAGTCGGCCTATTTTCAGCCTTTGACCCTTTTAGAAATTGAAGCAAACCACAAGAATAAAAACACTCTTGAATACTTTTTGAGCATAAAACCAATTGTGTATCAAACCATTCCCAACGACATCGTCAAGAGTTCGCTCATCTTATTTTTGTCCGAAGTATTTCATTTGTCCATAAAAGAAGAAGGTAAAAACGAAGATTTATTCCTTTTTTTAGAAACTGCTCTTTTGTGGTTAGACGAAAACGCCATCACTACTAATTTTCACTTGATTGTATTGCTCGAACTCACAAAGTTTTTAGGATTTTACCCGAATTTTTCAGATAATGAGTTTTTTGAACTTACGGAAGGTGTTTTTACAAATTACCAGTCCAAAACCTGTTTAAGCAAAGAAGAGTCCAGACTTTTTAAAATACTTTTAAATCAAAAAATAAACTCTTTCGAGAATCCATTTTCGACCTCTGAAAGAAGACAGCTTTTAGAAGTGATTCTCAACTATTATTCCCATCATATCGAACACTTCAAAAAGCCCAAATCACTTGAAGTTTTAAAAGAAGTATTTAACGTTTTTTAGTCCTATTCTATACAAGACTAAAAATAAACTGCACAGATTTTTTCTTTTAGGATAAAAATCTGTGCAGTTGATCTTTAAAATCAATCTTTTTTCAGGTATTCTCTCAATACGTATTGTAAAATTCCGTTGTTTTTGTAATATTCAATTTCGATAGCGGACTCCATTCGGGCTTTGACCTTAAATTCTGTGGTTTTTCCATTTGAATGCACAGCTTTTACGTCTAATATTTTTTGCGGTACTAAATTTTCAGCAAGTCCTGTGATTTGAAAAATTTCTGTTCCGTCTAGTCCTAAGCTTTCTGCGTTTTGTCCATCCATAAATACCAATGGAGCGACTCCCATTCCTACGAGATTACTTCGGTGAATTCGCTCAAAACTTTCAGCAATAACAGCCTTAATGCCTAGCAAATAAGCACCTTTGGCAGCCCAATCACGAGACGAACCCGAACCGTATTCTTTTCCTGCTAACACAACCAAAGGAGTGTTGCTTTTTTGGTATTCTATTGCAGTGTCATAAACTGATTTAACTTCTCCGCTCGGAAAGTGTTTGCTAAATCCACCTTCTTTGTCTATAATTTTATTTTTGATACGCACATTGGCAAAGGTGCCTCGCATCATCACTTCGTGATTGCCACGTCTGGAGCCGTAAGAATTAAAATCAGCTTTATCGACTTGGTGTGACATTAAGTATTGTCCGGCTGCGCTGTCTTCTCTGAACGACCCTGCAGGCGAAATGTGGTCTGTGGTAACAGAATCTCCCAAATACAATAGCACCCGTGCATCAGTTATATCAGAAATGGGATCGGGTGTCACGCTTATGTTTTCAAAAAATGGAGCTTCTTTGATGTAAGTAGATTTGTCGTTCCATTCAAAGTTTTGATCTAAAGTAACTTCTAAGTTTTGCCAGTCGGTCGAACCGTCAAAAATGACATCATAAACTTCTTGGAAATCACTTTGTTTAACACATTCGTTGATTGTATTTACGATTTCTTCCCGACTTGGCCAAATGTCTTTTAGATACACCGGATTACCATTTGGGTCATACGACAAAGGGTCATTTATCAAATCTACGTCTACTCTTCCGACCAAAGCATAAGCCACGACCAGCATCGGAGACATTAAAAAGTTCATTTTCACTTGTGGATGTACTCGTGCTTCAAAATTTCGATTACCCGAAAGCACGGAAGCAACTACTAATTCGCCTTTGTCTACAGCTTCGGCTATGTGCGGAGGCAATGGACCGGAATTTCCGATACAAGACGTACAGCCGTACCCAACTGTATGAAATCTAAGCGCTTCTAAATCAGTGCTCAAACCGGAACGGTTCAAATATTGGGTTACAACCTTTGAACCCGGAGCCAAAGAAGTTTTCACCCACGATTTGGTACGCAATCCCTTTTCGATGGCGTTGCGTGCTAACAAACCTGCACCAATCATCACCGAAGGGTTTGAAGTATTAGTACAGCTAGTAATGGCAGCAATTACTATGCTTCCATCACTCAAAATAAATTCTTGATTTTTGTATTTAATGCGCACAGATTGCATTGTTTCTTGTACTACTTCAAGTGAAGAAGCTTTATCCATCGGAACTTTTCCAAAAGTAAATTCAGTTCCTGAACCTCCGTCGGCCAACCAAGCAGATTCTTTTCTCTGAGCTTGAACGCTATACGTGCGTTGGTGTTCTTTTTCTAATAAATCAGAGAATTGATTGCCTAAGTCTTTGACTAAAATTTTATCCTGTGGACGCTTCGGGCCTGAAACCGTTGGCTCTAAAGACGATAAATCAAATTCGACTACTGAGGAATACACAATTTCTTCTTTTCCTGTTCTCCACAGCATATTTTCTTTGCAATATTCCTCTACGATTTTGATTTCATCTTTGGTACGATTAGTCGTATGCATGTATTCTAAAGTGCGGTTATCGATAGGGAAGTAGGTAATGGTACAACCAAATTCGGGCGACATATTGGCAATGGTTGCTCTGTCGGTAACACTCAGAAGATCTAACCCTTCGCCAAAAACTTCAACGAACTTTCCGACCACGCCTTTGTCTCGAAGTACTTTTGTAATAGAAAGTACCATATCGGTTGCCGTACAAGCTTCTGGAATTTTTCCGGTTAGTTTTAATCCGATAACTTCCGGACAAGTAAAGAAAATCGGCTGTCCCAGCATAGCAGCTTCGGCTTCGATGCCTCCAGCTCCCCATCCCACTACGCCAATTCCGTTAACCATTGGAGTATGCGAGTCGGTACCGACCAAGGTGTCTGGAAATAACCAGCCATCACGCGAAATAATTCCTTTGGCCAGGTATTCTAAATTTACCTGATGGCAGATTCCCATACCAGGCGGAACAACTGTAAAGTTTTTTAATCCGTTTTGTGCCCATTTAAGCAGTTCGTAACGCTCTTTATTTCTCACGTATTCTAATTCGACATTTTTGCCATACGAATAATCCGTTCCATAATAATCTACTTGTACCGAGTGGTCAATAACCAAATCGACTGGAATGGCTGGATTGATTTTTTGTCCGTCTTTTCCGTGACGTACATATTCTGCTCTCAACGATGCCATATCCACTACAGCCGGAACACCTGTAAAATCCTGCATCAGAATTCGAGCGGGCTTAAATGGAATGTCCTTATCGACTGGTTCGGGCGACCAGTTGCTGAGTGTCTTTATGTGTTCGTCTGTAATGCTAAAACCGTCGTAATTTCGCAATACGTTTTCCAAAAGAATTCGAATGCTGAATGGTAAGTGTTCAACAGTTCCTTCGGGCAGGTTTTTTAACGAGCAGTAGTTGTATGTCTGTCCGTTGATGTATATTGTCTTTAATGACTTTGAGATTGACTTGCTCATAACTATTTGATTTTGTTTTAATTCTGTAAATTGTAGAATAACAAATTTAAGCAGATTCTCTGTACTTCCATGTAGATAGACGGCTATTTAGAATCAATAAAAATTACATTTTCTTCAATTGTTGTACGAGTCTATTTATTGTCAAATCAGAAAATGCCACGTATCTTTGTAGACATTAGAAATTTCAGATTATGCAATCTACTCAAATTGATTTTATCCCAATATTGATGCAGCTGGGATTGGCTGCCGGCTTTGTGGGGGCTACTATTTTTGTTTCAAGCCTTTTAGGGCCAAAAAGATCCTCAAAAAACAAAGACAAAAACTTCGAAAGCGGAATTGAATCTATCGGAAACGCCCGAACTCCTTTTAGCGTAAAATATTTTTTGGTTGCTATTTTGTTTGTGCTTTTTGATATTGAGGTTATTTTTATGTACCCATGGGCGGTTAATTTTAGAGAAATGGGCACGGACGGACTATGGAAAATGGGAATTTTCTTGTTGATAGTCGTAGTAGGACTGTTGTATGAAATGAAAAGGAAAGCGCTAGATTGGGAAGACTAATTTTAATCTTTAAAACAAGACAAAAGTGGATAACTCTTCAGAAATAAAAAAAGTAAATGCTCCTCAAGGCTATGAAGGACCGGGGTTTTTTGCTACAAAATTAAGTGATGTGGTAGGGTTGGCTCGTGCCAATTCACTTTGGCCGTTGCCGTTTGCAACCTCTTGTTGCGGAATCGAATATATGGCAACTATGGGCTCTACCTACGATTTAGGTCGTTTCGGTTCAGAGCGTATGAGTTTTTCGCCTCGTCAGGCAGATATGTTGATGGTGATGGGGACGATTTCTAAAAAAATTGCTCCGATTCTTCGTCAAGTTTACGAACAAATGGCAGAGCCTCGCTGGGTAATTGCAGTAGGAGCTTGTGCTTCGTCAGGAGGAATATTCGATACTTATTCTGTGCTGCAAGGAATTGACAAAGTAATTCCAGTAGATGTTTACGTTCCGGGATGCCCTCCAAGACCAGAGCAAATCTTAGATGGTGTTTTGAAATTACAAGAAATTGTAAAAAACGAAGATGTGAGAAGACGTAGCTCTGAAGAATACCAAAAATTATTAGAATCTTATAAGATTGAGTAATGGCACTAACAGCTGAACAAATAAAAGAAAGATTAGAGGGTCAATTTGAAGGAAGTGTGGTTAATTTCAGATTCGAAATAGACGGCATTCTCTCGTTTGAGGTGGCTTCTTCGAAGAATGTTGAAGTCATGAAGTTTTTAAAAGAAGACCCAGAGCTTCGATTTAATTTTTTGACCGATGTATGCGGAATCCATTATCCGGACTTCCCCGAAGGAGAAAAATTTGCCGTAGCATATCACATGCACAACTGGATTGACAATGTGAGAATTCGCTTCAAATGCTTTTTAAATGGAACAAATCCTGAAATCGATTCAGTGGTAAATTTGTTTGCAGGAGCCAATTGGCAAGAGAGAGAGACCTTTGATTTTTACGGAATAAAATTCGAAGGCCATCCGCAACTCAAACGAATTCTGAATATGGACGAAATGGCGGTATTCCCGATGAGAAAAGAATATCCGATGGAAGACATGAACAGAACCGACAAAGACGACCGTTTCTTCGGAAGAATTAAATAATTAATCAAAAAATCTCTCTCCTTTGGAGGGGATAAAGGGAGGACAATGAGTAATAAAATAGAACCATCAGAAGACTTACTGGTAAATCCAGAGTTACGATATAACGAGAAAATTAAAAAATTTCACAAAGAAGAAGGAGATGACAGAGAGTTTTCAGTATTGAACCTCGGGCCGTCGCATCCTGCCACACACGGAATTTTTCAGAACGTACTCTTGATGGACGGAGAGCGAATAATCGAAGGCGAATCAACCGTAGGTTACATCCACCGTGCTTTCGAAAAGATTGCCGAAAACAGACCTTTCTATCAAATCAACACGCTTACCGACCGTATGAACTATTGTTCCGCCCCGATCAACAATATGGGTTGGTGGTTGACAGTAGAAAAAACATTGGGAATCGAAATTCCGAAGCGGGTTCAATATATGAGAGTTATTATCATGGAACTGGCTCGAATTGCTGACCACATTATTTGTAACTCAGTTCTTGGAGTAGATACAGGTGCCTTAACAGGATTCTTATACGTATTCCAATACAGAGAAAGAATTTACGAAATATTCGAAGAAATCTGCGGAGCACGACTAACCACTAATATGGGACGCATCGGAGGTTTCGAAAGAGACTGGAGTGAAGCAGCTTGGAAAAAACTAGATGACTTTTTAGTGGATTTCCCTAAAGCTTGGGAAGAGTTCGAATACATGCTTTCGCGTAATCGTATTTTTATGGACAGAACCGTAGGTGTAGGTGGAATTTCTGCTCAAAAAGCTATGGAATACGGATTTACAGGTCCTAACCTAAGAGCTGCCGGAATTGATTATGATGTGAGAATTGCAACACCTTATTCGTCGTATGAGGATTTTGAATTTGAAATTCCTGTCGGAAAACAAGGTGATTGTTATGATAGATATTGTGTGAGAAATAAAGAGGTTTGGGAGAGCTTAAGCATCATCCGTCAGGCACTCGAAAAAATGCCTCAAGAAGGAGGTTTCCATGCAGATGTTCCCGAATATTATTTGCCTCCGAAAGAAGAAGTATATAATAATATGGAAGCGTTAATCTATCACTTTAAAATTGTAATGGGTGAAGTTCCTGTTCCGGTTGGAGAGGTATATCATGCAGTGGAAGGCGGAAACGGAGAGCTCGGGTTCTATTTGATTACAGACGGAAGCAGAACACCTTACAGACTGCACTTCAGAAGACCTTGCTTTATTTATTATCAGGCTTATACCGAAATTGTTAAAGGCTCCTTGTTCTCGGATGCACTTATCACAATGGCAAGTATGAACATTATTGCAGGAGAATTAGACGCTTAAAAGAATTATAAATGTTGAGTTTTGAGTTTTGAATGGAAAGCATTTAAAATTTAAAATTTAAAATTCGAAATAGTAAATGGAACGCTCGACTATAAAACAAGAAATAAACATAAGTGAAGAGTTGATGGCACGCATCAACGAATTGCTTTCACATTATCCGGCTGATAAAAAGAAATCGGCCTTGCTGCCTGTCTTGCACGAAGTACAAGATGCACACGACCATTGGCTCAGTGTAGAATTGATGGACAAAGTAGCCGAAATTTTAGAGATTCAACCCGTGGAGGTATACGAGGTGGTGACGTTCTATTCGATGTACCGCCAAAAACCAAAAGGGAAATATTCTTTTGAGTTTTGTAGAACTTCGTGTTGTATGCTTCGTGGAGCAGAAGATATGATGGATTACACCTGTAATAAATTGGGAGTAAAAGAAAACGAAGTAACTTCTGACGGATTATTCTCTGTGCACGGAGTAGAGTGTTTAGGTGCCTGTGGATACGCTCCGATGTTGCAGTTGGGTGATTTCAACCACGAGCATCTAACCAAAGAAAAAATTGACCAATTGATTGAAGACTGCAGAGCAGGAAAAATTGATTTAGTTTAAGTTCAGCGTTATGGGAAGAAAGATATTATTTGAAAAAATAGGAATTGAAGGCATTCGTTCATACGAAGTATATCGTAAAAACGGCGGTTATGCCTCTGTAGAAAAAGCTCTGAAAATGACCCCAGACGAAATCGTCGAAGAGGTTAAAAAATCAGGAATGAGAGGTCGTGGTGGAGCCGGTTTCCCTATGGGAATGAAGTGGAGTTTTATTGATAAAAGATCAGGAAAACCAAGACACTTGGTTTGTAATGCAGACGAATCTGAGCCGGGAACCTTCAAAGACCGTTACTTGATGGAGCACATTCCGCACTTATTGATTGAAGGAATGATCGCTTCGAGTTATGCCTTAGAAGCCAACCTATCATATATCTACATTCGTGGAGAATATATGTGGATTTATAGAATATTAGAAAAAGCCATCAAAGAAGCCTATGCTGCAGGATGGTTGGGTAAAAACATTCAAGGTTCAGGATTCGATTTAGATTTGTACGTACACTGTGGAGCAGGAGCTTACATTTGCGGAGAAGAAACCGCACTTATCGAATCTTTGGAAGGAAAACGTGGAAACCCGAGAATGAAACCGCCTTTCCCTGCCGTTAGCGGATTGTGGGCTGAACCGACTGTGGTAAACAACGTAGAGTCAATTTCTAACGTGCCTTGGATTATTTTGAATACAGGTGATGAATATGCTAAAATCGGAATCGGACGTTCTACAGGAACCAAACTAATTTCGGCTTCAGGACATTGTAGAAAACCGGGAGTTTACGAAATCGAAATGGGAATAACCGTTGATGAATTTATGAATTCCGATGAATATTTAGGAGGAATGATGGACGACAGGCCACTCAAAGGATTAATTCCCGGAGGTTCATCAGTGCCTATCTTGCCTGAACATTTAATATTCAAAACAGCCAACGGAGAAGACCGTTTGATGACCTATGAATCATTGGCAGACGGAGGTTTTGCAACAGGTTCGTCAATGGGATCAGGAGGATTTATCGTATATAACGACACAGCTTGTATTGTGAGAAATACATGGAACTTTTCACGTTTTTATGCTCATGAAAGTTGTGGACAATGTTCGCCTTGTCGCGAAGGTACCGGATGGATGGAGAAAGTGCTTTACAGAATCGAAACCGGACACGGAACAGAAACTGATATTGACTTACTTTGGAGTATTCAATCAAAAATTGAAGGAAACACAATTTGTCCGTTAGGAGATGCTGCGGCTTGGCCGGTGGCTGCTGCTATCAGACACTTTAGAGAAGAATTTGAATACCACGTGCGTTTCCCTGAAAAAGTAAAAGACAGAAATCATTTTGTTAATGAACCAATGTCGA
>Ga0209075_1001492_pt1 | contig 21977 bp, 19 predicted proteins | sample Stecom2011_FD_187523 | JGI IMG/M metagenome (GOLD analysis project Ga0209075, IMG submission 187523) | Agricultural soil microbial communities from Utah to study Nitrogen management - Steer compost 2011 (SPAdes) (version 2) | ecosystem: Environmental > Terrestrial > Soil > Agricultural land...
CTCCAAGAGAATTTAGCCCATCCGGGTTGCGATATGTTATAATGAACATCGCCACGTTGCAAACCAATCCAGGAGCTGGTTGTTAAATGTCCTGTTGGGTAGCCAAAATGGGTGTGAACCACAATTTTAGGCATGCCTGTTGTTCCAGAAGTGAAAAAGTAAAACAAATCGTCATCAGAATTTGTTTCGGCACCTAAGGATTCTGTAGGTTCTGAAAAGATGTTATCTATAGAAATCCATCCTGCTCTTTGACCCTCAGTTATAATTTTCAGTTTAATAGTTTGTCCGATGTTCTTTTCAGCTTCATCAATTTTTCCTGCATTTGCAGAATCCGCTAAAGCAACTTGAGGTAGTACAGATTTAAAACGAAATTCTAAATCACGAACTTCCAAACTTGTGGCTGCTGGAATTATTACAACACCTCCTTTTATACCCGCTAAATAGCTATACCAATTTGGAGCTAATAAGGGCAATTGGATAAACATTTTGTCGCCTTTCTCAATACCGTGTTTTCGCATTAAATTTAAAAACTGATTACATCGTGCTGAGATTTCAGCAAAGGTAAAATCTTCTTGCTGATCATTATATTTCCATATCAAAGCCTTGTCGTTTGGATGTTCAAGAACATTAAGTGGCTCAAATATATCCGTAACCCAATTGAAGTGTTTGGGTTTTACCGGTTGTAAATTATGTAAACCATCAAAATCTTTTGCTTTTATGGCTTGTGCTACTCGCTGGTATAATTCTAAAATCTTCATTTTTAATAGCTTTTATTTATTAAAATTATGCATATAAATTATATATGCAAAGCTTGAAGACTTAAAAAACTAATTTGTTTTATGGAATGCATAAATCCAACCTATAATTCCTGAAACACTTTGGGGTCAGGATGATGATAGATGGAAATACAACTTGCACCAATAAGTACTATTATTTTATAGAAAGTAAGACCTTAAAAAGGTAAACCAATAAGTTCTGGATCAATAAAGTCTTTTGTATATGGATTCTCTAAAAAGCTAAGCATCGGCTTTTGAGGTTGAAAAATCTCTTCTTTTTGAATGCCATACACTTGCCAGTAATTAGAAAGCAATTGCGCATAAACATCTTCATCCCAGAATCCGAAAACAGGAGGGGTGCCTTCATTTTCAACTTCTACGGTAATGCCATGGTCTTGGCTTTCTATTTTGTATTTAGGGGTATATTGTAAGATGTAGTCGGAATAATGAAACCTAGCATAAAGTTCTTCAAATTGAACAGGATGTAATACATAACCTTGCATTTTATCTAAAATATCTTTTTGTTTTTCGCCAATAACTCCATTGTCTTGCAAGCAGGCAATAAAACCAAAGCCATTTACACCAAATTGAAACATCAAATTAACGGCATCATCCCGATAGCTAAAAATATCAGCTGAATACTTAAGCGGAAATACAACTATACTCCACGGTTTTTTTCCAACAAAGCTTATGGGTTCAATAACGGATTGAAGCATAAAATGAAAGTGTCCAAATCGTTCTTTAAGCTGAAGTGAAATATCAAATTCTTCACCTAACTTTAAAAGCCTCTCTCGTTCGTAAAGCATTTCATAGTACAGTAATCCGTAAACCATTCTTCCAGTCCATTGAAAAAGCAATTCCTGATCAAGTGAAGCCATACCTTCAAATCCATTTTTATAGGCCTCCTGAATTTTAACGTCCAAGGCTTCAAAAGCCTTTTTTACTTCTGTGGAACATGGCAACCGCAAATCTTGATAGTGATAGGTTTTAGTCTTGTCCATCATCTCAATTTTTTCATCGCCAAATTTAAAATGATCCATAAGCCATTTCGGGAATACACTCATAGTTTCATTGGTTAAAGCTCCAGAAAGAAAGCAAAAATGTTCGTCAAAAATTAAATCCTTAAAAGGATTGAAAAGCAATTGAGACATGTAGATTAGGTTTTTAAATATGGTGCAAATATAACCATAAACTATGGTTTGCTTTGCTGAATTTTGAGAATAACTGTAGTAAAAGACTAACAAAGAAAAGTTAATTGTAGCCATTTTCAGGCTTTTATTTCTATTTTTATCCGGTCAGATTTTATAGTGGAAGAATAAAGCAGCTTTTTCACTTTTATTGCTAAGGCTGGAACATTTTACCCAACTTTATTTAATAGCATACTTAATAACATGAGCAAAACAATTACTTTATTCTTCATATTCGTATTTTCAATCGCTTATAGTCAACAAACAAGTAGGGATATAGTTGCTAAAACACAGGTAAATGTTCTGTTTATTGGTAACAGTTTAACCTATAGCAATAACCTACCAGAACTAGTTAAGGAAATGGCTGCCCAGGAAGGAATTGAGATGAATTATAAAATGATGGCTTTTCCAAACTATTCGATTCAGGACCATTGGAACGTTGGAAAAGCCCAAAAATTAATTGCAAAAAAGAAATATGACTTCGTAATTATTCAACAAGGACCTTCTTCTCAAGTTAATGGTAGAAATATGCTTGTAGAATATGGCAAAAAGTTTAATAATCTTTGTAAAGAGTACAATACCAAACTTGGTTACTTTATGGTATGGCCATCTTTAAGCTACTACCAGACCTTTAACGGTGTGATTAAAAATTATAGAGATGCTGCGCGTATTAACAACTCCATTTTGCTACCAGTGGGTAAGGTGTGGAAAGAGTATATTGATAAAACTGAAGATTTTCAGTATTATGGATCAGATGGGTTTCATCCATCCTTACAAGGCAGTAAAATAGCTGCAAAAGTAATAGTTAACCATTTGTTTTTACAAAATAAAAATTTATAACATATCAATAATGAAAAAACTCAAATTTGTAATTTTATTCATGCTTATTTCAAATGTATTAGTAGCTCAAAATCAATTAAAGGTTGAGCCATTTGATAAGACACTCAATCAGTTTGTCAATGTGCGCGATTTTTGTATTTCAAAAGATGGAAATGAAGCCTTTTTTACCATTCAAAGCCCAAGTCAGGAAATTTCACAGTTAGCATATATTAAAAAGAAAGATAACCAATGGTCACAACCAGAATTATTGCCATTTAATGATTCGTATATGTATTTAGAGCCATTTTTATCTCATGATAATAACCGCTTGTTTTTTGCTTCCGATAGGCCATTAATGGAATCCGATAATAAAAAAAAGGATTTCGATATTTGGTTTGTGGATAGAAAAGGTAAAGATGATGAATGGTCTGCACCGAAGAATTTGGGAGCTCCAGTAAATTCAGAATTGGACGAATTCTTCCCTTCTGTAAGCAAAAACAACAACTTATACTTTACCATGGTATCGCCTATAGGATTTGGAAAAGATGATATTTATTACTGTAAATGGGAGGATGGCAAGTATTCAAAACCTATGTTATTAAATGAAAATATTAATGGAGAAGGGTATGAGTTTAACGCATTTATCTCGGAGAACGAAAATTTTCTAATCTATTCTAAATACAACGAAAAAGATGGCCAAGGCAGTGGCGATTTGTATATTTCAAAAAAGGATGCGGATGGAAACTGGACAAAGGCTACAAATTTAGGAGTTCCGGTTAATACAAAATACATGGAATATTGCCCGTTTTATGATGAGCAAAACCAAATGCTGTATTTTACAAGTAAAAGGAATAATCTTAAGCCAAGGAAATTTAATTCCATTTCTGAATTCACAAGTTATATGGAACAAAATGAAAACGGACTTAGTAAAGTATATAAAACCTCTATAAAAATTGAATAGCACCTAAGGTTATTTAAATTAAGCGAACGCTCTATCTGATGTGTTTGGATTTGTATATGTCCCAAATACAGCGATGCTTTTTGGAAGGAGGTATTCAATTCCGGTTGTAAGGGTTCTTTTTACTAGGGTAGAGGAAGTAATAAAAAAAAGTTTAAAACTGAATAAAACCAGCATCCAAAAATCTCACTAATTAAAACTAAAGTAAATGTGTGTTTTCTTCTTATTTTCGCTCAAAATTTTGGCAAAGAAGAAGCCAAGGGTAGGTCATTTAAAAACAAGATGTAACTAGAATTAATAGAAATAGAAAAACAATTGAATTAATAGCAATGAATAAACTAATTACAATTTTAGCCGATAGCCAATTAAATTTCATCAATCTAATAAGAATATCAATATTTATTGTAATGGCATGGATTGGTGGCCTTAAAGCATTTCAATATGAGGCAGACGGAATTGTGCCATTTGTAGCTAATAGTCCGTTCATGTCTTTCTTTTACAACAAGGACGCACCCGAATACAAAGAGTTTAAAAATCCAGAAGGAAAAACAGTTCAAAAAAATGTTGATTGGCATAAAGAAAACGGAACCTACCTATTTGCTTACGGTTTAGGAGCTGTTATTTGTATCATCGGCTTACTTACTGTTTTAGGTATTTGGTACGCTAAAATCGGACTTATAGGCGGATTGTTAACCTTTGGAATGTCCATAGTTACGCTTACTTTTTTAATTACCACTCCAGAAGTGTATGTGCCAAATCTTGGAGGAGATTTTCCAACGCCACAATTTGGATTCCCTTATTTATCTGGGGCAGGTAGATTGGTGTTAAAAGATGTAATAATGCTAGCGGCAGGATTAATTTGTGCATCAGACTCGGCCAAGCAGCTGTTAAATCAAACGAAATAACAACTGGTTGCTATAATTAAAAACTAGGGCATGTGATAAAAACAGGGAGTTTTTCAGCACCTGCCCACCTTAAAACTTTTCCACATGTCGTCCTTCAAACTTTTCAAGGAATTGACTACCTTTGCAGCTTGAAAAAATAAGTACAACCTTTAAAGTGATTCCTGCCTTGTCAGGAATATAAAATATGAAAGCAGGCATCGTAGGATTACCAAACGTCGGGAAATCGACCCTTTTTAATTGTTTATCTAATGCCAAAGCGCAAAGTGCTAACTTTCCGTTTTGTACCATAGAACCAAATATCGGTATAGTAAACGTACCAGACCCAAGATTAGAAAAACTAACAGAACTAGTAAAACCTGTTCGTGTACAACCAGCAACCGTTGAGATTGTGGATATTGCAGGATTAGTAAAGGGAGCTTCTAAAGGTGAAGGTTTAGGAAACCAGTTCTTGGCAAATATTCGTGAAACAGATGCTATTCTTCACGTTTTACGTTGTTTTGATAACGATAATATTGTTCATGTAGATGGGAATATTAATCCAATTCGTGATAAAGAAACTATCGACATGGAGCTGCAATTAAAGGACTTGGAAACCGTTGATAAAAAACTAGATAAAGTTAAGCGTGCGGCTAAAACAGGAAATAAAGATGCTCAAAAAGAAGAAGCGGTTTTATTGAAAATTAAAGCAGGTTTGGAAGCAGGTATTTCTGTAAGAGCTTTAGAGTTTTCTGAAGAAGATTACGAAGACTTTGTAAAACCAAGTCAGTTTATTACAGATAAACCAGTAATGTATGTGTGTAATGTCGACGAAGGTTCTGCCGTTTCTGGAAATGCTTATGTAGACCAAGTTAGAGAAGCTGTTAAACACGAAAATGCTGAGGTTTTAGTATTAGCTGTGGGTACTGAAGCAGATATTAACGAATTAGACGATTACGAAGAGCGTCAGATGTTTTTATCGGATATCGGTTTAGATGAACCAGGTTCTTCAAAACTAATCCGTTCGGCTTATAAGTTATTAAAACTTCAAACCTACTTTACAGCAGGAGTGAAAGAAGTTAGAGCTTGGACCGTTTTGGTTGGAGCTACAGCGCCACAAGCTGCAGGAGTTATCCACACCGATTTTGAAAAAGGATTTATTAGAGCAGAAGTTATTTCTTACGAAGATTTTGCTACGCTTGGTAGTGAAGCTAAAGTAAAGGAAGCAGGGAAAATGCGTGTAGAAGGAAAGAATTACGTGGTAAAAGATGGAGATGTTATGCATTTCTTATTTAACGTATAATTGATTTTTTTTTAGTAAATTGTGCTTAGTATGAATAGCAAACAGAAACACTTTTAATAAGCACTATTTAATTACCGATTATCCTTACTTTTGAGTACCAATAAACCCACGTAAATAGTGGGGTGGTTCGGGGTTCCCTCGTAGCTACTCCATATATAAGCTATGGATAAGCCTAGTATAAAGCAGGGATACCATAGGTGAACTTCAAGTAAAACTCTAGTTTTCTTAAAGGTGTAATATAATTATTGCCTAAAAACTGGCTAGAACAAAAAATATAAACTAAAAAGCCAATGTTCTCAACAGCATCGGCTTTTTTATTGTTAATTACTTTGTGGGTTCGCTATTTTATATTTTAACGCGAAACCTTATATTAGCAACGTACCAAAACTTTTTACCAATTTATGTCTGAACAATCTAATTATACCGAAGATAACATACGCTCCCTAGACTGGAAAGAACACATTAGAATGCGTCCTGGAATGTATATAGGAAAGTTGGGTGATGGATCTTCTCCAGACGATGGTATTTATATTCTTTTAAAAGAGGTGTTGGACAACTCCATTGACGAATATGTTATGGGAGCAGGAAAAACCATCGATGTGTCCATACAAGGCAGTAAAGTTACTGTTCGAGATTACGGACGTGGTATTCCATTAGGAAAAGTAGTAGACGTAGTTTCCAAAATGAATACCGGTGGAAAATACGATTCCAAAGCGTTTAAAAAGTCTGTAGGATTAAATGGAGTTGGTACCAAAGCTGTAAATGCCTTGTCATCGTTCTTTAGAGTAGAATCTACACGAGATAGCAAATCGGCTTCGGCAGAATTTGAACAAGGAAATCTTACTAACCAAGATTTGCTTGAAGATACTTCTAGAAGAAAGGGAACCAAGGTTTCTTTTATTCCAGATGATACCATCTTCAAAAATTATAAGTATCGAAGCGAGTATGTAGTTAAAATGCTCAAAAACTATGTGTATTTAAACACAGGTTTAACCATTGTTTTTAATGGTGAAAAATATTTCAGTGAAAATGGATTAAAGGATCTGTTATCTGAAAACATCAAGGACACAGATATGCTATATCCTATCATTCACTTAAAGAGCGAAGATATTGAAGTGGCATTAACCCACAGTAAAACTCAATATAGCGAGGAATATCATTCGTTTGTAAACGGCCAAAATACCACACAAGGAGGAACACATTTAGCTGCTTTTAGAGAAGCTTTAGTAAAAACCCTTAGAGAGTTTTATGGTAAAAACTACGAAGCATCAGATATTAGAAAATCAGTTGTTTCGGCTGTTTCTATTAAAGTAATGGAACCGGTTTTTGAAAGTCAGACTAAAACCAAATTAGGATCTACTGATATGGGAGGAAACCTACCAACGGTTAGAACCTTCATAAACGATTTCCTAAAAACACATTTAGATAACTATTTACACAAAAATCCAGAAACAGCTGAAAAGATTCAGCGTAAAATTCTTCAAGCAGAACGCGAACGTAAAGAGCTTTCCGGAATTAGAAAATTAGCTAAGGATCGTGCTAAAAAAGCAAGCCTTCACAATAAGAAATTACGTGATTGTCGTGTTCATTTTGGCGACACCAAAAACGAAAGGTATCTTGAAACGACTTTGTTCATCACAGAGGGTGATTCGGCTTCTGGTAGTATTACTAAATCTAGGGATGTAAATACACAAGCCGTTTTCAGTTTAAAAGGAAAACCATTAAATTCGTATGGTTTAAGTAAAAAAATAGTTTACGAAAACGAAGAATTTAACCTCCTTCAAGCCGCGCTAAATATCGAGGAATCTTTAGAGGACCTTCGATATAACAACGTAGTAATTGCTACCGATGCGGATGTGGATGGGATGCATATTAGATTGTTATTAATAACCTTCTTTTTACAATTCTTCCCAGAAATTATTAAAGAAGGACATTTATACATATTGCAAACGCCATTATTTAGAGTTAGGAATAAAAAGGAAACTATTTATTGTTACTCCGAAGATGAGCGTCGAAGTGCTATTGAAAAGCTTAAACCTAAGCCAGAAATAACTCGATTTAAAGGACTTGGAGAAATATCTCCAAATGAGTTTGTACACTTTATTGGTGAAAATATACGTTTAGACCCAGTCATGTTAGACAAAGACATGTCTATTGAAGATTTGTTGTCCTTCTACATGGGTAAAAATACTCCGGACAGACAGGAATTTATTATTGACAACCTAAAAGTTGAGTTAGATTTAGTGGAGGATAAAATATGAGAACCAATAATTCTAAAGTAAGAAATGTAATCATTTCGGTTTATTTTGTACTGATTGTTTTAGCCATACTTTTGGCAACCATCTTCAGAGCTTTTACAAATTTAACTCCAAACCCGCTGATAACAGCATTTATTTTAATATTTGGTTTTAGTGCACTATTTTTCCTTGTTCATTTTATTTCTAAATACTTTGAATACGATAGTGATGGCTTAAAAGTGGTGGTTACAAATAAAGGTTTACTGCTATCAGACCACTTTAATTACAGAGAACATACCGTAGAGTTTCACAAATCAAAACTTAAAAGCTTTAAAATATACGATTACTTAGTGTATAAAGAATTGGTGTTGTTTATTAAAAGCTCCAACGGACATGTTAAAAAAGAATGCTTTAATGTGACTTTGGTTTCTAGAAAAAAAAGAAAATATATCAGACAATCATTAAGTAAAATGATAAGGGAAAACAGAAAATCTAAAGATTAATGAGCGAAGAGAACAACAATTTGTTAAATGAGCAAGAAGAAAATAAGGAAACCATTACCAAGGTTTCTGGCATGTTTAAAGACTGGTTTTTAGATTATGCATCTTATGTAATCCTAGAACGTGCTGTGCCAGCTATAGAAGATGGTTTAAAACCCGTGCAACGTCGTATCATGCACTCTATGAAGGATTTGGACGATGGGCGCTATAATAAAGTAGCTAATATTGTTGGGCATACCATGCAGTATCATCCACACGGTGATGCTAGTATTGCAGACGCCATGGTACAAATTGGTCAGAAAGATTTGTTAATTGATACTCAAGGAAACTGGGGAAACATACTTACAGGAGATAGCGCAGCAGCATCTCGTTATATTGAAGCACGTTTATCTAAATTTGCTTTAGATGTTGTTTACAATCCGAAAATTACCGAATGGCAGGCTTCCTACGATGGAAGAAGAAAAGAACCTGTCAACCTTCCTGTAAAGTTTCCGCTTCTCTTGGCCCAGGGAGGAGAAGGAATTGCAGTTGGACTTTCAACAAAAATTCTACCTCATAACTTTAATGAACTTATTGATGCGTCCGTAAAACATTTAAAAGGCAAAAATTTTACACTTTATCCAGATTTTCCAACTGCGGGAATAGCAGATGTTAGTAATTATAACGATGGTTTGCGTGGTGGAAAAATACGTGTTAGAGCAAAAATCTCTCAATTAGATAAAAACACACTAGTTATCACCGAAATTCCTTTTGGAACCAATACCTCGTCTTTAATAGATACTATTTTAAAGGCAAATGAAAAAGGAAAAATTAAAATCAAGAAAATAGAAGATAATACAGCAGCCAAAGTTGAAATTTTGGTGCATTTGCCTGGAGGTATTTCTCCAGATAAAACTATTGATGCTTTATATGCGTTTACTAGCTGTGAGACTTCCATTTCTCCATTAGGTTGTGTTATTGAAGATAATAAACCTTTGTTTGTTGGAGTGTCTGAAATGCTGCGTCATTCTACAGATAATACGGTACAACTGCTAAAAAGTGAGTTGGAAATTCAATTGGGTGAATTTGAAGAACAATGGCACTTTGCGTCTTTAGAACGTATTTTTATTGAAAATCGAATTTATCGAGATATTGAGGAAGAAGAAACTTGGGAAGGCGTAATTCAAGCCATTGATAAAGGATTAAAACCACATACCAAACATTTAAAACGAGCAGTTTTAGAAGAAGATATCCTAAGATTAACAGAAATTCGTATCAAGCGTATTTCTAAATTCGATATAGATAAGGCTCAACAAAAAATTGATGCCTTAGAAGATGAAATAGCTAGAGTAAAACATCATTTAGCCAACCTAATTGATTATGCCATAGCCTATTTTGAAAGACTTAAAAAAGACTACGGAAAAGGAAGAGAAAGACAAACAGAAATTAGACTTTTTGAAGATGTTGATGCTACGAAAGTAGTTATTAGAAACACCAAACTTTATGTAAATAGAGAGGAAGGTTTTATTGGAACATCACTTAAAAAGGATGAATATGTTTGCGATTGTAGCGACATAGACGATATTATTGTGTTTACCAAAGAAGGAAAAATGATGGTGAGCAAAGTAGATGCAAAAATATTTGTAGGTAAAGATATAATTCATGTAGCTGTGTTTAAGAAAAAGGATAAACGCACCATTTACAACATGATTTATAGAGATGGGAGCAAAGGGCCATCTTACGTGAAACGTTTTGCCGTTACGTCTATAACTAGAGATAAGGAGTACGATTTAACCAATGGGAACAAAGGCTCAATGGTTTGGTATTTTTCGGCAAACCCAAATGGGGAAGCTGAAATGGTAACAGTTCACCTGAGACAAGTAGGCAGCATAAAAAAACTAAAATGGGATTTAGATTTTGCTGAGGTTCTAATTAAGGGGCGTGCGTCCAAAGGAAATGTAGTTACTAAACATGCTGTTAAAAAAATTGAATTAAAAGAAAAGGGAGTTTCCACCTTAAAACCTCGTAAAATATGGTTCGATGAAACTGTACAACGATTAAATGTAGACGAGCGAGGCGAGTTAGTTGGCGAGTTTAGAGGAGAAGACCGAATTTTAATAATCAATCAATCGGGTACTATAAAAACAATCATTCCAGAAATCACAACGCACTTTGATGACGATATGATAGTCATGGAAAAATGGATTCCTAAAAAACCTATTTCAGCCATTTATTTTGATGGAGAAAAAGAACGTTACTATGTGAAACGTTTTGTGGTTGAAAACGAATCGAAAGAAGAAAGTTTTATTTCCGATCACCCAAATTCTAGACTAGAAATTGTTTCTACAGATTGGCGTCCAATGGCAGATGTAGAATTTACCAAAGAAAGAGGTAAAGACCGCAAAGAAAATATGCAAGTCAATTTTGAAGAGTTTATTTCGGTAAAAGGAATTACCGCACTTGGAAATCAGTTAACTAAAGATAAAGTAAATCAAGTAAGTTTACTAGAACCTTTACCATATGAAGCGCCAGAAGAAGTGCCAGCTGAAAACATAGAGGTGGTTGATGAAGAAAATGTATCTAAATCAGATAGTAATTCTTCAAAAGGTTCAGATAATGATGAAAGTTTGGATGGTAACGGCCAAATAACCTTGTTTTAAATAATGTTAAATAAATTAAGGAATAAGCTTATCTGTTAATTATTTCGCTTGACATTTTATAATATTGAAAACGCAGTTTAGTTTGTATTGTGTTTTTTCTAAGAACCCCATAGAACTCTAAGTTTTATGGGGTTTTTGTTTTTTTTTATTTAAGGTATTTACTTGTAATCAATTGATTTAGTGTGTATTAATTGTTTTAATCATGCTATTTGCCAATTCTATTTTGTACTTTTAGGAAATAACCAAACCTCTCGATATGAAACCCAAAATGCTTAAAAAGGTGTTTTCAATTGTATTTTCGTTGTTTTTAACGCTTATGTACGCGCAAACAAATAGTAAATCCAATGTTCCGGTTGCAGTTCAAGAGGTTTTACAAAAAGTACAATCTTTTAATAATTTGGCAGTAAGGGAGCCAATAGGTTTACTCAACAATAAGGATATACAAATACTAACAGATTATTATCAATCATCAGAACTGTCTAATACCACTCGTATGGCAACTGGAGATGTTTACGCCTTAGATGTTAGAAATAATGGTATTTATGGAAGTTTTCCTTTAACAGGACCATATAATATCAACCCATTTGCAGAAATAGTAGATGAAATTTATGCCTCCGACTACGATTTTAACGGTACATTATATGCCTTGGATACAGCCAATGCTAATTTACTTATGGTAGAACCGGACTCAGGAGTTATATCAATTGTTGCTGCACTCACAGGGGCAGCTTCTGATGTGACTTATTCCGGTTTGGCATGGAATCAAACGAATTCTATAATGTATGTACTTACTACAGATGGAGGTACATCTACCTTATATACCTTAAATTTAACTAGCGGAGCCTTAACTACTATAGGAGAAACAGGTACTCCCTTGGGTATTTGGCTTGCTATAGATAACGCAGGGACTATTTATATGGCAGATATTTCCTATGATAATTTATACTCCTTAAATCCCTTAACAGGTACAGCTAACTTAATAGGGCCTTTGGGGATTGACATTTCCTTTGCTCAAGAAGCTGACGTGGATCCAGTAACAAATACTTTGTATATGGCGGGTTATATTGGTGGAGGAGTAAATAACATATACACCGTAAATGTGTCTACAGGAACAGCAACGCCTGTGGGTACAGTTAATAACAATAATGCCGAATTGGGAATGTTTGCCATAGATGGCTCTATACCAATAGATAATAATTTTGTTTGTGAAGATGCCTTTAATATTGGGTTAGGAGTTATTAACTCCAATGGACCATCCAATGCAGCTAATGGAGCTTCAAACACATGTCTTGAAGGCGCTACAAATGCTGAATGGTATACTTATACATCAACACATTCGGGAATTTTAACTATTACTTCCGATTTAGCTTCAAATATAGGAGTGGATACATGAGTTTCTGTTTATAATAATGATTGTTCGAATTTAATTTGTATCGTTTCCGATGATAATTCAGGCGAAAACAACACCTCTACACTTGTTTTGCCTGTAATAAGTGGAACAACTTATTTAATAGAGTGGGATGATGCAAATAATTCTGATTCCTTTGATTTTGAATTATCTTTAGATATTCCTTGCCCAGACCCTACAAATTTTTCTGTTGGAATAGTAACTCATAATACGGCAAGCTTTAGTTGGAATGCTGTAGCAGAAGCGTCCAATGGTTATGTGTTAGAAGTCTTTACAGAAAATTCAGACCCAGAAGTAGATAGTCCTATTTATACAGAAAACATTCCCTTTGGAATATTAACCACAACGGCAAGTCCTTTGAATCCTCAAACCATATATGATGTTTATTTAACCGCAGATTGTGATGTTGATGGACTATCAAATTACATAGTAAAGAGTTTTGAAACAGATGTGGCTCCTCCTATTTGTGGTGGTATTTTCTCTGATTCTGGTGGTGCTTCAGGTTCGTACCTGCCCAATGAAACTATAATAACCACTATTACTCCTAATATTTCTAGCGATGTGGTGACCGTAACATTTACCTATGTAGATATAGAAACTTCCTCAGGAAATGGAAACCAAGATGGCTGTTGGGACTATTTAACGGTTTTCAACGGACCGGATACAACCTATCCAGTTTTGGCGCAAACACTTTGTAGCGAGGAAAGTTCTGGAGGACCCATACCAATTGTTCCAAGTAGTGTTCTGTCTGTGGGTATGTCATTTACTTCTACCGATGCTTCGGGAGCATTAACTTTTGTGTTCACTTCAGATAGTAGTGTTCAAAATACAGGTTGGTTAGCAGATGTTACTTGTGCTCCTTTGTCTTTAGACGAAGTTTCTTTAAGTCAATTCCATTTTTATCCAAATCCAACAACTGGTAAGCTGTATATTAAAGCCAAACAAACTATAGATTCAGTAAAAGTAATTAGTTTGCTTGGGCAGGAATTATCGGATTTTTATCCTGGCACTAGGGATGCCATTTTGGATCTTTCAAATTTAAGTCAAGGTACTTACCTACTTCAAATTTCAATAAGCGGACAGATAAAATCAATTAGAATTATTAAGAAATAAGTTTTACTTGATTTAATAACTCAAAACAAGTAAGAATGCCAATCTTTATGGCTTCTGTTTATCCAAAAATTATTTATTTAAAACTAATAAAGGTTTAATAAAGTCAGAATATTTAAATATATTTAACTGATAATTAAAAACTTACATTAATTAAATTAAAGATTATGAAAAAAATATTATTATTTGCTGCAGTAACAGTTTTCGGATTAAGCACATTGCATGCTCAAAACGATTTTGTAGATAAAGCCAAAAATGGTGGCTTTTATGTAGGAGCGAATATTGGATTGCCATTAAGTACGGCAAGTGATATTGCTGCCTTTAACTTCGGTTTTGATGGCGCTTATTTATTTGAAGTTATCGACAATCTAGAGGTTGGAGGTTTGCTTGGTTATACCCATTTTATCGCAGATGGTGATTATAGCTATTATAATTGGGAAGATTCATACTATGTTAGAAATTATAAGGACGCGTCTTTTGTTCCTATTGCTGCTTCTGCTAGATATTATTTCGCAGATCATAAGTTCTTTGGAGGTTTAGATCTTGGTGTTGGTGTTAATGTATCAGGAGATGCTAAATCAGGGTTTTATGCGCGACCAAAATTTGGTTTCGATTTAGGGACTATTGCCTTAATAGCGTCTTATCAAAGTATTTCGGGAGGTGTTAAATATGGAGACACGTATTACGGAGGCACCTATGTTTCTGGAAGTGGTTTTAACTCATTTAATTTTGGAGTGGAATTTGGATTCTAAAAATATAATTCATGTTTAAAAGCCGAAGTTTACACTTCGGCTTTTTTTATAACATCTTGTTAAATGTACTTATTTTCTTGTTAAATACTGTTAACAATACGTCTGGAATAGTAACCTATGGCGTAAATAGTATGTTAACTTTAAAACAAGAAACATGAAAAAATTAGTTTTATTTACAGGTTTAATTATTTTTAGTGCAAGTAGCATATTTGCACAAGCAGATTCTAAAGCGGTCCAATTGGGTATGAAAGGAGGTTTAAATTCTGCTACAATTTCAGGAGATGATATTAACGATATAAAATCTCGAACCAGTTTTAATGTGGGGCTTTTAGCTGAAATCCCTATAACAGAAAGATTATCAATTCAGCCTGAAGTTATGTACTCAGGACAAGGATTTGACGTAAAGGAAAATGATCAAGATAATATTTTTGATACAAAAGATAATGTAGAATATCAATTGGATTATATTCAAGTCCCAATATTATTAAAAGCTTATTTAGTTAAAGGTTTAAGTGTGGAAGTAGGACCTCAATTTGGATTTAAAATTCATGAGGAACTTGACTTTCAACCTAACTCAGATGGAGGTGACATAGAAATTAACCCAGAAGACTCATATATCAAGGATTTTGATACTAGTTTAGCCTTTGGTGCTGGATATAAGTTCGATAGTGGATTTTTTGTAAATGGACGTTATAACTTAGGTTTAACAAGCATCTTTAAAGAGGATACCATTTTGCAGAATATAGATGCAAAAAATGCTGTTTGGCAAGTTGGACTTGGATTTATGTTCTAATAAGTAAATAATAAAAATAAAAACCGAAGCTGTTAGTTTCGGTTTTTTTATGCTTTAATTTTTAATACCTTTACTTTAAACCAAAAACAGAAATGTACAGATGAAAAAAATCATCATAATTAACGGGCCAAATTTAAATTTGTTAGGAAAACGAGAACCTCAAATCTATGGGAGTTTGACTTTTAGTGAGTTTTTTGAAACTATTAAAGCAAAATATCCTCAAGTTAATTTGGAGTATTACCAATCTAACATAGAAGGGGAAATAATTGATAAGTTACAAGAGGTTGGTTATTCTCACTATGGAATTATATTAAATGCAGCAGCTTATACTCATACATCTGTGGGAATTGGTGATGCGGTAGCGGCCATTGAAACCGCAGTAGTTGAAGTACATATTTCTAACACATTTGAACGCGATGAGTATCGACACAAATCGTATGTAGCTCCTTATGCAAAAGGTGTAATTGTTGGTTTTGGGTTGCAGAGTTATGAATTAGCCCTGCAAAGTTTTTTAATTTCCTCGTAATTTTTATAAAGAAATTTGCCAACGACTATAAAAACAAAAAGTTCCGAAAATCTCGGAACTTTTTGTTTTTTTGATAGTTACTTTAATACTATAAGTGAATTACTTCACCATAAGCATCGGCAACAGCTTCCATAACAGCCTCACTCATCGTAGGATGTGGATGTACTGTTTTTAAAACTTCATGTCCTGTAGTTTCTAACTTTCTACCTAAAACAGCTTCAGCAATCATATCGGTAACTCCGGCACCAATCATATGACAACCTAACCATTCGCCATATTTAGCATCAAAAATAACTTTCACGAAACCATCTTTTGTTCCAGCAGCACTAGCTTTTCCAGAAGCAGAGAATGGGAATTTTCCAACTTTAATTTCGTAGCCTTTTTCTTTAGCTTGTTTTTCAGTTAAACCAACACTAGCAATTTCAGGAGAAGCATAAGTACAACCAGGAATATTTCCATAGTCTAAAGCTTCTACATGCATTCCTGCAATTTTTTCAACACATAAAATACCTTCAGCTGAAGCAACGTGAGCTAAAGCCTGTCCAGGAGTAACATCTCCAATAGCGTAATATCCAGGGATATTTGTTTGGTAATAATTGTTAACTAAAATTTTATCTCTATCTACAGCAATTCCTACATCTTCTAAACCGATGTTTTCTATATTGGTTTTAATTCCAACAGCAGATAAAATAATGTCAGCTTCAAGAACCTCTTCACCTTTAGCTGTTTTAACAGTAGCTTTTACACCACTTCCAGAAGTGTCTACTTTAGTAACTTCAGCAGAAGTCATGATTTTTATACCACTTTTCTTAAAGCTTTTTTCTAATTGTTTAGAAACGTCAACATCTTCAACAGGAACTACATTAGGAAGGTATTCTACAATTGTAACATCCGTTCCCATAGAGTTATAGAAGTAAGCAAACTCAACACCAATTGCTCCCGATCCAACCACAATCATTTTCTTTGGTTGTTCAGCCAATGTCATTGCTTCTCTATAACCAATTACTTTTTTACCATCTTGGGGTAAATTTGGAAGTTCTCTAGAGCGTGCACCAGTTGCTATAATTATATGATCTGCACTATATTCTTTTCCGTCTACATCAACTTTCTTTCCGGTCTTTAGTTTCCCATAACCTTCAATTACGTCAATTTTATTCTTTTTCATTAAAAACTGAACACCTTTACTCATGCCTTCAGCTACACCACGACTGCGATTTACAACAGCTCCGAAATCTTTATCAAATTCTTTTACAGACAAACCATAATCGTCGGCATGTTTTAAATATTCGAAAACTTGAGCAGATTTTAAGAGTGCTTTTGTTGGAATACATCCCCAATTTAAACACACTCCTCCAAGACTCTCTTTTTCAATTACGGCTGTTTTTAAGCCTAACTGAGACGCTCTAATAGCAGCAACGTAACCCCCAGGGCCACTTCCAAGAACAATAACATCGTATTTACTCATTGTATATTTTTTAGTCGTTTTTTGAAGCTACGAATGTACAAAAAGTAAATTTCATATAACAAATGATGTTTGACAAAATGGTAAAAAGAGAATATAAAATAGACTTTTAGAAGGGGAGAGGATAAAAATTTTGAATTTGTTTATTATGGAAATTGTGGCTTAAATAAATATACTATCCATCCATTTAAGGAGTTGTTTCTTTATTAAGAATTTATCTTAAGTAAATTATATCTATCATATTTTAATCCTATGATTTTGGTATAAACTCTAAAGCCACCCCATTTATACAATGCCTTTTACCAGTGGTTTCTTTAGGTCCGTCGTTAAACTGATGTCCTAAATGTCCGCCACAAGTGGCACAATGTTCTTCTATACCCATAAAGCCATTTCCACCTTTTGAAAATGCTACATTACCTGCGATAACTCTATCAAAACTCGGCCAACCTGTACCGGAATCAAATTTGTTTTCACTTTTATACAGAGGGGTTTTACACGCCGCACACACATATACACCTTCAGATTTATTATCGTTTAGCGCACTAGAAAATGGCCGTTCAGTTCCAGATTCCCTTAAAACATAGTAAGCTTCAGGACTTAATTCCTTTTTCCATTCTGCATTTGTTTTCGTAACTTTAAATGAGTTTTTTTTAGCGGAATTTTTTTTATCTTGACTAAGGCAACTTTGAATGCTAACAACTAATAAAAGACTTATAAATAGTTTCATATGGATTAAAATTATTTCGGATTGGTACGCTTTTAGTCGCAAAACTATTGCTAACTTTACGGATAAAATAACAAAATTATATAAAACAATTTGTTAGCTTATTTTAACTAAGGTATGATTTTTGTATTTTTGAATTCAGATAAAATATATAGCATGAAATTAAGAAAAATTATAGGTGCAATGGTTTTCCTTTTGTTGATTACGGCTTGTTCAACAAATCCGTTTACAGGAAAACAAACTATGGCTTTGGTGCCAAATTCACAATTATTTCCAACAGCCTTTCAGCAGTACAACCAAGTGCTTAAAGAAAGTAAGGTGGTAACAGGGACTAGTGAATCAGAAATGATTTCAAGAGTTGGACAACGTATTGCTATTGCGGCAGAACGTTGGTTGAATGCTAATGGTTACGCAGGATATTTAAAAGATTATAAATGGGAATATAAATTAATAGAGGATAAAACCGTTAATGCTTGGTGTATGCCAGGAGGGAAAATTGTATTTTATACAGGAATTCTTCCCATAGCTCAAAGTGAAACAGGGGTTGCCGCTATTATGGGGCATGAGGTTGCTCACGCGCTTGCTAATCATGGACAACAGCGTATGAGTGCAGACTATATTCAACAGGGTGTTGCCTTAGCAGGAAATATAGCTATTCAAAATGATAATGATAGAGCCGCTTTTAATCAGTATTACGGAATTGGGTCTCAGGTAGGCGTTATGTTACCTTTTAGTAGAAGTCATGAAACTGAAGCAGATAAAATTGGTTTAATTTTAATGGCAATTGCAGGATATAATCCGAGTGAAGCAGCCGAATTGTGGAAACGTATGAAAGCGAATAGTGGAGGAGCTGCACCACCAGAAATTTTAAGTACGCATCCATCTAATGATACTAGAATTCAGGAAATTACCTCTTTGGTGCCAATGGCTGTTTCTGAAGCCAAGAAATTTGGTATAACTACGTTCAGACCAATTACTAAATTTTAAAAGAAATATTTTAAAATATTTACTTATTTTCGAAGCTGTTCAATTTAATGAGCAGCTTTTTTTATTTAAAAAATATTTATGGCAAATCTTCAAAAAGGAAGTAAAAAACTACTGAATGCATGGGCTTTTTATGATTGGGCAAATTCAGTGTACACCCTAACAATTGCATCTTCCATTTTCCCTATATTTTATTCAGCATTATTTTTAAGTGAAATTAAACATGTTAATGCTTTTGGTTTTGAATTTAAAAGCACAGCCTTAATAACTTATGTTACAGCTTTTACCTTTTTGGTTGTTTCCTTTACCTCACCTTTGTTGTCAGGAATTGCTGATTATGTTGGGAATAAGAAAAGTTTTATGAAATTTTTCTGTTATATGGGTGGCCTTGGCTGTATTGGACTGTATTGGTTTAGCCTCGATCACATTTATATTAGCTTGTTGTTTTACTTTATGGGGTTAATAGGCTATTGGGGAAGTTTGGTTTTCTATAATTCGTATTTACCAGATATTGCTTTTCCAGAACAACAAGATCGAGTAAGTGCCAGAGGATTTTCTTTAGGTTATATAGGAAGTGTAATACTGCTAATTGTTAATCTAGCCATGGTTATGAGTCAGGACACGGGAGAAGCAAAAATGGAAATGATGCGTTGGTCCTTCGTTATGGTTGGATTATGGTGGATTTTATTCAGTCAGTATACCTTCTATATTTTGCCTAAAGGTGTTTCCAATGGTGAAAAAGTAACAAAAAATATTATTTTTAACGGGTTTAGAGAATTACGACAAGTATGGCTTCAGCTTAAGGAAAACTTGAGGCTTAAACGTTATTTAGTTGCTTTTTTTGTGTTTAGCATGTCAGTACAAACTATTATGTTGGTGGCCGTATATTTTGGCGAAGAGGAAATTGCGTGGGCAGACGATAGCGAAAAAACGATGGGGTTAATAGTGAGTATTTTGGTTATTCAATTGGTGGCCATTGTAGGGGCCATTTTAACTTCTAGAGCATCGGAGAAATTTGGAAATATTAAAACACTTATTGCCGTTAACTTTGTTTGGCTAAGCTTATGCTTTGCAGCTTATTTTGTGGTTACACCCATACAGTTTTATATAACAGCAGGTATGGTTGGATTGGTTATGGGAGGGATTCAAGCTTTAGCTAGGTCTACTTATTCCAAGTTTTTACCAGACACTCCGGATACTACGTCTTTCTTTAGCTTTTACGATGTTGCCGAAAAAATAGGTATTGTTATAGGAATGGTTCTTTTTGCAACTATAGACCAAGTAACTGGTAGCATGAGAAATTCAATTTTGTTTTTATTTGTTTTCTTTTTAATTGGAATTATTTTGTTGTTTAGGGTACCAAGACACGACGATTAAATAATAAACATTTTTATGATTGGTTAATTTTTAATAAAAGACACACTTCCGTAATCTGATTTTATTTTTATAAAATTAGAGGAATTTGGTTCACCATAAAAACCAGTATAGTAGTTTTCTCCAGATTCTTCGCGTTTTATATTAAATTGAAAGCCACTAGTTTCTAAAGAGGCATATTCTAAATCAATTTCGAAATTAAAGAGATAATTTGATTCATGACCAATTTTAATTCCGGTGTAATCGGAGTTTATGTTTATGTTACCCGCGTTTGCCGTCATATTTCCAATTTTTATAGAACCATAATCTGCATTCAGATTTACATTCTTATATACATCTCCAATTAAAACAGTTAAATAATCGCCATTACCAGTTATGTTATTGGCTCTCTTAATTTTAATTGAACCATAATCGCAAACGTAATTTATATCTTCTACAGTCTCAATTATAGAAGTAGTGTAATCTGCTTTAACCATGATGCTTTTTGCTTTAGCAAGATTAAATCCGCTATAATCAGCATTAATTTCACCGCTTTTTATAAATTCAAAATAACAGTTTGAGGTATAGTCAAAACTAATTTTGTTGTTATCCGCCATTAGTTCTTTAGTTGTTATTTTTCCATAGTCGCAACTTATTGTTGCTCGTCCTTCAAGTTTACCTAAATTAATGCTTCCGTAATCGTTGCTTAAATCTACAGAATTTGTAATTGGCATTTTAATTACATAGTTAATAGTCATGTTTACGTTGCTATATCCGTCCCAATTCCACCAGGATTTAGATTTATTGTTATTAAAAATTGTTTTAGCAGACACAAGACTATTGGTTGCGCTAAAATTTACCGATATTTCATCTAATTTGTTTAGAACTTTATCTTCATGCTTTCCTTTCGTGGTAATGGTTACCATAATTTCAATTCTATTTTCTTTCCATGTAATAATGTCCAAGTTTCCATAACTATTATCAATTTTTAAAGTGGCATTCGGGCTTACGTTAAAAGATTTTTGAATGACTTTTTCCTTGGAATGTTCTTCCCTGATATTTGAATCTTTTTTTGGATCTATGCTTGAAAAACCAATAGTTGGAATTAACAAAAAAAGTATAATGAGGTTATATATTTGAGTATTTTTCATGTGTTAGGTTTTTTATGTTTTCTATATGTAATAGCGTGTTTTGTAAAATATCAATTCTGCTTTGAAAGTTTTTTATCATGGCAAAAATGACCCGATTATCATTTCCGCTTTTAGTTAAATCTTCCTTTAGGTGTTCATAAACTACTTCTAGTTTTTTAATTTGAATTAGGGCATCCCTTATAATTTTCTTTGCTTCTGGATGCGATTCATTTTCTAACTTTTTTAATTCTACGGATATAGTATTTGCAAAGAAGCTTTGTGTTTTTTCCATTTCGGGAGACACATTTGCTAAATCCCTTACTTTATTATAATTCTTGCTAGATAAAACCAAAGTCATTAGTAAAAGTAAGGCTGCTGCTATACCAACCATTGGTTTCCAAAGTTTGTAAACTGAAGAAGCAATAGGAGTTTCAT
>Ga0209075_1001493_pt1 | contig 21975 bp, 21 predicted proteins | sample Stecom2011_FD_187523 | JGI IMG/M metagenome (GOLD analysis project Ga0209075, IMG submission 187523) | Agricultural soil microbial communities from Utah to study Nitrogen management - Steer compost 2011 (SPAdes) (version 2) | ecosystem: Environmental > Terrestrial > Soil > Agricultural land...
CAGCCGCTATTGTGCCAAAAAAAATGCTGCCGACTAAAATGGGCGGTAGCACGGTTGCAAAACCTGCGCGTAACCATTCAAAACTCCATTCAAAATGAAACGGCTGCGGCGGATGATGCAGCAGTATCGAACCCATTTTATATGACGCGTACATTACTGGTGTAATGGTAATGGGGTTTGTGATCCACACCAAAGCCACAGACAAAGGTAAGTTTACTCGCAACAAAATAGCGAAGCTGGCAGCAATGAGCATGTGCGCCGGTAAAGGCAGGAAAGCAACGAACAAACCTACTGCAAAAGCCCCTGATGCGCTTCTACGATTCAGGTGCCATAAATTGGTATTTTGGCTAAGGCGGCCAAAAATACGCAAAAACTTACCCTTTTGTAACTTGCGTGGGTCTGGTAAATATCGCTGAATAAACTTCTTTGGCATGAATGTGTACTCACGGATGAAACAACACTTTGCATACTGGGCAGTAGGCGTTATTGGTGGGACCTTAACGTCACCTTGGCTACAACCAGAAATGCCGCTTATGTTCTTCACTATGACTGTGGCGGCTTTAGCTGCCGGAACTGCGGTTTGCGTGTCTCAAGGTTGGCAGCAGCCAAGCCTAGCATTCCTTATATGTGGTCTATTGTGCGGCATTTGGTGGGCTTTGTTCAATGTTAAAACAGTAAATACTTGGAATATACCTGAAAGTCACTGGCGCGAGCCAAGTTTAGTGACATTAAGGGTGACCGAATTAAGCCAACTACAAGCCTTTCGTTTACGTGTTGAAGGTTGTTTGATGTCTGCACCTAAAGACTGGCAGTTACCGCCAGGGCGGTGTCCAAGTAAGGCGCGGCTATATTGGTATGGCGAAGGAAGGCCCACGAATGCTCATGACCCACCAAAGCCTGGCGAGCTTTGGCAGCTTGAGATACGAGCACGGCCAGCCACGGGAATGTTAAATGACGGCGGCTATGATTATCAAAAGTACTTAATGCGCCATGGTATTCGTGCGACAGGTTCTATTATAAAAGGCGAACGCTTAGTAACAGTGCCAAAATGGCATTGGCAATATTGGCGCTTCCAAGTATTTGAAGCTTTTTTTACCGCGAAAAACACTGAACAATTTAAAATGAAGTCGCTCGACATACTGCTTGCGCTGTCTTTAGGCGAACGGCAGTGGATGCAAGCACCTCGTTGGCAAGCGCTACAACGTACTGGGCTGGCTCATTTAATGGCTATTTCTGGGCTACACCTCAGCTTGGTGTTTGCGGGCGCTTGGTGGTTGTTGCGCTACGTAATGGTAAGTAGCTTTTGGTTGCTAAGTAAACTCGGGCCTTGGTGTACACGCCAAACTTTTTTACTGGCTCCTATTGCTTATGTAGGCGCCTGGTTGGTGGCGTTGGCTTATGCATCTCTAGCCGGCTTTTCCGTGTCGACGGTGCGGGCCTTGCTGCTGATTAGCCTGTTTGTGCTGGCCCGCTTAACCCAAGTAACTATTCCGGCAGGACAGTTGTTTCTTTACGCGGTGCTATTGGTTTTTGTTATCGATCCCTTTGCATGGCTAGACGCGGGTTTTTGGTTGTCGGCTGGCGCTGTATTTGCGATTTTTTTGTGGCAATGGCGTAGTCCAGGAAGGCATACAAGAAAACTGTGGCGTTTTGAGTTTATGTTGTTGGTAGCGTTAGCGCCTTTGTCGTTACTTTTTTTTCAGGGCTTAGCTTGGCTGTCACCACTGACAAATTTGATCGTTATTCCTATTTTTACCTTTTTTGTTTTGCCTTTACTGCTGCTTTCATTACTGCCAATTTTATTCGGCAGCAGTTTATATTTACCTATATGGCAGCTATTAGATTGGTTTGTTGCGCCACTGTTAGCAGGGGTAGACAAAGTAGCAAGTTGGCCGTGGGTTTGGCTTAGTGGTTACCACCCGTGGCCTATTATGTATTTCTGTAGCTTTATACTTTGGTGGCTGTGGCCTGGGAAAAGCTGGCACCGATTGCTACTGAGCGCTACTTTTATGCTTATTCAATTTCCGTTATTTTATCGCCCGCCAGCTCACGAATTTGCTTTGCATGTGCTTGATGTAGGGCAGGGGGCCGCTATTGTTATTCAACGTAATAACAAGGTGCTGTTGTTCGACGCTGGCCCAGCTTATTTGGGAGGCTTAGATACGGGAGCGAGCGTGGTGATGCCCTTCCTTAATTACCACGGCTTGCAACCTGATTGGCTGGTATTAAGCCATAACCATAACGATCACACTGGAGGTAGCAAAGCGATTCAGCATGCTTTTCCTAAGCTACAAACCATGGGGAGTAATGTGGGCGATTGGCCATGTAAAATGGGGCAGCAATGGCTTTGGCAAGGGGTACGCATTCGTATATTGGCGCCTATGCCGGGGCCTTCCTATGGCACCAACAATGACAGTTGCGTCATGATGCTTGAGTACCAAGGTCAACGGGTATTACTACCTGGCGATAGTGAATGGGAAAACGAACTGCGATTAAAAGGGCGTTATGGCGATGGATTGCGCGCCGACATTCTGATGGTGCCCCACCATGGCGGTAAGAGCTCCAGCCAAGCCGTTTTTCTAGAACGGGTGACCCCTAAAATAGCGGTTGTGAGCCGTGGTTTTGCCAATCAATTTGGTATGCCCGCCGCTGAAGTTATTGAACGCTATCGGCGTCAAAAAATAGAACTGTACGACACAGCTTTGGCAGGGCAAGTGTCTTTAGTATGGCAGCAAGAAACTGGTTGGCGCGTGAACCGGCAACGTAGGCAAGGTTCATCAGGCATTGCAGCCAGGTGGTATCACCGTGTACCAGGTGAATAAGTGGGCAGCGGGGTAGCTAGTAAAGAAGCATGAATTAACGGTACAATGGCGGCTAGAAGGTCTAGAGATAATGGTACGCATGACTGTAGAAATAAAAAAACAAACCAATTTACGACGCTTGCTGAAGTACATTAAACCCTACCGCGCCGCTTTTTTTGTCGCCATTGTAGGGATGATCGGCTATGCCGGTGTCGATACATTTTTCTTTTATCATATTGAAACCCTCATTGATGATGGTTTAGCCGCGGGCAACCCTAAAATACTGCTTTATGGTGCTATTTTTGTGCCTATTGTGTTTATTTTACGAGGCATATTTAACTTCGTGTCGAGCTACTTCCTTAGCTACGTCGGCTTTCAGGTTGTAACAAACCTGCGCCAGGAGTTATTCGAACACTTGATGCGTGTACCTGTGGCCTATCACGACAACATGTCGACGGGTGAGTTAATTTCAAAAATCACCTACGACACGCAACAGCTAGCGGAAGCTACAAGCCGAGCCATATTAACAATGGTGCGCGAAGGTGCTTTTGTGGTGGGGCTGCTTGGCTTAATGATGTATCACAGCTGGCAGTTGAGCTTGGTGTTTTTGTTAATAGCACCTGTGGTGGGCAAAGTGGTTACCGTGGTGTCGAAGAAGTTCCGCCATGTGAGCGGTAACATTCAAACCGCTATGGGAGATGTAACCACTACAACCGAGCAAATGCTGAATGGTCATCAAGTGGTGGTGATGTTTGAAGGGCAAAAACGTGAAGCGAAACGTTTTGACGACATCAACCAACGTACACGTCGGCAAAACTTAAAGCTGGTCAATATTCGTACCATTAGCACATCGGTTATTCAGCTTATTGCTTCCTTTAGTTTATCTATGGTGTTGGTGATAGCGAGTTTCCCAAGCATGCTGGAAAACTTAACCCCTGGTGCGTTTACCACCTTACTTACTTCAATGATTATGTTATTACGACCGTTGAAACAGCTAACCAACGTGAACTCTGATTTTCAGCGTGGTATTGCTGCGGCAGCGAGTATTTTTAATGTACTTGATCAAGCACCTCAGCCTGATACAGGGACGCGAAAATTAGAACGGGCGAAAGGTGATTTACGTTTTGAGAATGTAACTTTTCGTTATGGTGAAGGTGATGAACCAGCTTTATCCGATATCAGCTTTCACGTGGAAGCCGGTAAAACCGTCGCTTTAGTGGGCCGCTCAGGTAGTGGGAAGTCGACAATTTCTAGTTTGCTCACTCGGTTTTATGATTGCGACGAGGGAAGTATTCAACTCGATAATATTGATATTCGTGAATACAAATTGAAGTCTTTACGTCGGCAGTTCGCTGTGGTGTCGCAAAGTGTCAGTTTATTTAATGACACGATTGCCAATAACATTGCTTATGGTGCGCGTGGGAAAATAACGCGAGAAGACATTGAACGAGCAGTGAAACTTGCTTATGTAGACGAATTTACTGACAACTTACCGAATGGTTTAGAAACCATGGTAGGTGAAAATGGCGTTATGCTTTCGGGGGGGCAGCGTCAGCGCATAGCGATTGCCCGTGCCTTGCTGCGTAATGCACCGCTATTGATTCTTGACGAAGCAACGTCTGCGTTAGACACAGAATCGGAACGTAATATTCAGAAAGCACTGGATAACTTGCAACAAGACCGTACCTCTTTAGTCATCGCACATAGGCTTTCTACCATAGAAAATGCAGATGAAATATTGGTACTCGATCAAGGTAAAATAATTGAACGCGGTACCCATACAGAGTTACTAAAAAATGAAGGTGCTTATGCGCAGCTTTATCAAATGCAGTTTGGTGGTTCAGTGTGAGTGAAAGAATGGTTGCTTGGTGGTATCGGCGCAAATTAGTGTTCCCTTTATGGGGGCTTATTCCGTTGAGTGGGTTATTCACTGTTCTCGCTGCTTTACGACGGCTTATGTATTCCCTACGCTTAAAGAGGCACTGGCATGCCCCAGTTCCTGTTGTTGTTGTAGGTAATGTAACCGTTGGGGGGACAGGTAAAACGCCAACGGTACTGGCATTAATTGAACATTTAAAACGGCAAGGAATGCGGCCAGGTATTGTGTCGCGAGGCTATGGCGGGTTAGGCCCATTTCCTGCAATGGTGGGAGCAACTTCCACGGCTAAACTGTGCGGAGACGAACCACTTATGCTGGCGCGATTAAGCGGTGTTCCTGTGGCCGTCGGCCCCAAGCGTGTCAATGCAGCAAAACTGTTGTTAGAAAAAGCTGAGGTAGATGTGATTATTGCCGATGATGGCTTACAACATTATGCCCTAGGCCGCGATATCGAAATTGGTATTGTCGACGGTGAACGTGGTTTTGGTAATAACTGGCGTTTGCCCGCAGGGCCTTTACGCGAAAGTGCGCGGCGTTTGAAAAAAGTTAACTGGGTGTTGACCAACGGGCCATTAGCTCCCGAACATAAATTGCCAGCGGACGTTGAACCGCAAGAAATAAAGTTAATTCCCTTAGGTTGGCACCAGGTGAGTGACAACTCAAACATTGAAGTACCCGATGGTGAAACGGCGTTGGTGATTGCTGGTATAGGTAACCCACAACGATTCTTTTCGATGGTGCGGGACCAGGGTATTTTAGTGTCAGAAACCCGAGTTTATCCAGACCATTACGACTATAAAGCAAGTGACTTTTATAATGTGAGTAATGAATACCCAGTGCTCATGACCGAAAAAGATGCAGTGAAAGTACGCGCCTTTGCTCGGCCTCATTGGTATTACTTGAAAGTTGCAATGACATTTCCGGAAACATTTTTAACAGCATTTTCTGAACGTTTAGAGGAAGTGTCTGAGTTGAAAAAACGAGGTAACTAATTATGACAATACCAGCAAACCTATTAAGTGTTTTGGCTTGCCCTTCATGTAAAGGTAAGTTGGTTTGGGGCCCAGATAAAACGTCGTTAGTATGCCGGGGTGAGCAATTAGCTTACCCAATACGTGACGGTATTCCGGCGATGATCGCGCAAGAAGCGACAGAACTTACTCCTGAAGAAATGAAGCAGGTAGACAAATTATGAGTTTTACCGTGGTGATTCCCGCACGCTATGCCTCGACACGTTTACCCGGTAAGCCATTGGCAGATATTAATGGCAAGCCAATGATTCAATGGGTTATGGAGCGTGTTTTGGCCAGCGGTGCGGCTGAAATTGTGGTCGCCACTGACGATGAGCGTATTGCGAGTGCAGTCAAGAGTTTTGGTGGGCGAGCGATGATGACGTCGCTTGAACATACCTCGGGCACGGAACGGTTGGCTGAAGTTGTTGAACGTTTGGCGCTTGATGAAAACGAGGTGGTGGTTAATGTGCAGGGTGATGAACCTATGATTCCGCCTGAGATTATTCACCAAGTGGCGGAAAATCTTCGTGCTCAAAACATTGCACCTATGGCAACATTAGCAGTGCCGTTAACTAGCCGCGAAGAAATATTTAACCCGAACGTGGTAAAAGTAGTGCGCGATGCCTCGGGCTACGCTATGTATTTTAGCCGAGCACCTATTCCTTATGCTCGAGATAGCTTTGAAAGAGAACAAAGTTTAGTCGACTTCGATCCATGGAAGCGGCATATTGGTATTTATGCTTACCGAGCTGGTTTTATCACCCGCTACGCAAAGTGGGAACCTAGTCCACTTGAAGGGATAGAGCAATTAGAACAATTACGGGTGCTATGGCATGGCGAGCATATTCATGTCGCAGATGCGATTAAAGAGCCACCAAGTGGTGTTGACACAATGGCAGACTTAGAGAAAGTTCGTAATGCTTTACTAAAAAACTAGAACTACTCTACGCCGTTGCTGAATTAATCAATGGAGAAATAAAGTGATTTATAAAAAGACGTTCGTTGCAATCGTCATAACGATGTTAATGGCCTTTGCGCCAATGGCACAAAGCGCAGATTTAACGAAACGCCAAATTGAAAACTATATTGCTAGTGCAGAAGAATTTAATGGCATGGAAGAAGAATTTGACATATTTGATGAAGACGACGGTTTTACGCTAGAAGATTTAAAAGATGGACCGCCTAAAATGGTGCTTTTAGTTGAACAGGCGAAAGGTAAGCCCGACTACCCAAAAATTGAAGCTGTAGTGAAGCGAAATGGTTTCAAAAACATGATGGATTGGGCACAAGTAGCCGACCGTGTAAACGCCGCAGCCATGTATTTGATGATGGATGTGGACCGCAGTGAACTTGTTCAACAAATGGAAAGTGCGAAGAAAGAAGTAGAGGCAATGACTGGCCTCAGTGATGCGCAAAAAGAATTTATGCTGTCTATGGCTACTGCGGGCATGGACATACTGGACGGCTGGGTAGTTGATGTACCTGAACCTGATGTAAAAGCAGTAGAGCCTTACCTAGAAAGATTTATGAAAATGGTGGAAGAAGGTTAAAGTTTCAATATTATAAACCGGGTAGGTCGAGCTGAGCAGTAAAGCTAAGTTCGGCCTGTTCTTCACGAGCAAGGTTGGCCAGAAAAGCAGCCTTGCGTCGCTGCCGATGAACGAGTAATTTTAAAATACGCGCTTTTTCAGAGTCGGGCTTTTGTGGCCAATCAAAGCGTTCCTGCCTTGACCGTAAACAACCAATACAATAACCCCGTGGCCCTGTCTCACAGACATTAATGCAAGGGTTTGGAAGTGGAAACATTTCAATTTGTTCTAAGGCCATAACCATACTCGTTTAGCGTTATGCTTTCGGATGTTAAATTACCATATCTAACGATTGTTTTGTCTATAAAAACGCGGCGCTTCGCCTTGGTGCTTTTTAAACAGTCTACTAAAGTAATAAGGGTCGTCATAACCTAGCGTTTGACTAATTTGCCGTATGGTTTGCTCGCCTTCCCGCAACATTTGCGCCGCTTGGCTCATTTTCATTTGGGTAAAGTAGTTGAGTGGGCTATTGCCGGTACTTTGGCGGAATTTTTTACTAAAGTGATAGCGTGATAAACCGGTGAATTCGGCAAGTTCGTCGAGCACGAGTGATTTATGGCTATTGTCGCGCATAAAACGTTTGAGAGACTCTAAGTTAAATTCTTTTCGGTCGGCTTGTTCTTGTCGTGCCATTAGGGGCAACTCGCTTAAAAGCTTGCGCAATAAGGACGATGCCAATACACCCTTGTCCAAATTTAAACGTTCGTGCTGCAGGTTTAGTAAGTGAGTTACATCAGTTAGCAAGGCACGCCAATTACGCAGTGTCAGTACAGGGTTGCCTTGTGGGTGCGCAGGGTGTTCACTATTTTCTGAGATACCAAGATAATCCATGAAGTCGGTAACCTGTTCTCCTGCAAAGTGTGCCCAGTAAATACTCCATGGTTGTGTGCTATCTGACTGATAAATATGTGAAACGCCTTTTGGTAGAAAAAGAACCTGGCCGGGTAATAGATAACCTTTATGTTTTCCAGCACGATAACGGCCTCGGCCACCATGGCAGAATATAATGAGGTGATCTGTATGCACATGGCGGCGTACACGGTGACCCGCTGCGTCGAGATAATGGCCATAAGATATAGGGTATAAGCCGCGGGTTAATGGATGCTGTTGCAACTGCTCAATGAGCGGCTGTGGCATAATTAAGCGCGTGCTACCGGCGGGAAGTGGCCAGTTCGATGGTTGACTCATGGTTTAGCCTATGGAATGACAAGATTGTCCATTGTAGCGGCAATTTTATCGATTCTAAAGAGGCTGCGGCTCTGATTTAATACAAGCATAAGAATTTTGGGGTTTGTAAGGTGCGATGAACACTTACAAACAACACGTGCTAAACATGCACAACACAACAAATAGGTTGAGTAATGACTAAAAAAATTAAATTATTTATTGGTGGAGAGTTTGTTGAGTCAAAATCGACACAAACCATTCCAGTAACAAATCCAGCAACGCAAGAAGTAATTGCTGAAACGCCTTGTGCGACTAAAGAAGAAATGATCGCGGCTGTTGAAAGTGCGAAAGAAACATTTAAAACTTGGCGTGAAGTTCCGGTGCCTGAGCGTGCCCGCGTAATGATGCGTTACCAAGCACTGTTAAAAGAGCACCACGACGAACTGGCAACGATTCTTGCAGAAGAGTCAGGGAAAACCTTTGAAGACGCCAAAGGTGACGTATGGCGCGGTATTGAAGTAGTTGAACAAGCTGCGAACGTGCCGTCGTTAATGATGGGTGAAAGTGCTGAAAACGTGGCCCGTGGTATTGACACCTATAGTTACATTCAGCCTCTTGGTGTGTGTGTGGGTATTACTCCGTTTAACTTTCCTGCAATGATTCCACTTTGGATGTTCCCACTGGCCATTGCTTGCGGTAACACCTTTATTTTGAAGCCTTCAGAACAAAACCCACTGACGCCTATGCGTTTAGCTGAGTTGTTTGCTGAAGCCGGTGCGCCAAAAGGTGTATTACAAGTGGTTCACGGTAGCAAAGAGCAGGTGGACCATTTACTTCACGATAAAGACGTGAAAGCCGTTTCTTTCGTTGGCTCTGTGCCGGTGGGTCAATATATTTACCGTACGGGTACGGAAAACCTGAAGCGAGTACAGGCTTTTGCGGGGGCGAAAAACCATAGTGTGATTATGCCTGACGCGAATAAGCAAACAGTGATTAACAACTTGGTTGGTGCATCGGTTGGTGCTGCTGGCCAACGTTGCATGGCTATTTCGGTAGCTGTGTTTGTTGGTAAGTCGCAAGAATGGATTGATGATCTTGCTGTTGAATTAGCGAAAGTGAAACCAGGCGTATGGACTGATAAAGACGCTGCTTATGGGCCATTAGTTAGCCCCCAAGCTAAGCAACGTGTTATTGACATGATTGCTAAGGGCAAAGAAGAAGGTGCAGACTGCTTAGTAGACGGTACCAACTGCACGGTTGAAGGTTATCCAAATGGTAACTGGGTTGGCCCAACTTTCTTTAACAATGTGACCAAAGAAATGTCGATTTACCAACAAGAAATTTTTGGCCCAGTACTTTGCGCCATGTCGGTGGACACTTTAGAAGAAGCACTCGAAATTGTGAACAGCAACCAATATGGTAACGGCACTTCAATTTTTACTACCAATGGTGCGGCGGCGCGTAAATATCAACACGAGGTGGAAGTAGGCCAAGTGGGTATTAATATTCCAATTCCTGTACCACTACCATTTTTCTCGTTCACCGGTTGGAAAAACTCTTTCTTTGGTGACTTACATGCCTACGGTAAGCAAGCAATTCGTTTCTATTCAGAAACCAAAACCATTACCGCACGCTGGCCTGAAAGTGAAATTGATAATGGCCCGAACATGACTATTAAGTTGCAGTAAGCTGCGCTCAATTGGAGTGAGAAATAGCTATGAATTTTAATTTAACCGACGACCAACAGGCGTTTGTAGACACAGCGCGGGCATTTTCTGAAAAAGAACTTAGCCCTCACGCGGCGCAGTGGGACAAAGACCATCACTTTCCCATAGAAGTGTTCCGTAAAGCTGGAGAAATGGGCTTTATGGGTATGTATACGCCAGAAAGTGCGGGTGGTTTTGGTATGACACGTTTAGACAGTGCGCTTATTTTTGAGCAACTGGCAATGGGTTGTACCGCTACCACCGCCATGATGACCATTCATAATATGGTTTCTTGGATGATAGGCTCTTTTGCTAAGCAAGAGGTGATCGATCAATGGTGCCCAGAAATGGTTATGGGCCAAAAGCTAGGTTCATATTGTTTAACTGAACCCGGTGCGGGTTCTGACGCAGCCAGCTTACGTACCACAGCCAAAAAAGATGGCGACGAGTATGTGATCAATGGCTCAAAAATGTTTATCTCGGGTGCTGGCGAAACCGACGTGATGGTGGTGATGGCGCGTACCGGTGGTGAAGGTCCGAAAGGTATTTCAGCTATTGTGGTACCCGCAGACGCTGCTGGTATTCATTACGGCAAAGCAGAAGAAAAAATGGGCTGGAATGCACAACCTACGCGCTTGGTTACTTTTGAAAACGTGCGTGTACCGGTACAAAACTTACTTGGCGAAGAAGGCGAAGGCTTTAAGTTTGCCATGATGGGTTTAGACGGCGGCCGAATTAATATAGCTGTGTGTTCAGTAGGAACAGCGCAAGCGGCTTTAAATACAGCACGTAACTATATGCATGAGCGAAACCAGTTTGGTAAGCCATTAGCGGCCTTCCAAGCTATGCAATTTAAATTAGCTGATATGGCAACGGAACTAGTTGCTGCGCGCCAAATGGTGCGTTTAGCGGCCTTTAAAGTTGATAACAACGACGTGGATAAAACCACTTACTGCGCTATGGCGAAACGTTTCGCTACCGACGTTGGTTTTCAAGTGTGTAACGAAGCACTGCAAATTCATGGTGGCTATGGTTACATTCGTGAGTACCCACTTGAGCGTTATGTGCGTGACGTACGCGTGCACCAAATACTTGAAGGGACCAATGAAATTATGCGCCTGATTATTGCGCGTCGTTTATTAGCTGAAGGGGCGGCAGAGCTGTTATGAGTCACATTGAAGATGTAGTTTTATTTGATACCCGCGACGCAGGTCATGGCTACAAGATTGGTGTGGCAACCTTAAACTCAGAGCGTTCATTAAATGCCTTGAGTATTGAAATGGTTGAACTGCTTGAGCCACAACTTGAAGCGTGGGCGAACGACGACACCATTGTTTGTGTATGGCTGCAAGGCGCCGGTGAAAAGGCATTTTGTGCCGGCGGTGATATTGTTTCTATGTATCATGCGGCGCAGGCAAAGCCAAAAGAAATGGTGCCAGAAGTTGTTGAGTTCTTCACTCGAGAGTATCGCTTAGATCACCAAATTCAAACTTACCCTAAGCCTTTTGTGGTGTGGGGCGATGGCTTTGTTATGGGTGGCGGCTTAGGTTTAATGATAGGTGCAAGCCACCGCATAGTTACCGAGCGTTCGCGCCTAGCTATGCCGGAAATTAGCATTGGTTTATACCCAGATGTAGGCGGTACTTATTTTTTAAGTCGATTACCTGAAGGTATGGGGCTTTTTCTTGGTTTAACGGCAACGCAAGTAAATGCAACCGATGCTTGCTGGTTAGGTATGGCCGATGTGGCGCTGAATGCCGAGCAGCATGAAAGTGCCTTACATGCTTTATGTGCAATACACTGGACCGATAGTGCTGAAGTGAACCGTAGCCGAGTGAGCGACGCTTTGGTCGAGTTAGCAGGCTATGCTCATGAATTGCCTGCGGCGGTGTTAAAACCACAACACGATACAATTAAAGAGCTGATGACAGGCGACAATATAAGCACCGTTGCTGAACAGTTTTTAAGTTATAAAACCGACGATAAAGTGTTCTTACGTGGCCAACAAACACTTGCAGCGGGTTGCCCGTTAACGGCGCACATTGTGTGGCAGCAATTAGCGCATGGGCCAAACTTAAGCTTGGCTGAAGTGTTTAAACTTGAGCTAACCTTATCGGTTAACTGTGCGGTAAAAGGCGACTTTATTGAAGGTGTTCGTGCGCTGTTAATTGATAAAGATCGTAACCCACAATGGCAACATGCATCGATCGAGCAGGTAACTGACAAAGATTTAGATGCCATGTTTAGTTCGCCTTGGCCTACCGGTGAGCATCCGTTGCATGCACTTGGCTGAAACTAAGGCAGTGCCTTAAGAACGAGGATCTATTTATGACCGCAATAACATTTATTGGCTTAGGTAATATGGGTGGCCCTATGGCCATCAACTTGGTTAAAGCGGGCCACTCGGTCACTGTATTCGACTTATCGGCGGATGCTCTAGCTGTGTTGTCGGCAGCAGGGGCAGAAGTGGCACCTTCAGCAATTGCAGCGGTAGCAAATGCAAATGTAGTGGTGTCTATGTTACCCGCCGACAAGCATGTGTTGAGCTTATATTTTGGTGAACAGGGCATTAGCTCCTTTATTCCCAAAGGTGCGCTGGTGATTGACTCTAGTACCATTAGTGCAGAAGCCGCACGTGAACTGGCAAAGGGATTAACCGAACAAGGTGTGCGCTTTATTGACGCGCCGGTTTCAGGCGGTGTAGCCGGGGCTAAGGCTGGTACATTAACCTTTATTTGTGGTGGCGATAACGCCGATGTGGAAGAAGCACGACCGTTACTTGAGTGCATGGGGAAATCTGTGTTTCGGGCGGGTGAACACGGTGCAGGACAAGTTGCAAAAATATGCAATAACATGCTGTTAGGAGTATTGATGTCGGGCACCGCAGAAGCTTTACAACTTGGCTTGGCAAATGGCCTTGACCCTAAAGTATTGTCTGAAATCATGTTGCAAAGCTCGGGCCGTAACTGGACTTTAGAAGTATATAACCCATGCCCAGATGTAATGGATAATGTACCGTCGAGCAACGATTACAATGGCGGTTTTTTGGTTGATTTAATGCTGAAAGATTTAGGCTTAGCCTTAGCGACAGCGGAACAAACCAATTCTTCCACGCCGATGGGAAATGCTGCCGCAGCATTATACCAAAAGCATAGTGAACAAGGTTTTGGTCGTAAAGACTTTTCCAGCATTTTCAAATGGTTTGAACAAGGAAAATAAAACATGCAAGTTTCAGATTCAGTCATTGTTATTACCGGTGGAGCTCAAGGTTTAGGCCGTGCTATGGCGGAAAACTTCGCCGTACAAGGAGCATCATTAGCGCTGTTAGACATGAATGCCGAGCAATTAAGTGACGCCCAATTGGCCTGTGAAAAAGCCGGTGCAAAAGTGGTGCGTACTTATGCGGTGAACGTTACCGATGAAGCTGCCGTTGAAGAAACCTTTACCGCGCTTGATGCTGACTTTGATGGTATCGACGTACTGATTAATAACGCCGGAATTTTACGCGACGGTTTATTGATAAAATGCAAAGACGGCGAAATAACCCATAAAATGCCATTACAGCAATGGCAGTCGGTGATGGACGTGAATTTAACCGGCACTTTTTTGTGCGGTCGTGAAGCTGCGGCTGTAATGGCAAAACGTGGACGTAAAGGCGTTATTATTAATATTTCTAGTGTGGCGCGTTCAGGTAACTTTGGCCAAACTAACTATTCGGCAACCAAAGCCGGTGTGGTAGCAATGACAGTAACTTGGGCAAAAGAATTAGGACGGTTCGGTATTCGTTGTGGTGCTATTGCTCCTGGCTTTATTGAAACCCCTATGACAGCCACTATGAAACCAGAAGCGGTTGAACGTGCGTTAGCTATGGTGCCTCTTTCGCGTTGGGGTCAGCCGAGTGAAGTTGCGGATTCAGCGCGTTTTATTATCGAAAATGATTTTTTCAGTGGCCGCGTTATTGAAATAGATGGTGGTGTGCGACTGTAACTACTTTTTAAACGGTTGTTTTGCTATGATACAACCATTAGGAGTTCCTAATGTTTGCTTTGCTGCAAATTGTTTTACTTCCCTTTAAGGAGTGAGCCATGAGTAACGAACCAGCACGTGAGCGTGTGTATCAAGTTTCAAGCAACCGTAGTAGTGCAAAGCATAAGGTGCGCTATGTGGAAAGCTCAGCACCGCCGGAAGACGGCGAATGCCGCCTTTGTGTGGGGACTTTGCCTGAACGTAAGGTTTCTTCAAAAGCTAACGATGAGACTGAAACGACAAAAGCAGCTGATAATTAAGAAGAACTCTTATGAGAAAACTGCCACCGTTAAATGCGCTGAAGTCCTTTGAAGCAGCAGCACGGCACTTAAGTTTTACCAAAGCTGCAGAAGAGCTTTACGTAACTCAGGCGGCAGTGAGCCATCAAGTAAAGGCTTTGGAGGAGTACTTAACCTTACCTTTATTTTTGCGTAAAAACAGAAACCTACTGCTGACTGAAGCAGGCCAAGCCTATTACCTTGAAATACGCCAAATGCTTGATCACCTCACCTTGGTGACGGGCCGTATTATGCTGGCGAGTGAGCAAGGCTCACTAACGGTTTGTGTGCCGCCCGGCTTTGCCATTATTTGGTTAGTGCCACGATTAAGTCGGCTGCATGAAGCTTATCCCGATATGGACGTGCGTATAAAAGCAGTGGATGAAGTAACAGGCTCGTTAACCGACTACGTTGATGTGGCTATTTATTATGGTCGTGGCCGTTGGCAGGGGTTGCAAGCAAACCGTTTACATAATGAAAAACTAATTCCCGTTTGTTCGCCGCAGCTTTTAAAAGGCGATATACCGCTTAAAGTTCCCGCCGATTTACATAAGCATAGCTTATTGCATGAAGAAACTCGCAACGCTTGGAAAGACTGGTTTGAAATGGTGGGAGAACAGCCCCCAGCGAAAAAAAGCGGCCCAATTTTTAGTCATTCCGCATTAGCTTTGAAGGCGGCTGTGCATGGTCAAGGTATTGCCTTAGCGAATAATGTGCTTGCTAAGCCTGAAATCGATGCAGGGCATTTAGTGCAAGTATTCCCACAAGCATTACCAACGAACAATGCCTTTTACATGGTATGTCGAGAGTCGCAGGCCGATGCAGGTAAAATAGCTACCTTCCGTGACTGGCTGCTAAGTGAAGTGGCGCGGGATGATGCTGAATTAAATGAGTAAGTGTTCTATTGTATTTGCCCATGGTGCTGGTGCTGGTCCAGACAGCCCTTTTATGACCACAGTTGCTAAAGCTCTACAACAAATGGGACATTCGGTATTTACTTTTGAATTTAATTATTGGCAACAGGTGCGCGAAACTGGCCGAATGCGTCCACCGAACCCCGCTGCGCAACTCGATCAAACCATGTTGAATTTTATTCATAGCCTTGATTTAAAAAGATTTGCTGTGATGGGGAAGTCGATGGGGGCACGCGTTGCCTACCGTATTGCCGACGCTTGTGATGCTCAAGCTGCAATTGCTTTAGGCTTTCCGTTTCACCCTCCGGGAAAAGAAACAAAACATCGGCTCAATGATCTGTATAATCAGCGCGCAAAGAATTTGATTATACATGGCGAACGAGATCCTTTTGGTAAACGCCCTTGGGTAGAAGCGCACACATTACCGAGTAATGTGGAGTGTATCTGGGCCACGGGTGGTGACCATGATTTAATTCCGCCCAAACGTGTTCTAAAACAAAACAATGAGTCGACTGACGACCGTTGGATTTGGGTAGCACAGCAAGTAAGTGAGTGGTTGGAGAGCAATACATGAGTGGCGTTTTACTCTATTGTCGAGCAGGCTTTGAAAGCGAATGCGCGGCAGAAATTCAAGAAAAAGCAGGCCTGTTAGGTGTTTACGGCTATTGTAAAACCCAGCCCGATAGCGGCGTGGTTATGTTTTGCTGTAAAGACGAAGAAGCAGACCATATTGGCCGTAAGCTTTCCATAACAAGACTTATTTTCACACGGCAATTAATAGTAGTGGTTGCTGAATGCAATAGTTTACCTATTGACGATCGGATTGGGCCTATTGTTGAAGCGCTAAAAGAAACACAAAAGTGCGGCAAAATATGGGTAGAAACGGCAGACACAAATGCGGGTCGTGCACTTTCAGCCTTAACAAAAAGTATTAGTACGCCGTTGCGTATTGCTTTACGTAAAGCCGATATACTGACGGAAAGCGACGTAGACAACAGACCTGTACTGCATGTGATGTTTCGTAGCACGCACTCAGCTATTTTGGGTTATTCCTACAGTTATAATCATGCGCCGTTTGAAATGGGTATTCCGCGTATTCGCGCCCCTAAGCTAAGCCCAAGTCGTTCGGCAGCTAAGCTGGCGGAAGCTTTTAAAGTAATGATTCCAGCACAGGAGTTTCATACTCGCGTGAGTTCAGGCATGAATGCCGTTGACCTTGGTGCATGCCCAGGTGGCTGGACCGCAGTATTAGTCGCTCATGGCATGATGGTGAGCGCAGCAGATAACGGCGCTATAGATGAAAAGTTAATGGAGACCGGTCAGGTAAAGCATTACCGTGAAGACGGTTTTGCATTTCGACCGAAGCGCAAAAACGTACAGTGGCTGGTGTGCGATATGGTTGAGAAACCGGTGAAAGTAGCGCATTTAATGACGGATTGGTTTATTGAAGGCTACTGTGAAGACGCTATTTTTAACTTAAAATTACCTATGAAAAAGCGTTATGCAGCCGTACATCAATATTTAGATGCAATTATAAACCGTTTAAATGAAGCGGAAGTATGGGGCTGGGAATTAACAGCCCGCCACTTGTATCACGACCGCGAAGAAGTAACGGTTTATTTGCGGAAAAAACTAAAAACTTAACACTGCTGAACGTTAGGCACTGCCTTAATAGTAAGGCAGTGCCTTTAACGTCAGGGCAAACGTTCGAGTATGGCTTGGGTGAAATCTGTGGTGCCATGGGTGCCACCAAGGTCGACTGTGGTGCGGTCGCCACTTTCAATGGTGTCGCGCAAGGCGTCTAAAATACGTTTGGCATTTTCAGTTTGACCAATATGCTCAAGCATTTGTATGGCGGCTAAAATAACCGAGCTTGGATTGGCAATGTTTTTACCGGCGATGTCGGGAGCTGAGCCGTGTACGGCTTCGAAAATAGCATGATCTTTCCCAATATTTGCGCCCGGAGCCATACCTAAACCGCCCACCAAACCTGCACATAAATCAGACAAAATATCGCCGAATAAATTGGTCGTTACAATGACATCAAAAATTTCTGGAGTCATTACTAACTTCATACATGTGGCGTCGATAATCATTTCTTCCGACTGAATATCTGGGTATTCCTTAGCAATGTCACGAGCAACACTTAAAAACATGCCTGAGGTGGTTTTTAAGATATTGGCTTTGTGCACCGCAGTTACTTTCTTACGGCCTTCGCGGCGTGCAAGTTCATAAGCAAAGCGCAGAATTCGTTCACAACCAATACGTGTTATTTTGCTCATGGCTTCTGCTTCAGAGCCGTCAGCTGATGTTATTTGGCCAAGACCTGAGTACATACCTTCTGTATTTTCACGCACGGTAATAATATCGATGTTCTCGTAACGTGCTTTAGTGCCTTTAAAGGACACCACAGGGCGTAGGTTGGCATATAAACCAAAATGTTTACGCATGGTTACGTTTATAGACGAAAAGCCACCACCGACGGGTGTTGTTAATGGCCCTTTTAGTGCCACACGGTTACGATCGATTGCAGCTAAAGTGGAGTCTGGCAGTAATTCGCCATGTTTTTCTAGGGCAATTAAACCAGCGTCTACGTATTCATAGGTAAGTCCGCAGCCCGCTTTGTCTAATATTTGAATGGTCGCGTCGACAATGTCGGGTCCGATCCCGTCACCAGGAATCACGGTTATTGTGGTACTCATGGTTATTTCTTCCTTTTACAGCCTAGAAAGTAAGTAGGCTAAGTTTACATGAAGCGAGTGGAATGTTCTTGTTGAACAAATATTTTGGCAGCACTTACAGCGGAATAGGTTCAACGGGACACTGGGCTTGAAGCTTATAAGCTGCCCGTAATTGAATGTCGTGGAAATCGTGCCAGCTCATGCCAACTGCATTAAGGAGTGGGTAAATCTGTTCTGATCCTGTTTCTGGCAATGCGGCACCATGATTACTAATAAGGTCGGTAGCTATATGGGCCAAACGTGCACACACGAGTAAACGGTTGGTTAAACTATTATGCATGCGCAACAAGGGTATTAAGGTTGCGGGCAGTTGCCAGTAATCAACGAGCTTTAATGCGCGTTGTGGCAATAATTTTTGCTTTAGTGGCTGCCACATAGCAAGGGTGTCGGGTAGACGGTCGCTAGATTGATAATTCCAGCGGAGTTGGGTGCTTAATTCGGGGTGATACCAGCAGTCGTATAGCCACAAGTAACAGAGTAAGTCTGCATGGCAGGGTAAGCTTATTGCAACGTGGTCACAGAGAAGTTGCAAGCATTGAGAAAGTAAGGCCCGACGGTGTAGTAGTTCCTGACGTAACGGAATATAAGGGTGCGTTAAGTGAGCTTCAAAATGAGTAATTAGAATAAGCTCGCGGCTGGCTTCAGGGCCAAGAAGCAATAAGGCCTGCTTTACCGAAATTAACCTGTGTTGCTCAGTTAATTCAGTGGCCTGCTCGCGTATACGTTGTTGAAGCAAAGCCTGCTTTTCTAGGGCTTGGACGACTTTAGGCAGAAGGTCGTCGTTATAAGGCCAACCACGAATGGCATGCAGTAGCTTACGTGGTAACGGGCGTAACTTGTGGTGTGTATTGGCTTCTAAAAATTGCTCTTGGTACCAAAGTACTTCAGCTAACAGATCCATGCCTTGCGCTACATTACGATAACGAGAGAGCTTAGCAAATATAGTGCGTAGCTCTTTTCCTTGCCAAGCTTCGTCGGCAACCACTTGCGCACAGCGAATGATTTGACTAAGAGGCCGTTTACCCTGGTTATGCAGGGCATGGGCGCGACTCATAACGCTTTGAGATAAGAGTAACTGCAGATACCGTTTTGATACATAGCGATAGTTAGCCGACCAAGCGACCAACATAAGTTCTAAGGTGGCTTCAGGAAGCGGGCCTTGCGTATTTGCGCTGCGTTGTTGCAGCTCGTGAATTATGTAATGTAGAGTAAAATTTGGCTCGCGGGCAAGGGTGATAACCGCATCAACAACGTCGGCTAGGTCTTCTCTAGCTATTTTCTTATGTGCTAAGAGATCTTGAATAAGCCGATGGGTAAGTAATAACGAGGCCATGGCCTAGTTTCGACCCGTATATTCCTGGTAAGCAGGATCGCCCCAAGCAATAAGTTTTTCATTGCGAAATATTAAAGGTGTGGTTTCGTCGCGCGTTGTGACGCCATCGGATTTCACATGGTGGGTACGATAAAAATAAACGACAAATTCGCTTTCGGCCATTGTTAAGGCTTCGCTAATATCTGGCGGCCCAAGTAAGCGTAATACTTCAGCACTTGGGCTACCGAGTTCGAGACGTCCAATATATTTGCGGTTGAAAATCTCACGTTCACGCCACGTCATATTCTCGGGGTTAGCCGTGTAAAAGGTTAATACGCTACCAGCAATAATGGCGTAAATAATGAAGCCGACAATTGCAATGCTGAAGCCCTTAAACATAGCTAACCTCTTTTCTTTTAGTCTGTAACAACACGATAGCAAGGGTCGTATGGTGTACCGCCAGGCAGTTTCATACGATGTTGCTTTACGAACGACTCTAATAGTTCGTCCAGCTCATGCATTAAGTCGGTGTCACCGTGAATTTGGTACGGCCCAAGACGCTTAATTTCAGCAATACCCGGTGCTTTAACGTTACCTGCCACAATAGCAGAGAACGCACGGCGTAAATCGGCGGCAAGCTCAGCTTTTGGTCGGTCGCGGTGTAACTGAAGTGTAGCTACGTTTTCGTGGGTTGGTTCAAACGGTGACTGGAATGCTTCTTCGATGTGTAATGTCCAGTTGAAGTAGTAAGCATCACCACTATCGAGACGGTAGCGTTTAACCGCTGCCATACGCGTTTGAATATGTTGGGCCACAGTTTCAGGGTCATTAATGATAATGGTGTACCACTGAGTAGCTTCTTCACCTAAGGTTTTCTGAATAAAACGATCGAGGTGATCGAAGTATTCACGGCTTTGTTCTGGGCCAGTAAATACAATGGGCAGCTGTTGGTTTTTATTATTTGGGTGCATTAAAATACCCAGAATATATAACACTTCTTCTGCAGTACCTGCACCGCCTGGAAAAATAATAATGCTGTGTGCGCAACGAACAAAGGCTTCAAGGCGTTTTTCAATGTCTGGCATAATCACCAGTTCATTTACGATAGGGTTTGGTGGCTCAGCAGCAATAATACCTGGTTCGGTTAAACCGAAGTAACGGGCATTTTTAATTCGCTGTTTCGCATGACCAATAGTCGCGCCTTTCATTGGGCCTTTCATGGCGCCAGGGCCACAGCCGGTACAAATATTAAAATTACGCAAGCCAAGCTCATAGCCCACAACTTTGCTATATTTATATTCAACTTCACTAATCGAATGGCCACCCCAACACACCACCATATTAGGATCGGCAATAGGTTTTAAAGTGTCCGCGTTGCGTAAAATGTCGAATACCACATGAGTAAGGTGGCGTGAATCGATGCCTTTTAAGGCTTCTTCAGGGTAGCGTTCGCCGACAAATAAAATATCGCGTAAAACAGACTCAACGTGTTCACGAATACCTTCAATAAGTTCACCGTCAACAAAGGCTTTTGCTGGCGGGTGAATCAGTTCTAATTTCACCCCGCGTTCGCGGCGTAAAACGTTCACTTCAAAGTCTTCAAACTGATTATAAATATCGTCAGCGTTGTCTGTGTGGCTTCCAACGTTCAATACAGCAAGCACACAGTTACGGAATAATTTATAAAGTTCGCTGTTGGTTGATTGTTGCAGGCGGTCAATTTCTACTTGCGACAATAGGGACATACTTCCCTGTGGGGATAATGAAATTCGCATAAGGCCGTTTTCTCTCCTAGCGGCTATCAATCACAATTTTATTGCGGCCACTTTTCTTTGCAGAATAGAGAGCTTTGTCAGCGCGTTCAAAAACGCTACTAATGGTATCCTCACCTGAAAACGAGGCTGCGCCAATAGAAATTGTAATTGTTATATCGTTATTTTTAAATTTAAACGGAATACTTTGTATTCTCTTCCGTGCTTTTTCGAGAGGCTCCGCAATGGCGTCGACTTCGGTTTGTGGAAATACCATCACAAACTCCTCACCACCGTAACGTGCCACAAAATCTGTGCCACGTAACGATTTTTTCAACATACTTGCAATAACTTGGAGCGTTTTGTCGCCCGCAATATGCCCGTATGTGTCATTTATTTTTTTGAAGAGATCTATGTCTGCAATGGCAATCACTAAAGGCGTACCATAACGCTGCCAGCGATTAAATTCCAACTCTAAACGCTCTTCGAAGGCTGCGCGGTTTGGTAAGCGTGTCAGGCTGTCTTGTAAGCTTTTAAATTTTTGTTCATTTAATTTTTCTTTGTAATTCTCTGTTTCTTCTTCTAGCTGAACAATACGCGACTGAGCCGCTAGAAGTTCAGCGCTCAGTTTCTTATGGCTGCTGTGAACCAAGTCTTTCTCTTGGCTTAACGTGTTCACCAAAACGGCCACATGAGTACCGACTTCGGCTGCGAGTTCACTTAACGTTGTTGCAGTTTTCGTTGACGAGCTTAATGATTGAAAACCAGCGTCTAACTGTGCATCAAGCTTTTTATGAG
>Ga0209075_1001495_pt1 | contig 21962 bp, 17 predicted proteins | sample Stecom2011_FD_187523 | JGI IMG/M metagenome (GOLD analysis project Ga0209075, IMG submission 187523) | Agricultural soil microbial communities from Utah to study Nitrogen management - Steer compost 2011 (SPAdes) (version 2) | ecosystem: Environmental > Terrestrial > Soil > Agricultural land...
GCTTTGACATTGCCTTTAACGAAATCAACTTTATGGGCATTTTTAGGGAGCAGCTGTTGCTCGTTCAATGCTGCGATAACAGCATCATGCATGGCATCGGAAGCTTCTTTGACGTTGACGCATACGCGCAGATCAGGCTGTATAAAATCTAAGGCGGCTTGGGCGTCAGCTTCGTCTTGCTGTTCGGCGTAGGGTAGGCGCACGGCAACAAACTGATAAGTATCGCCGGTTTCTTTTTGTAGTTCGCCAACGGCCATTTGGGCCAGTTTGCCGCATAAGGTGGAATCCACGCCGCCGCTAATGCCAAGTACCAAAGTTTTACTCGCTGCATCGACCAATATTTGCTTGATAAATTGCACACGCCTTTGTACTTCAAAGGCGTTATCAATTGTCGGTAATACCCGCAGCTGGGTAATGATTTGCTTGGCAGTGATCATGTCTTTACCAATTATTTGCGGTTATCAAATTCTGGCGGTGCTTGCTGATCCATAACGCCCAAAGTGGCGCGGTTCAAGCGGGATTTTTCCGCGGCTTCTAAAGAGAATTTATCAATAAAGTTGCCGTTTTTATCCAGAGATTCATGATCTGGGTAATTTTTACGCAGCACTTCCAAACTTTGATTGGCTAAATCGTTCATATCCATTAAGCGATAGGCTTGCACAGTAACCGCTAAGCCATCACTGACAGCCGGTGTGCCTTGGTAATGCTCAACCACAAATTTACCGCGGTTTGCGGCTGCGCTATAGGCACCGCGCTTAAAGTAGTAGTTGGCCACTTGGATTTCGTGTCGTGCCAGCAAATTACGTAAATGCACCATACGTGCACGCGAATCAGCAGCAAAGCGGCTATCAGGATATTTACTCACTAGGGTGGCAAAATCGTTATAGGAGTTTCTTGCAGCGCCTGGGTCGCGCTTGCTCAGATCAATCGCGAAAAAGCGGTCGATTAATGTGCGGTTTGCATCGTAATTCGCCAAGCCTTTATAGTAGTAAGCAAAGTCCACTTCCGGGTGATCAGGGTGTAAACGTATAAAGCGGTCTGCTGAAGCTACGGTGCGATCAAACTCGGAGTTTTTATAATAAGCGGTAATAATCTCTAGTTGTGACTGCTCCGCGTATTGGCCAAAAGGGTAGCGATTCTCGAGTGCTTGGTACGCTTCTTGCGCGCGATGATAGCGACGAGCAATCATATTCTGGTGCGCATCCTGATATAATTGTTCTTCCGTCATCGAATCATAACGACTTTGGTTGCTTGAACAGCCTATAATGTATAGACAGCTCATTATTATTGATAGAATAAGCAGATGCCGCATGGTATGTCTCTTTTAGATTTCTTAGAGGCGTTATTTAATCATAGACTGATAACAAACCCAAATAACAGATTTAGTAAAAACGCAGGTTACTATGCCAGATTACCAACGAATAAGCCTCAACGCTACTGTTCCAGAGCATCTTGAAGGTGAACGTCTAGACTTCATTGCCGCTGAATTATTTCAGCAGTATTCCCGCTCACATTTGCAACGCTGGATAAAAAGCGGTGAACTACAGGTTGATGGCAAACAATTAAAAGCGAAAGAGCGCTTATTTGCTGATCAAGAGCTGCAAATCGAAGCCAAAATAGCCATCGAAGTCGAGGCGGATAAAGCCCAAGCCATCGCTTTAGATATCGTTTTTGAGGATGACCATCTTTTAGTGGTTAATAAACCCGCAGGTTTGGTTGTGCACCCAGCAGTAGGGCATAGCGATAACACCTTATTAAATGGTCTGTTACATCATTGCCCAACATTAGCGGACTTACCACGTGCGGGTATTGTGCACCGTCTAGATAAAGACACCTCCGGTATTTTGGTGGTCGCCAAAACCGCAGAGGCGCAAGAATCCTTAATTGAGCAGTTACAAGCCCGTACAGTAAATCGCCATTACTATGCATTAGTACAAGGCGTGATCACAGCCGGTGCAACGATTGATGCGCCCATCGGCAGACATCCGAATAATCGCCAGAAGCAAGCTGTGATAGCAGAGGGCGGCAAGGAAGCGATTACCCATTATCGTGTGGAGCAGCGTTATCGTGCGCAAACTTTGGTTCGCTGCCAGCTAGAAAGCGGCAGAACGCACCAGATACGCGTACATATGGCTTATGCGCGTTATCCTGTGGTGGGTGATAGGCTTTATGGTGGCAGACCTAAATTGCCGAAAGCGGCAGAGCCAGAATTGGTCGAAGCGTTACAGCAATTCCCACGACAAGCCTTGCATGCGTATAAATTGGGTTTGTTGCACCCAGTGGACGGCGACTATTGCGAATGGGAAATTCCCATTGCTGACGATATGCAGCATTTATTGAAACTACTAGCCGAAGATCTAAAGAGTGCATGAGTATAAAGCGTATAGATTGGCCAGCCGCTGCGCATATTGTCGCCGGCTACACCACGCGTGAGCAAGGTGATAGTGCTGTGCCTTTTGATGCCTTTAATGTTGCTCTGCATGTTGGCGATGATGCTGAGCAAGTGCTGCGTAATCGGCAGCTATTGGATGCGAGGCTACCCGGTGAAAAGCATTGGCAATGGTTGAAACAAGTGCACGGTGCTGCGGTTATCGAGGCGCAGACGGATGGTCAAACCTATGTTGCCGATGCTTGTTATAGTGATAAAAAAGCGCATGTTTGCACTATCATGACCGCTGATTGCCTACCGATTTTACTGTGTGATAAAAAAGGCCAGCAAGTTGCTGCTATTCATGCAGGCTGGCGCAGCCTTTGTTACGGTGTGATTGAAAATACACTGGCAAAGTTTAAAGGGCCGCTTGCCGATGTGATGGTGTGGCTAGGTCCTGCAATAGGGCCTAAGGCTTTTGAGGTTGGGGAAGAGGTTAAAGCCGCTTTTCAATCACAAGTGTGCGGCGATAGAGCGTCTGAAGCTTTTGTACCGACAGAAAATTCCAATAAATACCTCGCCGATTTATATCAGCTTGCCAGAATGCGCTTGCATGAAAAAGGCGTCACGGCGATTTATGGCGGTGGCTTATGCACTCACAGTGACGCAAGTCAGTTCTACTCCTACCGTCGCGATGGTGAAACTGGCCGCATGGCGAGTTTTATTTATATCCGATAAGGGGCTAAAAAACAGCTTTTGCATAATTTTTTCTTGTGCGTAGTTAGCAGATCTGATAATTTGTCGCATATGGTAACGATTCTCATTTAGTTTATATGTAATACCTTTGGAGCACATCATGCGTCATCGATCAATATCCCGCCTACGCACCTTGCTGGCTAGTTTAACGTTGGCTGTTAGCAGCATAGTAGCGAGCACGGCAATGGCCGCTGAGGAAGTCAATCTCTACACTACACGTGAGCCAGGTTTAATTATTCCTTTACTGGAAGCTTTTACCAAGCAAACCGATATTAAGGTGAATACTGTTTTTGTTAAGGACGGCCTGATTGAGCGCGTCAAAGCAGAAGGTGCACGTTCGCCAGCCGACTTATTAATGACGGTAGATATTGGCAACTTACTGGATCTTGTGGATGCGAATATTACTCAATCAGTCGATTCAGTAATTATAAAAGAAGCCATCCCAGCGCATTTACGTGGTGAAGATAATCAGTGGTTTACCCTGTCTATGCGTGACCGTGTAGCTTATGTAACAACCGAAATAGACGCCATCCAAGCGCTGACCTACGAAGATTTTGCTGACCCGAAGTGGAAGAAAAAAGTGTGCATCCGGGCAGGGCAGCATCCATACAATACAGCGATGATTGCTGCGATGATTGCGCATAATGGTGCCGAAGCGACTGAGCAATGGTTGCGTGATGTTAAAGCCAATTTAGGGCGCAAAGCCACTGGCGGCGATAGAGATGTGGCCCGCGACATCTTGGGTGGTATTTGTGATTTGGGTATTGCCAATGCTTATTATGTTGGCCGCATGAAAAATGCCAAGCCAGACAGCGCTGACTACAAATGGGGTAAGGCCATTCGCGTAGTGCGCCCGACCTTTGCCAAAAGTGGTGGTACTCACGTGAATATTTCTGGTGCTGCGCTAGCTAAACATGCGCCGAATAAAGCGAACGCTGTGCAACTGCTGGAGTACTTGGTGTCAGATGAGGCGCAAAGCCTGTACGCCAAAGCCAATTACGAATATCCGGTTAAGGCAGGTGTTGAGCTTGACCCTGTTGTCGCAAGCTTTGGACCGTTGCAGGTTGATCCATTGCCATTAACTGAAATAGCCAAGTATCGTAAGCAAGCGAGCGAACTGGTGGACAAGGTAGGCTTTGATCACTAAAGTGCGCTTGCACGCTTTAATCGATTATAATCGCTCGGCCTCTGCCGGGCGTTTTTTATTTACGTGGTAAATTTTTTTACATGCATTCGCAAACACAGATAGGCCGTTTTTGGTTGCTTGCCGCAGCTTGTATCACATTAGTGGTGCTGGCGCCGGTGCTGACCTTGGCAATCCATGCGCTGCAGGGCTCAACCGAGCACTGGCAGCATCTGCTGGATTATGTGTTACCTCACGCAATGCAAACCACCTTATTGCTATTGCTTGGCGTGGGTGTTGTTGTCAGCCTGCTGGGTGTTGGCAGTGCGTGGTTAATGACAGCGTATGATTTCCCCAGCCGACGCATTCTCGGTTGGGCGCTTTTATTGCCCTTAGCTGTGCCTACCTATATTGTTGCTTTTGCTTATCAAGATATTTTACACCCCATTGGCCCTGTGCAAGGGGTGCTGCGTGAGCTATTGGGTTATAGCAGTCCGCGCGAGTTTCGCTTGCCGGACGTGCGCTCTTTAGGCGGCGCCATTATATTGTTGGGCTTGGTGCTTTACCCTTATGTATATCTAAGCACCCGCGCCATGTTTGCGACACAATCAGCGAGCTTATTAGAAGCAGGGCGTATTCTAGGGGCTAGTCAGCGTAGCGTATTTTTCCGTGTTGCTCTGCCCATGGCAAGGCCGGCCATTGCTGTCGGTTTGAGCTTAGCTTTGCTGGAAACATTAAACGATATTGGCGCATCTGAATTTCTGGGCGTGCAAACCTTAACCGTGTCCATCTACACCACTTGGGTCACACGCTCCGATTTATCAGGCGCTGCACAAATCGCTTTAGCCATGCTAGTGTTAGTGATTGCCTTGATAGTTTTGGAGCGTTATGGTCGTCGATTTCAAGGCTACAGTCAGAATCAACGCTCACGTAGTATGCAGCCAAATCGGTTAACGGGTGCATCGGCGGCATTTGCCATGTTTTTGGGCTGGTTGCCGGTATTGCTAGGGTTTATCGTTCCTGCGTTGTATTTGTTGGCCGAAAGCTACAAATACTTGCACTTGACGGGCGCGGTCTCTGAGCAGTTACTCGCCAGTGCTTGGAATACACTTTATATTGCCCTGATTACTACGGGCGTTACCCTATCGTTGGCCTTGGTCGTTGCTTGGGCGAGCCGCAGTGCGCGGCAGAGTCAGGTACAAGGTTGGCAGCGACTATTAAAGCTATCGACATTGGGCTATGCCATTCCGGGCACGGTATTAGCGCTTGGCTTGCTGCTGCCATTTGTTTGGATAGATAACGTATTGGAAGATCTGATCAGTGTATTTGTTGATCGTGCGCCACAATTATTGTTGATGGGCTCGACCAGTGCGTTGGTGATTGCTTACTGCATTCGGTTTTTGGCGATTGGCATTGGTAGTGTTGAGTCGGGCTTGGCCCGTATTCCACCCTCGGTGGAACAAGCCTCACGTTTATTGGGCGAGACGCCCGGTGGCACACTACGTCGTGTGCATTTGCCGCTATTGCGCCCTGCTTTAGGCGCTGCTGCACTACTTATTTTTGTCGATACCATGAAAGAGCTGCCAGCGACACTATTGCTGCGGCCAATGAATTTTGAAACCCTGGCTACTTGGTTATATGCCGAAGCCGCGCGGGGTACCTATGAAGAAGGCGCTATCGCTGCGCTGGCCATTGTTGTGGCGGGTTTAATTCCGGTTATATTGCTGGCTAGGGCGCAATTTGCCCGTCACTCGTAAAGGTGAGATGAGATGAATACGCAGACAGCGAGCTTTTTAAAGCTGCACAATATTTCGGTTGAATACCCCTGTCCGAAAAAGGCAAGCCTCTGCGTGGTTAATCAACTCAGCTTGGAGCTAGAAAAGGGTGAGATCGGTTGTTTGTTGGGTGTTTCAGGCTGCGGTAAAACCACTATTTTGCGTGCTATAGCCGGTTTTGAGCCCTTGCGTAGCGGCGAAATATGGCTGGCTGGCCGCAAACTCTCTTCGGCCACGCAGCAAGTCGCGCCAGAGCAGCGCGAAGTAGGTATGATGTTCCAAGACTATGCGCTGTTTCCGCACCTCAGTGTAGAGCGTAATGTGGGTTTTGGTTTGCGGCGCCACACTAAAGCCGAGCGCGCAAAACGCGTTGACGAGATGCTAGAGCTGGTTGGCTTGCAGGCTGAGCGCAAGCGTTACCCGCACGAGCTATCAGGCGGTCAGCAGCAGCGGGTTGCTTTAGCGAGAGCGCTAGCACCTAGCCCGTCTTTATTGCTTCTGGATGAGCCTTTCTCCAACCTCGATGTGGACACCCGCGAGCGGCTCGCTTTTGAAGTGCGGGATATTCTCAAGCAGGCCGGACTAACGGCTATTCTAGTAACGCACAATCAAGCAGAAGCTTTTGCCATTGCCGACCGTATTGGCGTGATGGAGCAGGGGCAGATCGTGCAGTGGGGTAGCCCACGCGCGCTACACGAACAGCCGGTAAATGCCTTTGTCGCCGACTTCATTCGTCATGAGGCCTTACTAACGCAGCGTACACAGGCGTTGATGCGCGATCAGGCCGACTTATCATTGGATGTGCCAGAGTAGAATCTTTCTACAAGACATAGGCCAGCAGTACAAAGACAACAGCACCAGCAGCAAAATGCATAAACATGGTTTTTCGCAGTTTCGGTGATTGAAAACCTAACCACAGACCACTCAGTACAATCAGCAGCAAAGCAATGGCTAAGGCTTTTTCGAAGTAAATGAATAAGGCGGGGCCGTGGCCTTTGTGTAATGCCACGGTAGAAGCTAGAAAGTTCGGGCTGACACGTGCAATTTCTACGCCTGTGGTATTCATTGTAAATTGGTAGTAATCGCGGCTACTAGGGTAGCTGATAATTGTATCGCCACTGATTTTGATGTCCTTCACGGTATAATTATCCACCCCAGCTTGTTGCAATAGCGCCGTTAAGTGCTCGGGAAGGGGGCGTTTTTGGTTTTCTAGGGTTTGCATTTCTAAGTGAGCGATAGGGGTATAGCGTAAAGTGCCTTTCTCCCCCAGCAAATAAAGCCCGCCGGTAGTGGCGATTACAATCAGGAAGGGCGCAAAAAAAGCGGCTAAAAAAAGGTGGGCGCTAACAAGTAGTTTACGTTTCATGCGTTAGAATCGGTTGCTTTAAAAGCGCAGTTTATAGAAAGCTAACGCTGGCTGCAGTATAAAAAAGCAGCGATTGTTGGTTTTTCTAGTGAAGAACTGCAAAATTTAAGCAAAAAAAAGCCAGCTAATAATAGCTGGCTTTTCTCACAATATGGCTCCGCCTGCTGGGCTCGAACCAGCGACCAATAGATTAACAGTCTACTGCTCTACCAACTGAGCTAAGGCGGAATAACCGTGCTCGTTAAGATGGGCGCTATAGTAGGGATCTGTGCTATTATCGTCAAGACCTAAAGTGAAATAAATTTGTATATGTCCTCAAAATTCGTTGTTTCGTCTAAATTTCAACCAGCTGGTGACCAACCAGCAGCCATTGAAGCGTTATCTGAAGGGGTAAAAGCCGGTTTAAGAACACAGGTGCTATTGGGTGTTACCGGCTCTGGTAAAACATTCACTATTGCTAATGTGGTGGAAAAGATACAGCGCCCTACTATTGTTTTGGCACCCAATAAAACCTTAGCTGCGCAACTGTACGGCGAGTTTAAAGAGTTCTTCCCCAATAACGCTGTGGAATACTTTGTTTCTTACTACGACTATTATCAGCCAGAAGCTTATGTGCCATCCTCTGATACGTTTATCGATAAAGATGCGTCTGTAAATGAGCATATTGAGCAAATGCGTTTATCAGCCACCAAAGCCCTATTAGAGCGCGAAGATTGTTTGGTGGTCGCTACGGTTTCGGCTATTTATGGTTTGGGTGATCCCAAGCTGTATATGAAAATGATGTTACATCTCGATAGAGGGGATCGCATTGATCAGCGCACCATTGTTCGCCGTTTGGCTGAACTGCAATACACACGCAACGATATGGATTTTAACCGTGGTAGCTATCGCGCTCGGGGCGATGTGATTGATGTATTCCCAGCCGATGCGGAGAGTGAGGCCTTACGTATAGAGTTATTTGATGATGAGATTGAAAAATTATCGGTTTTTGATCCGCTCACTGGCCATGTTATACGTCAAGTGCCCCGTTTCTCTATCTACCCTAAAACCCACTATGCTACCCCGCGTGAAACCTTGCTTAAAGCTATCGATGAGGTGGAAGAAGAGCTAGAACATCGTCTAAAGTATTTGCGTGATAACGATAAGCTGGTCGAGGCGCAACGTTTAGAGCAGCGCACTCGCTACGATGTTGAAATGATACGTGAGCTTGGCTACTGCAATGGTATAGAAAACTATTCGCGGCAATTATCCGACCGTAAAGCGGGTGAGCCACCACCGACTTTATTTGATTACATACCCAAAAATGCGCTGGTAGTGGTGGATGAATCCCATGTCACTATTCCGCAGCTAGGCGCTATGTATAAAGGCGATAGATCGCGCAAAACAACCTTGGTTGAATACGGTTTTCGTCTGCCATCAGCTTTAGATAACCGTCCCATGCGTTTTGAAGAGTGGGAGGCCATTGTGCCGCAGATGATTTTAGTCTCGGCAACACCCGGTAATTATGAAAAAGAGCATGCCGATCGCGTGGTTGAGCAAGTGGTGCGTCCTACCGGCTTGGTCGATCCCATTGTTGAGGTGCGCCCAGCATTGCATCAGGTGGATGATTTATTTGATCGTATCGCTGAAACCACCGCCAAAGGCGAGCGCGTATTAGCCACCGTGCTTACCAAGCGTATGGCAGAAGACTTAACCGATTATTTGGCAGAAAACGGCGTGCGCGTACGCTATCTGCATTCGGATATCGATACCGTGGAGCGGGTAGAGATTATTCGTGATTTACGTTTAGGTGAGTTTGATGTGCTGATTGGCATTAACTTGCTGCGCGAAGGCTTGGATATGCCAGAAGTATCGCTAGTGGCTATTTTAGATGCCGATAAAGAAGGCTTTTTACGTTCCGATCGCTCGCTCATACAAACCATTGGCCGTGCCGCCCGTAACTTAAACGGCAAGGCAATACTGTATGCCGATAGAATCACCGGCTCCATGCAGCGCGCGATGGAAGAAACAGAGCGCCGCCGTGAGAAGCAAGTTGCCCATAACCTCAAGCACGGTATTACACCGGTAGGTGTTAGCAAATCGGTAACCGATATCTTGGAAGGGGCATATGTGCCAGGGGCGAGAGGCCGTAAACAGAAAAAAATCAAAGATGAGACAGAGCAGGTGGCGTGGCAGTCGCTCACGCCTACGCAGCTAAATAAGCATATCAAGCAGCTAGAAAAGCAAATGTTCGAGCATGCTAAGAACTTAGAGTTTGAGCGTGCAGCAGCGGTACGAAACCAGCTGCAAGAATTAAAGCAGCAAGCCTTTATGTCTTAAAAGGCCTAGTGTCATCAGCGATAGATTTAAGTATAAATGGCTTGGATAATGCTTGAATCTATCGCAGCAATACGTATAATGGCCGTCCTTCCAGCCAGCAATGGCTCAATAAGATTTAGGACTATAGCTCAGTTGGTTAGAGCGCTACCTTGACATGGTAGAGGTCCCCAGTTCGAATCTGGGTAGTCCTACCAAGCTTTTAACATGTGATCTTTGGTATTGATCACCACTGTAAAGATAGGAAATACCATGCCTGTAATTACACTACCTGATGGTTCTCAACGCGTATACGACGAAGCCGTATCTGTTTATCAAATTGCTGCCGATATTGGCCCAGGCCTTGCAAAAGCAACTGTTGCCGGTCGCGTTAATGGCGTACGTGTTGATGCCCACGATTTAATCACTGAAGATGCCGATTTAGTTATTTTTACGCCTAAAGACGAAGACGGTATAGAAATTATCCGTCACTCTTGCGCGCATTTGCTCGGCCACGCCGTTAAACAATTATTCCCTGATGTGAAAATGGCTATAGGGCCAACCATCGAGAATGGCTTTTATTACGATATCGATTTAGAGCATAAGCTAACCGACGAAGACGTCATCGCGATAGAAGAGCGCATGCGTGAGTTAGCAAAAACCGAATACGATGTCATCAAAAAGAACGTTTCATGGCAAGAAGCCTACGATGCCTTTAGTGCGCGTGGCGAAAGCTATAAATTAGAAATACTCGATAGAGATATACCCAAAGACGCAACACCAGGGCTTTATCATCACGAAGAATACGTGGATATGTGCCGTGGCCCGCATGTGCCGAATATGCGTTTTTGTGCGCACTTTAAGTTAATGCGCGTATCGGGTGCGTATTGGCGTGGCGACTCCAACAATAAAATGTTGCAGCGTATTTACGGTACCGCCTTTGCTGATGCAAAACAGTTAAAAGCCTATATTACGCAAATGGAAGAAGCCTCCAAGCGTGACCACCGTCGTTTAGGTCGTCAGCTGGATTTATTCCATATGCAAGACGAAGCCCCAGGTATGGTGTTTTGGCACCCCAAGGGTTGGACAGTCTATAAAACCATTGAAGACTATATGCGTATCAAGCAACAGCGCAATGGTTACCAAGAAATCAGCACGCCACAAATCGTCGATTTAACACTGTGGCAGCGTTCGGGTCATGCGGATAAATTTGCTGAAGGCATGTTTACGCTAAAAACCGACGAACGTGATTTTGCAGTAAAACCAATGAACTGCCCCTGTCACGTACAGGTATATAACCAAGGTTTAAAATCGTACCGCGAGTTACCGTTGCGCTTAGCAGAGTTTGGTTCTTGTCACCGTAACGAGCCTTCAGGATCCTTACATGGCATTATGCGTGTACGTGGTTTTACTCAAGACGATGCGCATATCTTCTGTACCGAAGAGCAAATTCAAGGCGAAGTAGCCAACTTTATCGATTTACTGCACGAAGTGTATGCAGATTTTGGTTTCTTGCGCGAAGATTTGATTTATCGCTTATCCACGCGTCCAGAGCAGCGCGTAGGTTCTGATGAAGTGTGGGATAAGGCAGAAAAGTCCTTGGCCGATGCCTTGAATGCGCAAGATTTGCCATGGGTAGAATTACCCGGTGAAGGTGCGTTCTACGGCCCGAAAATTGAATTCTCTTTAAAAGACAGTATAGGCCGTGTTTGGCAAGTGGGCACTATTCAGGTAGATTTCTCAATGCCTGGGCGTTTAGATGCGCAATATGTGGCAGAAGATGGCAGCCGCCAAGTGCCAGTGATGCTGCATAGAGCCGTTTTAGGTTCATTTGAGCGTTTTATTGGTATATTGATCGAGCATTACGAAGGGCAATTTCCCTTATGGCTGGCACCACAACAAGCCATGGTATTGAATATTACCGATAAACAAGCGCCTTATATAACAAATATCGTGGAAAAACTGCAAGAAGCAGGTATTCGTGCAGTTTCGGACTTGAGGAATGAGAAAATCGGGTTTAAAATCCGCGAGCACACTTTATCGAAAATTCCTTATCTGCTAGTTGCTGGCGATAAAGAAGTCGAACAAGGTACAGTAACGGTGCGTACCCGCAAAGGTGAAGATTTAGGTTCTTTCACTGTCGAAGCATTAATCGAGCGGCTCAAACAAGAGATTGCTAAATACAGTCGTCAATAAATAGACGTTTTAGTGAATGTACATAAAGCACACGTTGCTGAAAGAATAAATAACTCGGAGGAATAGCGTATTAAAGCTACTGGTCGTAAAGAAAATAGTAAAAAATCCCTGACGAATGATGAAATTACAGCGTCTCAGGTGCGTTTAATCGGAGCAGAAGGCGAGCAAGTCGGTATTGTATCGCTCGCAGAAGCTAAGCAAAATGCAGCCGATGCCAATTTAGATTTGGTATTGATTGTTCCCGATGCAGAGCCACCCGTATGTAAAGTCATGGATTACGGCAAGCATGTTTTTGATGCGAAAAAACAGCAGGCTGCTTCACGTAAGAAGCAGAAACAAATTCAGCTTAAAGAGATCAAGTTTAGGCCAGGGACGGATGAAGGGGATTATCAGGTAAAACTACGCAACCTGATACGTTTCCTAGAAGATGGGGATAAAGCCAAGGTAACATTACGTTTCCGCGGCCGAGAGATGGCACATCAAGTCATTGGCTTGGATTTACTCAAGCGCGTTGAGGCAGATCTTGCCGAATACGGTACGGTTGAGCAATTTCCAAAAATGGAAGGCCGCCAAATGACGATGGTGCTCTCCCCGAAAAAGAAGAAATAATCCGTTTAGGATTGTTTCCATTTATCAACAGAATGCGGAGTGATTAAATATGCCTAAATTAAAAGTACATAGTGGTGCTTCCAAGCGCTTCAAAAAAACCGGTGCTGGCTATAAGCGTAAAAGTGCTTATAAAAGTCATATCCTGACTAAAATGACAACCAAACGTAAGCGTCAACTACGCGGTACTAGCTTGATTCATCCAGCTGACCAAATATTAGTTGATCGTTTACTTCGTTTGTAATTATAGGGGATAAGAAATGGCACGAGTAAAACGTGGGGTTGTAGCCCGTCGTCGTCACAAAAAGATTTTAAAGCAAGCGAAAGGTTATTACGGTGCACGTAGTCGTATCTTCCGTGTAGCGAAGCAAGCGGTTATCAAAGCCGGCCAGTATTCATATCGTGACCGTCGTAATAAAAAGCGTACTTTCCGCTCTTTATGGATTGTGCGTATTAATGCGGCAAGCCGTGCTAACGGTATTAGCTATAGCCAGTTCATCAACGGCTTGAAAAAGGCAGACATTGCCTTAGATCGTCGTGTATTAGCTGACTTAGCAGTCCATGATAAAGCTGCCTTTAGCGCAGTGGTTGAAAAGGCTAAAGCTGCTCTAGCTGCCTAACATCCACTACTGTTTATGCAGTTTGTAAATGAGGGAAAGGCTGAGCCTTTCCCTTTTTTTTCTGTAGAGATTAAAGAAAGTAAAGGTAAACGCATGGAAAATCTGGAAGCACTCAAGCAACAGGCACTTGAAGCCGTAGCCGGCGTGAATAATTTAAAAAGCTTGGATGACGTGCGCGTACATTGGTTAGGTAAGAAAGGGCAGTTAACGGATTTGCTAAAAGGCCTAGGCAAATTACCCACCGAAGAAAGACCCGCAGCCGGTGCAAAAATTAATGTTGTAAAGCAAGCGATTCAAGAAGCCATCGATGCGTTAAAAGAGCAATTAGAGCAAGCAGAAATTAATCGAAAGCTGGCAGAAGAAGCGATAGATATTAGCCTGCCAGGCCGTAAGCAAGAGGCCGGTGGTTTACACCCGGTAACACGCACTATAGAGCGCATCAGCCAGTTTTTTGCTGATCTTGGTTTTAGTGTGGTAGAAGGACCTGAGATCGAAGACGATTACCATAATTTTGAAGCCCTGAATATTCCAGCCCATCATCCAGCAAGGGCGATGCACGATACATTTTATATTGATCCAAGCACTGTATTGAGAACGCACACATCACCCGTGCAAGTGCGCACCATGGAAAAACAAGCGCCGCCGATTCGTGTTATTTGCCCTGGTCGTGTCTATCGTTGCGATTCTGATTTAACCCATACGCCGATGTTCCATCAGATGGAAGGTCTATTGGTGGATAAAGATGTTAGCTTCGCCGATTTAAAAGGCGTGGTACAAGATTTCCTTAATGTGTTTTTTGAAAAAGAATTGGCCGTACGTTTCCGTCCTTCTTACTTTCCCTTTACCGAACCTTCTGCCGAGGTCGATATTGCCTGTGTCATGTGCAATGGCGAAGGCTGTCGTGTCTGCGGACAAACCGGTTGGTTAGAAGTGATGGGTTGCGGTGTGGTGCATCCGAATGTGTTCGAGCATGCGGGCATCGATAACGAACAATATACAGGCTTAGCGTTTGGTATGGGCATAGAGCGTTTAGCCATGTTGCGCTATGGCGTTAATGATTTGCGTCTGTTCTTTGAGAACGACATCCGTTTCTTAGAACAATTCAGTTAAGCAGGAGCAAAACGATGAAAATAAGTGAACAGTGGCTACGTGAATGGGCCAACCCTGCGATTTCAAGTGAACAATTAATGGCTGACATTACCATGGCCGGCCTTGAGGTCGATGGTCGTGAAGCAGTCGCTGAGGCTTTTAGCGGTGTGGTTGTCGCAGAAATTACCAGCATAGCCGCGCATCCTGATGCCGAAAAGCTACGCGTATGCCAAGTATTCGATGGCGAAAACACCAGCCAAGTAGTCTGTGGCGCAGCCAATGCTCGCGAAGGTCTAAAAGCGCCTTTTGCACGCGTGGCGGCGGTATTGCCTGGCGATTTTAAAATCAAAAAAGCCAAGCTACGCGGTGTAGAGTCCTTTGGCATGCTTTGTGGTGCATCCGAACTTGGCTTAGAAGATAAGCTCGACGGTTTAATGGAGTTGCCAAGCGACGCGCCAGTAGGCACGGATTTTCGCGATTATTTAGGCTTAGATGACTACCTCATCGAAGTGGATTTAACGCCTAACCGTGGGGACTGCTTAAGCACTTTAGGCTTAGCCAGAGAAGTATCGGTACTTCACGAAGTGGCATTGAAGACGCCAGCCATTGAAGCGGTTGCTGCACAAACGGATACAGTTTTCCCTATTAGCATCAGCGCGACTGACGATTGTCCAGTATACGTAGGCCGCGTTATTGAAGGTATCGATATCAGCCAGCCTTCGCCCATGTGGATGCAAGAGCGTTTGCGCCGTGGCGGTATTCGCAGCATCGATGCCGTTGTCGATGTCACCAACTACGTGATGTTGGAATTAGGCCAGCCCATGCATGCCTTTGATAAGGCACAGTTAACAGATGGCATCGAAGTGCGCAAAGCGGTGGCAGGTGAAAAACTTGTACTGCTCGATGGTGAGGAAATCACATTAACGACAGACAACCTTGTAATCGCCGATCAAGAAAAAGCCTTAGCGCTGGCCGGTATTATGGGTTGTGAAGGTTCAGGTGTTAGCGAAAACACCCAAGATATCGTGCTTGAATCGGCATTTTTTGCCCCCTTACAGCTAGCGGGTCGCGCACGTAAGCATGGCTTGCATACCGATTCATCACATCGCTTTGAGCGCGGTGTGGATTGGCAAGGCCAAGTGCGCGCGATAGAGCGTGCAACCGCCTTATTGATGGATATCGTAGGTGGCAAGCCTGGCCCTGTAAATATTGTAGAAACAGCGAGCAAGCCAGCACAAAACACCGTACATCTCAGTCAAAAGCGTTTGCAGCAAGTATTAGGCTTGGCTTTAGATACGGACTTAGTGAGCGGTATTTTTCAGCGCTTAGGCTTTGTTGTTACAGTGCAAGATGCTGGCTGGGATTGCCTTGTACCGAGTTGGCGTTTCGATATCAGCATTGAATCGGATCTGATTGAAGAAGTTGCGCGTATTTATGGCTATAACCGCTTGCCGACTCGCAAGCTCACTGTGCCCGTTGATTTTGTTCCAAGGCATGAGGGCAAGCGCTCTATACAGCAAGTGCGTCATCAATTAGTGGCTGCAGGCTACCAAGAAGCGATTACCTATAGTTTTATTGAGCCATCACTGCACCAGCTATTTAGCCAGCAAAAACCAATCGCTGTACAAAACCCTATCTCCGCTGATATGTCAGTCATGCGCACCTCGTTGCTGCCAGGTTTGGCGGCTGCCATGGTGCGTAACCGTAAGCGTCAACAAGCACGAGTACGTTTATTTGAAAGCGGTTTGCGTTTTGTGCAAACAGAGCAAGGTATAGAGCAAACAGCCATGTTAGCGGGCCTAGTTTGCGGGCCACGCTTCAGCGAGGCTTGGGCGCATGATGAAAAAGAAGTCGATTTTTACGACATCAAAGGGGATGTAGAAAACCTATTGGCCATATGCGGCCATAGCAATATCCGTTTCAGTGTTGCCACTGAGAAAGCACTGCATCCAGGCCAATCTGCCCTTATTCATGATGCGCAAGGCCAGCAAATAGGCGTGGTTGGGGCATTGCACCCAGAGTTAATTAAAAGCTTAGGAATAGTTGGTGCAGCCTATGTTTTTGAGTTATCTTTAGATCGTTTGTTGCAGGGAAATGTACCTACATTCAAAGCGCTATCAAAGTTTCCGCAAATACGACGTGATCTCGCTTTATTAGTAGATACTAAAATCAGTGCACAAGATATTATGCAGTTAATTCAACGCGAGGCCGGTGAATTGTTGCAAGATAGCTTTATCTTTGACCTTTACCAAGGCAAAGGGATAGCCGAAGATAAAAAGAGCCTCGCATTAGCGCTTATCTTCCAGCACGCTGAGCGTAGTTTGCAAGATGATGAAGTGCAAGGTATTGTTGATGGGCTACTTGATACGCTAGTAACACAGTTAGGCGCAACATTAAGGATTTAACTATGGCAGCATTAACTAAAGCAGGTATGGCAGAACATCTTTTTGATGAGCTAGGCCTGAATAAACGTGAAGCCAAAGAGATCGTCGAAGCTTTTTTTGAAGAAATTCGCCAAGCATTAGAAGAAGGCGAACAAGTAAAGCTTTCGGGCTTTGGTAATTTTGATCTGCGTGACAAAAGTGAACGTCCTGGCAGAAACCCAAAAACAGGGGAAGAAATTCCTATTTCTGCAAGGCGGGTTGTTACTTTTCGCCCAGGACAGAAACTAAAGGCAAGAGTAGAGGCACATGCTGGAACCAAGTCATAATAACGAACTGCCGGTTATTCCCGGTAAACGCTACTTTACCATTGGTGAAGTTAGTGAGCTATGCTCTGTAAAGCCACACGTACTGCGCTATTGGGAGCAAGAGTTCCCACAATTAAAGCCTGTAAAGCGTCGCGGTAATCGCCGCTACTATCAGCGACAAGATGTGTTGCTGATTCGTCAAATCCGCAGCCTTTTATACGACGAAGGTTTCACCATTAACGGTGCTCGTCAGCGCATAGAAGGTGAAGAAGTCAGTGACGATAGTTCGCATTACAAGCAAATGATACGACAAATGATTTCTGAGTTAGAAGAAGTGCTAGTGGTATTACGCACGCATTAATACCAAACAAACGCATGTAAAATAGAAGCCGAGTCCATGACTCGGCTTTTTATTGGCTACAAATTCGAAAAAGAGCTTTAAATACAAGACGATATCCACTATAATGCGCAACCTTGATCGGGGCGTAGCGCAGTCTGGTAGCGCACCACACTGGGGGTGTGGGGGTCGCAGGTTCAAATCCTGCCGTTCCGACCAATTTTCAATTGTTCTCCACTTGCTTGGATTGCCTGCCTAAAAGTTAAAACTTTTAGTCGTTCGAAAAGGCACAAGCGATGCTTTCGCTGAAACTTTTCTCACCCTGCCGTTCCGACCATTTCTAATTACTCTCTTCTGCTTTATTCACTGTAGCTACAGGCTGTTTAGCTGTGGGAGTCGATCTTATCGACGATATCGACGTCAGGCGATTGTGAAATCTAACATCGCGAAAAAGTTTCGCTCCCACACTTAGTTTTACGACGTCTAAAGATACTCAAGCAGCTCACAATTGCGGGTACATCTGCGGGTACTTTGCTGGAAAACAAAAAGGATCCCGCAATTTAGTGCCTATTTAACAAAGATGCAGAAAGAAGCCATGCGCTTTCAATGTTAGTATCATCTTATAACCCCATGATTCAGGTAAAACCAACATGATTTTTTCGCCGCATCGCTCACTTTATAAGCAACAAGGAAAAGTACAGCCTGCTACCGCTGTATTTATTGCCATTATTTTATTGGTGGTCATTTGGATAGCGAGCGGCTTTCTGTTTAAAAGCGATGCCTCGAACGGCGAAGAAGCGCAAACACTAACCCCCACAGTCGCGGTTAAAAAAAGCAGTGCCGTCACCGTGGCACGCAAATTAACCTTGAACGGCGATATAACGCCCAATCAACAACTCAGCGTGCGGGCGCGTACCGACGGCATGCTAGAAACCATCGTTGAAAGCGGCAAAAAAGTTAATAAGGGCGATGTGATTGCCACGCTGTCGATTGATGATAGAGAAGTACAGCTCGCCCAAGCCGACGCGCAGATGAAAAAAGCACAAAGTGATTTTGATGCAGCAAAGAAGCTACGCGCACAAAACATGATCTCTCAATCAGAGTTACAAGCATTAGAGGCACAGCTTAAAGCGGCTAAAGCCCAGTTACGTCGGGTAACTTTTGATATCGAGCACACCAAAATAACAGCACCCGTACGCGGCGTAATCAACCAACGCTTTATAGAGCAGGGCGCTTATGTATCATCCGGCAATCCGGTGTTGGAAATTATCGATAACGATCCATTAGTGGCGATTATTCATGTGCAACAAAGCCAAGTGCATAGGTTGCAAACCGATATGCCAGCCACGGTACGTATTATTGGCGGTGAGCAACGCGAAGGTAGAGTAAGCTTTATAGCGCCCATTGCCGATGCGCAAACACGTACTTTTAAAGTGGAAGTAACCATCCCCAATAGCGAGCAACCCCTGCCATCAGGCATGAGCGCAGAAGTCACTATACAGACTAACGAAGTCCAAGCGCATAAAATTTCGGCCGCGCAACTAAAGATCGACACCTCCGGCCGTATGGGCGTACTCACCGTGGATAGCAATAATATTGTGCAGTTTGAACCAGTGAAAGTTGAACGCGCTGATGTGGATGCACTGTGGATTAGCGGCATAGCGGATGAAACGCGTTTAGTGATTATCAGCCACGGCTCGCTATCGGCAGGCCAAAAAGTAGACCCAAGACCGGTTCCCGAGGCTTATCAAAACGGTGAGAATCTGTAATGGAAACGATCATTGCTAATGTATTCTCACGTAACCGTGCGGCCATGCTTTTACTGGCATTATTATTTGTTATGGGCAGCATTGCCTATTCCACTATTCCTAAAGAAGCCGCACCGGAAATCGATATTCCCGTCTTTACCGTGTTTGTTAGCTACCCGGGTATTTCTACTCAAGACAGTGCGCGCCTATTAGTTGAACCCCTAGAACGCAAGCTACAAAGCATCGATGGCTTAGACACCTTAACCGCGCAAGCCGGTGAAGGCTTTGCCATGCTGCAGCTAAAGTTTGATGCAGGTTTTGATAACGACAAAGCCCATCGTGATTTGCAGGACGAAACCGAAAAGGCCGAACAAGATTTACCCGCAGGTGCGGATAAACCGGTTATTCAAGAAATTGATTTATCCTTATTCCCCATCTTAACGGTCGCGCTATCGGGCAATATTCCCGAGCGCGACTTAATCACCTTAGCGCGCAACCTAAAAGACAAGCTTGAGGCTTTAAATGGCGTGCTAGAAATCGATATGTCTGGCGATAGGGATGATTTACTTGAAATCATTATCGAGCCTTTAGCGATGCAGTCGTACAATATTTCCTTAGCACAAGTATCGCAAGCTATCAGCAATAACAATTTACTGATAACCGCAGGCGCGATGGATACTGGCGCGGGACGCATCAGTGTAGCCATCCCCGGGACGATAGAATCCTTGGTGGATGTGCTAGAAATGCCGGTAAAAGTGGTCGGTGATAATGTGGTGCGTGTTAGCGATGTGGCTGAAGTGCGTCGCACCTTTAAAGATTCTGTCAGTTACGCGCGCATCGACGGCCAACCTTCAATCGCCTTGGATGTTAAAAAACTCAGCAGCGCGAATATCATCGATGTGGTCGATAGAGTACAAGTGTTGGTTGAGGAAGAACGCTTGGATTGGCCCTCCACCGTTAAAGTCGCTTATATGCAAAACCAAGCAGAGGATATTAAGCAGCTGCTGGGTGATTTAGAAAATAACGTGATTTTTGCCATTATTCTGGTAACGCTCACCGTGGTTTTAGCCTTGGGTGTCAAAGCCTCGCTATTGGTGGCACTGGCGATTCCGGGTTCTTTCTTAGGCGGCATTCTGATCCTACAAATGCTTGGCTCTACCTTGAATATTGTGGTGCTATTCGCACTGATACTGGTTATCGGTATGTTGGTCGATGGCGCCATCGTGGTGGTTGAACTCGCCGAAAGACTTCGCTTGCAAGGTGAGAGTCGCCAACAAGCCTATTTACAGGCATCGCAACGCATGGCGTGGCCAATAATCGCCTCCACCATGACTACGCTCGCTGTGTTCCTGCCCTTATTGTTTTGGCCTGGGGTTGCAGGACAGTTCATGTTTTATTTACCGCTGACCGTTATCATTACCTTATTAATGTCTTTATCAATGGCACTGCTTTTTGTGCCCATTATCGGCTCCTTGCTCAAAGGCGATGCTGCCGTCAGTGCGGCCAACGCGGAGGCCGCTAAAACGAATGACTCGAAGCTGCAACGTTTGGTCTGCTATATGGTAGACAAACCGCTACTAGCCTTATCACTGAGTATATTTGCCCTGTTATTTTCATTTTTCCTCTACGGTCAATTAGGCCAAGGGGTAAGCTTTTTCCCCGATGTCGAAGCCGATAGGGTGCAAATTCAAGTGCAGGCCGATGGCAATTTATCAGTCACAGAAGCCGATGCTTTAATAAAACTCGTCGAAGCAAAAGTTGCGCCCATTCCCGGTATTGAACGTATTTATGCGCGCACCATTGGCTCGGTTGAAGAGCGCCTAAAAGCCAATCTGGATTCCGAAGTTATCGGCACCATCCAAATCGATTTACTCGATTGGCGCGAGCGCGGCAAAGCCAGTGATATTATCGAGCATATCCGCCGCGAAAGTGCGGTTATCCCAGGGATTGGTTTGAATGTGCAAGAGCAGCAGGGTGGCCCTTCATCCTCACAACCGGTAAAAATCGAAGTATCCGCAAGGGATCGCGCCTTACTACCGGAAGCTGTTAATAAACTACAAGAGCTAATGAAGGCATCGGACGACTTTACTAACATCTCCAGCAACGTAGCGACGCCTAAACCGCAAATACAAATCGATGTAGATAGAGAAAAAGCCGCGCAATATGGCGTTAACGTCGCCGACTTAGGCGCATTAGCACGCTTGCTAACCGATGGCGTATTGGTGGGTACATATTTGCCGGAGTTCGCCCCGGAGCAAGTGGATATCCGCATTCGCTACCCGTGGGATGGCCGCTCGATGACGGATTTAGCCAATCTGCGCATTCCCACCGCGCAAGGCTCCATGCCTATCGAAAACTTCGTCAAACTATCGGCCACCCTAAGCCCGACCATTATTACCCGGGTGAATTCACGCAATGTGCAAACGGTAGAATCCGGCATAGCAGCTGGCGTTACCGTCACCGAGGCAATAAAAAGGCTACAAGAACAAATCGAAAAGAGTGACTTCTCACAGGAAATCGATTTTAACTTTACCGGTGAGCTAGACGATCAAAACGAAACCATGGGCTTTTTAGTCATGGCTTTTGTCTTGGCGATTTTTTTGATGCTCTTTATTTTGCTACTGCAGCTAAACAGCTTCTTCCAAAGTGCCTTGGTGCTATCGGCCATCGTGTTTTCTTTAGCTGGGGTGTTTATTGCGCTGGTTATTCGCCAAGAACCTTTTTCAGTAGTCATGAGCGGTATCGGCATCATGGCTTTAGCGGGCGTGGTGGTGAACAATAACATCATCCTGATCGATGCCTATAACGAATACATCGCTGATGGCCTAAACCCTTTCGATGCTGCAATGAAAGCCGCCGTGCAACGCTTAAGCCCAGTGTTGCTTACCGCCACCACCACCATCATCGGTTTGCTACCGATGGTATTAGGCTTAACTGTCGATTTCTTCGCGCGTGATGTGTTCTTAGGTGCACCATCAGGGCAATACTGGACGC
>Ga0209075_1001496_pt1 | contig 21959 bp, 15 predicted proteins | sample Stecom2011_FD_187523 | JGI IMG/M metagenome (GOLD analysis project Ga0209075, IMG submission 187523) | Agricultural soil microbial communities from Utah to study Nitrogen management - Steer compost 2011 (SPAdes) (version 2) | ecosystem: Environmental > Terrestrial > Soil > Agricultural land...
GCATGGTCAATCTAATCTACCTGTGTACGGGTTAAAGATAGATAACATTAATATATCTGCACAAAACACGGCACCAGCTTTGGGTGTTGAAAAGATTGATGCAGAACGTTTTAATGTGTTTCCCAACCCAACTACAGGTCTGCTTACCGTTACCAACAATGAAAACGTAGGCATCCAACAAATAGAAGTTTTGGATAGCAGCGGCAAAATCATAAAAACACAGTCTTTTGCAAATGAAAGCAACGTCAACATAGATTTATCAGCTTTTGCAAGCGGCATCTACATGCTGCATATCAAAACTGAGCAAGGAACGGCTGTGAAAAAGGTAGTGAAGCAATAAAAAATCAGAAAATATAAATTCAACTCCGATACGGTTTTAAACGCTATCGGAGTTTTTATTGTTTTTAAAGGGCGTCAGTAACTCCAAAATACGTTTCCAAACACTTAAAACCAACAACAACTAGTTTAAATTAAATTAAATTATCTATTTTTGGTAAAAATTTGGATATGATTTCTTTTATAAAAGGTAGGTTAGTAGAAAAGATTGCAACTGAGGTGATTATAGAAACTAATGGGATTGGGTATCAAGTGAATATTTCTTTGAACACCTATGCTGCTCTTCCTGATAGTGAGTTTATTATGCTCTATACATATCTTCAAGTAAGAGAAGATAATCACACTTTGTTTGGTTTTGCAGACAAATTGGAACGAGAGATTTTTAAACTACTTATTTCAGTTTCAGGTATTGGTGCCAATACAGCTCGAAATATTTTATCATACATACAACCCAAAGAATTGATGCAGGCTATTGTACAAGAAGATGCGAAAAGTCTACAATCGATCAAAGGAATTGGTTTGAAAACATCACAGCGATTAATTATTGAACTAAAAGAAAAGGTGATGAAAATGTATGATTTAGATGAAATTTCTGCTGTAAATCACAATAGAAATGCAGAAGAAGCGTTATCTGCTTTAGAGGTATTGGGATTTGTGAGAAAATCAGCCGAAAAAGCCGTCAAAAGGATTTTGGAACAAAACCCAGAGGCTGGGGTGGAACAAATTATTAAATTGGCATTAAAAAACCTATAGAATTTGAAAACGTATATGCGTATAAACATATTTTTTAAATATTTAGTACTCATTTTGCTTTTGGGCACTCCGTATCTCTCTTTTGCACAGGTTGATGAAACTGAGGAAGAGGAGGAATTTGTTATCAAAGGTGCGATTGCGTTGGAAGATGTGGATAGCATCATGAAAATGTATTCTTATGACCCTATTACTGACCGCTATATCTACAGTGTTACAGCCGGTGGTTTTGATATTGAATATCCCATTATTCTAACGAGAAAACAATACGAAGAAATATTGTTAAATGCGGCTACTCGTGAGTTTTATTATAAACAATTAGCAGCAGCAGAAGACCGATTAAGCGAAGAGGAAATGAAGGATATGCTGCCTGGGTATTATGTGAACTCAAAGCTTTTTGAAAGCATTTTTGGAAGTAATACAATCGATGTACGGCCCAATGGCTCTGTTGAGGTCGATCTGGGGTTGCGTTATTCTAAACAAGACAATCCGATTATTTCACCAAGAAATAGAAGAATGTTTGCTCTTGATTTTGACCAACGTATTTCACTAAGTATGCAGGGAAAAGTCGGTACAAGATTGAGCACTGATATCAATTTTGACAATATGGCTACACAAGGTTTCCAACAACAAATGGTTAAATTGCATTACGAACCAGATGAGGATGCTATTATTCAAGGAATTGAAGTTGGAAATGTAAGTATGCCGGTTAACAACTCTTTGATTCGAGGTGCTCAAAATTTATTTGGAGTAAAATCAAAATTGCAATTTGGCCGGACTACAGTCACTGGGGTTTTTTCAAAACAAAACTCCGAACGGAATTCAATTGTTGTGGAAGGTGGTGGAACAGTTGAAGATTTTGAGCTTTTTGCATTAGATTATGAAAGGAATAGGCATTATTTTTTGTCGCAGTATTTTAGATATCAATATGATAAAGCTCTAAGGAACTACCCTTATGTGGACAGTCGAGTACGTATTACTCGAGTAGAAGTTTGGGTGACAAATCGTCAAAATCGTATCGATCGGATAAACAATAATATGCGAAATATTATTGCTCTTCAAGATTTAGGAGAAGCCCGTTTAAGCAATGCTGACTTGGAACGAACTATTGGATTGGATTTAAATATTCATACCGATTTTTTTGGTTCATCACCAATTGATGCACCCACAAATAACGCAAACAATCAGTTTGACCCTGCGTTGATTGGTTCTAATTATTTGAATCAAGGAATTCGAGAAATTACCACAGCTCAAAGCGGCTTCAATATTCCAGTAACTGAAGGACGTGATTATGTGAAACTTGAAAATGCCCGAAAGCTATCTCAGACGGAATTTAAATTTCATCCGCAATTGGGCTATATTTCTTTACAACAACCTTTGAACAACGATGAGGTTTTGGCTGTTGCCTATGAATTTACTATCGGTGGAAAAGTTTATAAAGTGGGAGAGTTTGGTACCGATGGTGTGGATGCTACTGTTATTGGGCAAGATGGCGATAATCAAGATGTGCCAACAACACAGAGTTTGGTGTTGAAAATGCTGAAAAGTACATTAACTTCAGTTGATGAACCTGTATGGGATTTGATGATGAAAAATATGTATAAAATCCCCGGAATGCGAATCTCCTCCGAAGGTTTTCGCTTGAATATTCTTTATACAGACCCTTCTCCTCTTAACTATATCAAGCCAGTTGGAAATACACCGCTTCCAGAAGACGTCGAAAACACCCCTTTGTTAAACGTTTTTCATTTAGATCGATTGAATTCAACTAACGATCCCGAACGAGGTGGAGACGGTTGGTTTGACTACGTCGCTCACGGACCAACAAACGACCCTTTTTCTAATCAAAACAATCAAAGTAATCAAGGGAATCCTTATAATCGGCAAAATCAAACCGGATTGCAAAATCACAATAAGTTTGAAGGTATCACCATTGACGAAGAGGCCGGAAGAGTTATTTTTACAACAGTAGAGCCTTTTGGGGAACATCTGTTTAACAAGCTTTCAACTAGTGCTTCAGAAGATTATGGAATTGAAGCAAGTTATAACGAAAACCAAAAGAAATATGTTTATACGAGTATGTACCGCAGTTCCTATTCTAAAGCATTGCAAGATACTCAAAAAAACAAGTTTCAACTAAAAGGACGTTATCAAAGTCAGGCAGGTGATGGTATTCAAATCCCAGGCGGCTTTATGGGGATTACGCAAGGGTCTGTGGTGGTTTCTGCCGGAGGCCGCACGCTTGTTGAAGGAATGGATTATACCGTGGATTATCAAAGAGGAACAGTGCATATTATTGATCCGTCATTGCAAAATAGCAATACACCAATTGAAATTTCTACGGAACAAAATTCAATGTTCAATCAAAATAGAAGAACTTTTTTTGGATTTAATATCGATCATCAAGTTAACGATAAATTGATGTTGGGAGCTACTTATTTGCGTTTGTCAGAACGGCCATTGACTATTAAATCTAATTATGGAGAAGAGTCGGTCAACAATACCATGATTGGTTTTAATGCAAATTATGCAACTGATGTGCCTTTTTTGACACGATGGGTTAATAAGTTACCAAATATCGATACAGACGTAATGTCCACATTGGCTTTGAAAGGAGAATTTGCATATTTGTTGCCAGGTGCTTCCAAAATTGATCAAATGAACGGTGAAGAAACTTCTTACATAGAAAATTTTGAAGGGATGCAAAGCAATATTGATGTTTTGAATCCTACGATGTGGAAGTTAGCTTCGGTGCCAGTTGGTTTTGGTGAGCATTTTACAGATTTACAGTCTGGATATAGACGGGCAAAAATGTCATGGTATAATATAGATCAGATTTTTTACAGCCCTTACCGACGTCCAGATGAAATTACTGATGTCCATCTATCGTCTAATAGAACGCGTAGAATTCCCAAAGAAGAGATTTTTCCAACAATGGATTTTGCAGCAGGAGACTTGCTGACACTCAATCCGTTGAATCTAACGTATTATCCAAAAGAACGAGGCCCGTATAATTATAATCCACAGTACTTGACAAACAACGAGTTGCCTAGCCCAGAGCAAAATTGGGGAGGTATTATGCGTTCAATAAACTCGACTAATTTTGAACAGAGCAATGTGGAATATATTGAATTTTGGATGATGGATCCTTATACAGGAAATCCAGGTGATGTAACAGAGGTTACCAATCAAGGGAAATTGTATTTCAACCTAGGTTATATCTCGGAAGATATATTACAAGACGGATTAAAACAATATGAAAATGGTTTGCCAACTCCTGGGAATACCATGCCGACTATTAGTTCAGTATGGGGCAAAGTACCAGCTTCAACAGCTTTGATTTATGCTTTTGATTCCGACGGAACTAATAGAGTCTATCAGGATGTTGGTTTAGACGGTCTGAACGATGCGGAAGAAGCAGAAAAGTTCCCTTTGTTTGCTGATTTAAATGACCCAGCTGGAGATAATTATGAATTCTTTCTCACCGCAAACGGAGACATTATCAATCGTTATAAAAACTACAACGGCTTGCAAGGCAATACACCTATTGAATTCAACGACAACAATCGAGGAAGTTCCAATATGCCAGATGTGGAAGACATAGATGGTGACAATACAATGAATACCATAAATGCGTATTATCAATACGAGATCAATGTAACACCTAATCCAATCATCGGAGATAACTATGTGGTAGATGTAAGAACAACGACCGCAACTTTTCCAAATGGCAACACTACACCAGTAAAATGGGTGCAATACAAAGTGCCAATTGTTGCAAGTGAAGAGTACGCTGTTGGGCCAATCTCTGATTTACAGTCGGTACGATTCATGAGAATGTTTTTGACAGGTTTTAGTGAAGAAGTTACGTTGCGTTTTGGAACCTTAAACTTGGTAAGCAGTACTTGGCGACGCTATACAGAGAGTTTGATTGAAGATCCTAATATCGTGGTGCAAGGTACCAATACAGGTTTTGATGTAACAACCTTGAATGTACTAAACAATTATGCCCGTAACCCAATTCCTTATGTGTTACCACCAGGGGTATATCGAGAACAACGCTTACAAAACAACACGCCTATCAATGAAGATGAACAGGCCTTGTCATTACGAGTTTATAAAGCAAACACTGCCATGGCATCTCCAATGGGCTTAGAACCTGATGATTCTAGAGCGGTGTATCAAAATGTTGGAAATATCGACATGCGCCAATTTAAAAAACTACGCATGTTTATCCACGCAGAAGCTACCGAAGATATGAGCGATGGTTCTCGTTTACAGGATGATGAAATGGTGGCCTTTTTGAGATTTGGAAATGACTTTACAGATAACTTTTACCAAGTTGAAATCCCGTTGAAGCTGACCGAGTGGGGGACTTCTATCCCAGAAGAGATCTGGCCACTAGCTAATGAAATCGAACTGCAACTAGAGCATTTGACGAAACTAAAATTGATGCGAAATAGAGATCAGTCTAATAATCCAAGTTTTATCTATTTCAAAGATGAAGACGAAATCGACCCACAATATGCCAATAAAGTAAATAAGTTACGAATTGGTATTAAAGGGAATCCAAATTTTGGGTTGGTTCGTACCGTGATGCTTGGACTGAGAAACAATACAAGGGTTTTAGAAGAAACCACAGGACGACCTGCGCGAGACATTCGTGGGGAAGTATGGTTCAATGAACTACGTATGTCCGACATGTCCAATAAAGGTGGTTGGGCAGCAGTAGCGGCAATGGACGCTACAATTGCTGACTTTGCCTCAGTATCAGCATCAGTGAATCAGCATACCATGGGCTTTGGGGCTTTGGAACAAGGCCCTCAAGAACGCAGTCGTGAAGATGTGTTTCAATACAATGTGACCACTGCCGTAAATACTCATCAATTATTACCTAAAAACTGGAAGTTAAATATCCCGTTTAGTTACTCGATTTCTGAAGAGAAAATGACGCCGGAATACGACCCTAACGACCCCGACGTGCGTTTGCAGGTGAAAATGGATGATGCGTTAAACGAAGACGAACGTAGACGTATCAAAGACCGAGCGATTGAATATACCAAACGAACAAGTATTAATTTTGTTGGGGTAAGTAAACAGAGAGGAGCAGGCAAAAAGGAACGGTTTTATGATGTTGAAAACTTAACGCTTTCGCATACATTTAACGAAGTTCAGCAACATAATTTTGAAATCGAACAATTATTAGATCAACAAGCGCGTACTTCTTTGAATTATGCATATTCCTTTAAACCTTTTGAAATTGAGCCTTTCAAAAAAGCAGAGGGTTTGAAAAAGAGTAAGTACCTGAAGCTGTTGACCGACTTTAATTTGAATGTTTTGCCTAATAGTGTGACCTTTAATTCAGACGTTCTAAGACAATATAATCAACAAAAATACCGAATGATTGACGTAGAAGGGATTGAAATTCAACCACTCTATCGACGTAATTATTTCTTTAATTATAACTATGGATTGAATTTTAATCTGACCCGGAATTTGACTTTGAATTATTTGGCTACGAACAATAACGTGGTGCGAAATTATTACGATAATGAAATGTATGTGGACAACTCTTTAGGAATTTGGAATGGTTATTTCGATATGGGAACTCCTAATCTACGTATGCAAAGCCTGCAGTTGAATTATACGCTACCATTTGATAAAATTCCTTTTTTAACGTTCTTGAACTCAACGTATTCTTATACCGGTGATTACAGTTGGCAACGAGCTACCGACGCTTTTTCACAAATTGAATACAATGGAGTGAATTACCGATTGGGTAATACTATTCAAAATGCAAATACGCATAACTTGAATACATCCATTGCTATGGAATCATTTTACAAATATATCGGATTAGAAAAAAAGCAAAAACCTCGACAAAGTGCACTGTCTAGCTCGATGCCGCAACCTGGACAAAGAATAGAGCGCAATAAAGAATTGACCGAGAAAGAACGAAAAGAGGAAAAAGAAGGGTCAAAAGCTTTAGACGCTTTAATTGATTTTGCTACGATGTTGAAAACTGTTAATTTAACCTATATGGAAACCAATGGAACAGTATTGCCAGGTTATCTGGAAGGCTTGGGTTTCTTTGGAACTTCTCGACCAACTTTAGGTTATGTTTTTGGCTCTCAAGAAGACGTTCGTTATGAAGCTGCTCGAAGAGGTTGGTTGACTGCTTATCCCGAATTCAATCAAGAATTTAGTCAGATGCACACACAGAATATTAATTTTAGAGCCGAACTGAGGCCGGTTCAGGATTTGACTATTTCAGTGAATGCAAACCGACAACACAGTACCAATCTCTCTGAGCAATATGATGTTCAAGACGGTATCTACAATTCACGTTCTCCTTATGAATATGGAAACTTCAGATCATCGACCATAATGATTAATACTGCTTTTGGAAAAACCGATGTGTCAGGTTCTGAGGCTTTCGAACAGTTTAAAGCCAATCGCATGGCAGTAGCGCATCGCTTAGCTGAAGCTCGAGGAATTGATTTGTCAGACCCTTTGAACATCGATGAACATGGTTACCCTGTAGGTTACGGACGAACAAGTCAGGAAGTTTTGATACCAGCGTTTTTGGCAGCATATACTGGCAAGGATGTTGCTAATCAGAAAAATGGATTTATGTCAAATGTTCCGTTGCCAAACTGGGCGATTAATTACAGAGGTTTGGTACGATTGCCTTGGTTCAGAGATCATTTCACACGATTTAGTATCAGTCATGAATACAGATCAGAATATTCAGTTAATAATTTTCAAACAAATTACGATTATCTTGACGACCCCGATGCACTGAATGCAGGCGGAAATTACCCAACAAAAACTGTGGTGAGCAATATCAATATGACTGAGGATTTTAGACCTTTAATTCGAGTAGAGTTTAGAACGAAATCTGGCCTGGACTTTGGCTTTGGAATTAATAAAGACCGAATGCTTTCGATGAGTTTTGATAATAATTTATTGACCGAAGTTAACGGTAATGAATACAATTTTAAATTTGGGTTCATTATTAAAGATGTTGGATTTACAACTAACTTTGATGGTGTGGCAAACGGTGGAAGAATCATTAGTGATATTCGTATAACAACCAACTTTACCTGGAGGAAAAACGAAACTTTGATACGTTATTTGGACTATAATAACAATCAAATTGGAGCAGGTCAAGATGTGAAAAATATTGGAGTGCAAGCAGAATATGATTTGAGTAGAAACTTTATGATTCGCTTTTTCTACGAACATCAAATCAATAAAGCAGTGGTCTCCACGATGTATCCTAGTACAAACCTACGTTCTGGTTTAACTTTGCGCTACAATTTTGGAAATTAACTAATAATGATTATTACTTAAAACCTGAGTTCGATGCTTTTGTTGGTTTTATGTTGTTGATTATTAGAGTTGTAAATAGCGAGAGATGGTTTTTTCATGAGCCTTCCAATAAATGACAATCTACTTGCCTTTTTTACTCGAAATAGCCCGTTATTTCTTTCTAAAAAACGCTTGTATTTTACTCATTTATTGAAATATGAATCTCAATTATATAATCGAACTCATATTTAAAACGAGAGTTGAATTAAAAAGTTTTTTATTAATCAATAAAGTTATACATTTGCTTAAAATAATAAAACAATGAATATACCAGCTAATTTAAAGTACACGAAAGACCACGAGTGGGTTAGTTTAGAAGGCGACGTAGCAACTGTAGGAATTACAGATTTCGCGCAAAAAGAATTGGGAGATATCGTTTATGTAGAAGTAGAGACGGTAGATCAAACTTTGGATCAAGATGAGGTTTTTGGGACTGTTGAAGCAGTAAAAACAGTTTCGGATTTGTTTTTGCCCCTTGCAGGTGAAATCATCGAATTCAACGAAGCTTTGGAAACAGAACCGGAAACAGTTAATACCGATCCTTATGGAGCAGGGTGGATGATTAAAATCAGAGTGGCTGACCCATCAGCTTATGAGTCTTTATTGACTGCGGATCAATACAAAGAAGTGATTGGTGCTTAAAAAAAAGCTGATTGCCATAGGTTGGAATTGTATTGTACTCGTCTTGTGTTTGGTCAATTTGTCCAATTTAGATGGTGTGCAAAAAGTAGCTTTCCCACATATCGACAAGATTGTGCATTTTGCTTTTTACGCAATGGCTTCGTTCCTATGGTCTTGGGCATTGTTGAATATAAATTCCAATCATTACAGACTGAATCTGATTCTTGTTATTACAGGATTGATTCTTTTTGGACTTATTGTTGAATTTTTACAAGACATACTTCCCACCAAACGTTCTTTTGAATGGTTGGACGTTGCAAGTAACACCGCCGGAGTTTTGGTTGGAACAAGCATTTATCTTTTATACACAAAATTAAAACCCCACAAAGCGTGAGGTTTTTTTTAATTTTATTGACCTCAAAAATAGTTTAAAACTATACACTTTAGTTATTAACCTGAGTTCGATTCCTCTCTTGGATTCATATCGCTGATTATTAAAGTCATAAACAACGAAAAAAAATATTTTTATAGACTTTCCAATAAATGGCAACCTACTTCGCCTTTTTCACTCGAAATAGCCCGCTATTTCTTCTTAAAAAACGCTCGTATCCACTGTTTATTGAAATATGAATCTCAATTTTACAATCGAACTCAGGTTTCAAAGATATTAGGTACAACAATTTCATATTCTCCAACCCAATCATCCACCTTTTGTTGGTTGTTGGAAAAGAAAATAGAATAAAATCCCGCTGTTATAAAAAGTAACAGCTGAATAAGATTAACCAAAACTTTATTCACCGAAATTATTTTTAATATGCAACGATTTTTCAAATATAGCTTTTATATTTTAAGTAGTTAGTGATATTTTAGTTATTTGATTTTGTAAAGTCTATGTTTGATGAAAAAGATGTAATTTTGTCTTTAGAAATCAAAAGTCTTTATTGATTCAAGTCGGGAATAATCCCCAAAATAGTTAGTAGAAAGAAAAATTTTAAAGTATATTTGCAAACCAATTTCATTCGTACAACAGTTATTTTGGAAACAACTCCTACAATAAAGAGCATTTCGGTCTTTTCAGAATTCAAAGCTATAACCAAAGCTGGTTTAGCCTTTAGCGTGGTTTTTTCTACACTGGCAGGATATCTGTTGGCGGTAGGTAGTTGGAATGAAATCAGTTGGAGCGTGTTTTTGATGCTTGCTGTAGGTGGTTATTGTATGGTAGGAGCATCGAATGCGTTCAATCAGATTATTGAAAAAGATTTGGATGCTAAAATGAATCGCACCAAAAATCGTCCTGTGGCAGCAGGAAGAATATCGACCAACACTGCTTTTATACTTGCAGCGCTTTTAACCGTTATTGGAATTGTGATCCTTTATATTGTAAGTCCTAAAACAGCGATGTTTGGTGCTATTTCCATTTTTTTATACACCAGTGTTTACACGCCATTGAAGCCTATTACACCTTTGGCGGTTTTTGTTGGCGCTTTTCCTGGAGCCATTCCTTTTATGTTGGGCTGGGTGGCACATACCAATGAATTTGGAATCGAAGCGGGTATTTTATTCCTGATTCAGTTTTTTTGGCAGTTCCCTCATTTTTGGGCATTAGGTTGGTTTTTGTACGACGATTATAAAAGAGGGGGCTTTTATTTATTACCCACAAAAGAAAAAAACAAAAAAGCGGCGTTGCAAGCTATTTTATATACTGTTTGGTTAATTTTAGCATCCTTATTGCCTGTAACAGGATATACAGGGACTCTCAAATTGTCGCCAATTGCTGCGGTTTTGGTTTTGGCAGCTGGGTTGTGGATGTTGTATGGCGCAGTGCAATTATACCGTAAACAAACAGATAAATCCGCAAAAACATTGATGTTTATCAGTGTGACGTATATTTCATTGATGCAGTTAATATTTATAGCAGATAAATTCTTACGATAATGAACGTAGAAGAAATAGAAAGAGAACGAATTCAAAAAGGGAAAGCTTACAAAACGATGCTGATTTTCACTATGGGAAGCATCGTGATGATTTTTGCTGGTTTGACCAGTGCATACGTAATCAGTAAAAGCCGGCCTGATTGGCTGACAGATTTCCAATTGCCACAGGTGTTTTTATGGAGTACGGTTGTGATGGTATTAAGTAGTGTGACTTTTCATTTAGCAAAACGGGCCATTAAAAAGGATAACCGCAGCACTACTAGTTCTTTACTTGGAATTACTTTGTTGCTGGGATTGTTATTTGTATTTCTGCAATTTCGTGGCTTTGATGAAATCATTAAATCCGGCTATTATTTCACGGGAAGCGAAAGTACTATTACGACATCTTTCTTGTATGTGGTCGTTTTGGTACACATTGCACACTTGGTCGGCGGGCTAATTTCATTGATAATTGTAATTTATAATCATTATAAACAAAAATACAATTCATCTCAAGTGCTTGGAGTTGAGTTGAGTGTGATGTTTTGGCACTTTTTAGGTATCTTGTGGTTGTATTTGTTTTTGTTTTTTACTTTTTACAAATAATTAAATTGTTTTTCTTTCAAAGAAAAAAGATGTAAATTTGGGAACTTTTTAACACTTAAAAATTTTTATGGGAGCGACAGTAACTACAGCAGCGACTAAAGAAAAGACTTGGGGTGGAGGCGACGGAATTCAGCCTCTTGGAGCAAGCTACGGTAAAATGATGATGTGGTATTTCATTTTGTCAGATTCATTGACATTTGCCGGATTCCTTGCAGCTTATGGATTTACGAGATTCAAATTTATGGATTCGTGGCCTATTGCTGACGAGGTGTTCAACCACTTTCCGTTTCTACACGGTGTAGACGCACCGATGTTTTATGTGGCATTGATGACATTTATTCTGATATTTTCATCGGTAACTACTGTGTTGGCGGTGGATGCAGGGCATCAAATGAAACAAAAGAAAGTAGCCACATATATGTTAATGACCATTATCGGTGGTTTTGTTTTCTTGGGCTCTCAAGCTTGGGAATGGAAAAACTTTATTACAGGTGCTTACGGAGCAGTTGAGACAAGAGGAGGAGAAATCTTACAATTTGTAGATACTGATGGTAAACGACTGACTCTGGCCGATTTTGCGGATTTTTCAGTTGTTAGAGAAGACGGAGCTTTGACACGTGCTGATGGCACTTGGTTTATGAAAGGCGGTTCGGATACTTCTGTCTCTCTAGAACAAGTGAAAGCTGGACTGATTAACAACCCAAATGTATTGGTGCGTACACAATATACAAACCCTGAAAATAGACATCAAAAATTAGCATTGACCAGAGAGCAATCATTGGAAAGAATGAATGATTTTACAATGGTTGTAGAAGGAGCTAACCTGATTCGAAATGAATACGGACATAAAACTTTTGCTAACTTGTTTTTCTTTATTACAGGTTTTCACGGTTTCCACGTGAGCATTGGAGTTATGTTAAATATTATCGTCTTCTTTAATGTACTTCTAGGTACTTACGAAAGAAGAGGTTCTTATGAAATGGTAGAGAAAGTAGGTCTATACTGGCACTTTGTAGATTTAGTATGGGTGTTTGTATTTACATTCTTCTATTTAGTTTAATTTTTTTTAAAAACGTTTTGAAATGGGAGCACACGCATCAAATACAAAAAGAATTTGGACGGTTTTTATATACTTGTCTTTACTAACAATTATTGAAGTAGCATTGGGAATTTTCAAGCCAGATTACCTCTTTGCAACACAGTTTTGGGGTACTTCGTTACTAAACTGGATCTTTATACTAATGACTATCTGGAAAGCTTACTACATCATGTGGGCGTTTATGCACCTAGAAGGTGAAAAAGGCTCTCTGCGTTGGTCAGTAGTTGGAACAATGTCGTTTTTGATCACTTATATTGCTATTTTATTCTTGATCGAAGCTGATTATGTTTATGAAGTATTACAGACTTCAAACTACAGATGGATGTTTTAATCCATAAATAAGAGTTGAAAAAGATTCCCTTTACGGAGTCTTTTTTGCTTTTTATGAATGTCCGTTTTTAATAATAAACTGAGTTCGATTCTCTTCTTGGATTCATGTCGCTGAACACAATCGAGGTACAGCATCTCATAAAACTAACTGATGAATGTGATTGTCAAGCACGGAACGACAAAATATCGAAAATTATGTATTATGATACATTACGGACATTTATCTTATTTAGTTTCAGGAGTGATTGATATTTTAAATTACGTATAGTTGTAAACATTGAGACAGATACTAATTACTTTAAGTTTTACAAAGGGTAATGAAATTATAGGAACCTAGTCTATCAGAATAGCAGACTGATTTTTAATTGGGGTGGTTGCCTAATAGAATAGGAGATTCATAGGAAAAAACTATGTTAGTCCTATGTTTACGAAGTTATTAAATTTTTTAGACTTAGAGTCAATAATTTTGGAGCATTGAAGTAAAAAGAATGAGAGAATATATGTCCCTAAATGGTTCCTTGAAACATATTCCTAAATAGAAACACCCTCATTCTTTTAGAGTCTGAACAGAATGTAAGGAAACAGGCAAGTCCTATGTGGTCTAAAGTAAAAAAACAAAAATAATGATGTTGTTTATGAGTGTTTACCGATTCGACTTTGACTGGTCTTGGGTGTTAATTTACGGAAGTCAGGTGACTAAAACTTACAATACTTGCCTAAAAGATAGATTGTTTTCAATCTATAAATAAGCGTTAAAAAGGCGGTAATTACAACGTCTTTTCTTATTTTTGTAAAAACTTTTTAAAATGAAAAAACTGTTTCTTTTTGTAGCGCTTTTTGTGGTGCCTATTGTGGCTTATCTTTTCTTTGCCTCAGGTGTCAATTCATTTATAAAGTTACCTACAATCACGGAAGAAGTCCCCGAATTACCGATTACTTGGAATGTTGTAGGAGATGAACAACTGGCGTTAAAAAACAAAATTACTATTTTGGGATTTACAGGTACTGATTTTGAACGCATCGAAGGCAATATGACTAATTTAGCGCATAAAATATACGATAGAAACAAAGATTTTGTTGATTTTCAGGTTGTTTACATTGCGCCAGAAGGTTCGGAATCAGAAATTGAATCGTTTCAACAAAAATTAGGACACAACCTAAATCTGTACCGCTTCTACTTTGTGTTAGCTCCCGTGGATGAAATTGAAAGTTACCATAGTCAATTGGGATTATTGGGTAATTTAGACTCAGTATATGGTACTTCGCAGGTGTACATCATCGATAAAGAACTCAACTTAAGGGGGCGTAAAGGCGAAAATAAAAAGGGTGAAGAAGAATACAGAGAAGGATACAATACCATATCAGCTGCCGATCTTCATAATGAAATGTCAGATGATGTAAAAGTTATCTTGGCAGAATACCGATTAGCACTTAAAAAAAATAACCGAATAGAAAACGTTACAGAATAATGAAAAATTACTCCTACATTTGGATCTCACTTATAATATTGGTGTTTGGGATTTATGCAGTTCCAAAAATTGTCAATAAAATGAAAGACGCCGAAGTGGTACAAAATGATCGACTCAACGTTGGGAACAATCGAGAATTGATTAAAATTGCCAAAGCGCCTTCGTTCTCTTTTACGAATCAAAACAATGAAATTATCAGTAATAAAACCTATGATGGGAAGGTGTATTTGGTGGAGTTCTTCTTCACTTCTTGCCCAACAATCTGCCCGATTATGAATGAAAATATGGTGAAGTTACAAAACATTTTTAGTAAAGATCCTAACTTTGCTATTGCCTCAGTTACAATTGATCCACGTACCGATACGCCCGAGCATTTAAAAGAGCATGCCCAATTGATTGGAGCGAACATGACTAATTGGCACTTTCTAACAGGAGAACAAGAAGCGATTTTTAATCTTGCAAAAAAGTTTAATCTCTACGCTGCTCAAAATGATGAGGCACCTGGAGGCTTTGAACATTCTGGTATGTTCGCACTGATTGATAAAAAAGGAAATATTCGCTCTAGAAAATCAGATTTAATCGATTCGCCTATTGTGTTTTACGACGGAATTGAAGAAGAAGGAATCGAAATGTTAAAAGAGGATATTCAACAATTATTAAAGGAATAATGGGAAATTTACAAATAGAAAAAAAATACAATATTTGGATTTGGATACTGTCTATTACGATACCCGTTGTGGTGGCTGTTCTTTTTAGTGTCAATCTGCATGACCTTGGATATGATGTGAAACCTTTGACATTTTTACCGCCTATTTATGCCACTATTAATGGGATTACTGCGGTGCTGTTGATTGTTGCTGTCTCTGCTATTAGACGGGGCAACAAAGAACTACATGAGCGGTTGGTCAAGGTTTGTATTGCTTGTTCGATAGCGTTTTTATTAATGTATGTAGCCTATCACATGACGGCTGTAGAAACCGAATTCCGCGGTGAAGGAGCCATCAGATATGTGTACTTTTTTATTCTAATTACTCATATCTTATTATCTATAGTAATCATTCCATTTGTCTTGATTACCTTTGTGAGAGGTATTTCTGGCTCGTATCAAAGACACAAAAAATTAGCGCGAATCACCTATCCAATGTGGCTTTATGTTGCCGTGACAGGCGTTGTTGTCTATTTGATGATTTCACCATACTATGTACATTAAAATATACTTTAAATGAAAAATATAGTTTACAGTCTGATTTTTTTCTTTTTTGCTGTTGTTGACTCACAAGCACAATGCGCTATGTGTAGAGCTGTTTTGCAAACTGAAGAATCGGGTGTGCCTGCCGAAGCCGTAAATGATGGAATCGTTTATCTAATGGCATTTCCTTATTTATTAGTATTAATAGGAGGGATTATCATTTACCGTATAATGAAAGATAAGAAGTCTGTGGTTTAAGGCGCTTCCAACCTATGAGTTATATATTAAATATTGAAACAGCTACAAAGAACTGTTCGGTTTCTATCGGCTTTCTCGGTCAAACAGTTATTTTGAAAGAATTGTCGGAGGAACAGTTTAATCACGCCGAAAAATTACACGTATTTATAGATGAATGTTTGCAAACACTCGACATTTCCTATCAAGATCTTGTTGCAGTTGCAGTAAGTAAAGGTCCTGGATCTTATACAGGTTTACGTATCGGCGTTTCTGCTGCGAAAGGATTTTGTTATGCTTTGGATATTCCTCTGATTGCAATTGATACTTTAGAGATTTTGGCTCTTCAGGTAGCAACAGAGCAAGGGTGTATAATCCCAATGATTGATGCAAGAAGAATGGAGGTCTTTACCCAGATTTATAATAATGAACACAAAGCGATTTCCGATGCCTATGCGTTGATTATTACAGAAACTTCTTTTGAAGAACTACAGGGTATTATTCATTTTTGTGGGGATGGTGCAGTGAAATCAGAGAAGATGCTAAACGAAGAGCGTTTTCGCTTTCACTCAGATGTGATTTACCCTTCTGCTCAACAAATGAGTATGTTGTCTTTTAATAAATTTCAAAAACAACAATTTGAACAGTTGGCATATTTTGAGCCATACTATTTAAAAGACTTTATGCTGAACGTAAAAAAATAGTCAGTACACGACAAAAATACATTCTATTAAAATTCAGTCACATAGATACATAGGCTATTTGTTTATAATCATGTTTTTAGTTTGCCTTTGGCAAAACTATGAGGACTTATAAGGACATAAAAACACATGAAAACTATGTGTCTATGCGGTTAAATAACTATTTGTAAGTTGCTTATAGTTTTTGTCGTGTATTGAAAAAAAATAATAAAACCTTGAACACACTCAAGGTTTTATCGTTTTATAATGTTGCTAAGAAGTTTCCTAATTTTATCATATCTTCATCCGTATTCCTGATTCGGTTGTTTTTAAAGAAGTTTTTAATTTCAGAGTTTTTATTAGGAAACAGCGCTCTAACACTTCTTTGTTTTCCATCAAATTCGGTTGTTTTTCCATTGATGGTGATGTAGTATACATCTCGATTTCGCTTGAAACTTGCTGGACTGTCAGTGTCGTAACTATTGATAGCAGGTTTGGCTTGTTCTAATTTTATACTACTGTGTTTGGATAGTTTGATGTCTTTTTTATCACTCAAGATTTTATGGTATTGATTGCCACCTGATGGGCTGGAGAGCAACTCATAAACAGTTCCGTCGCTAAATATAAAATGCGTATTCTGTTCCTTAATCAATTCTAAAATTTCATTAGCACTTTTGTATTCCATAACATCTCTGTGTGCGTTGTAGCGAATAAGAAAACTATCTGTTCCATTATTCACTTTTGCATAATGAAACTCTTCAGTAATGTATTTGGAACCAAGAATTGATTCGTCTTTAAACTCAGGACTTTTTCTAAAAGTCAATGTTCCCAAGGATTCAGCGCCTTGTAAAGTAACCTGCGCATTCCCTGAAAGAGCGAATCCTAAAAATGCAGATATTAAAAATACTTTTCTCATTTTATTCTTATTTAATTAATAATTCAATGTCATCAGTTTGTAGTCTGCAACTGTTTTTGTTGCAAATTTGTATTCTTTTTTCTTGTTCTTTATTAGCTACCAAGATAGGGATATTTAATGAATTGTCAAGAAATATTTTATGCTGAAATTTTTTATTCAACAATTTTAATTCCTTTTTCTTGGGTTCTTTGATACTTATGTATTCAAAATCGTACTTAAATATCAAATCGTTCAGCAGCCAGTCGGAAAATGCACTTGCATAATTGATTTGGTTGAGAACTCTATTGTTCATTTCTTCTGCGGTTTTTGTAAAGTAATCGTTTTCAAATAAAATTCCCAAATAAAATAGTGACCTGCTCATCACTGCATTTGCGGAAGGAATGACATTATCTTCAATATCAAAAATCGTACCAATTCCCTTTTGATTATCAGATTTAAAAAAGCCTTGTTTTTGGTCATAAAAGAAGTCAAAACAATGGAGGCTGAGCGTTTTTGCAAACAACAGATGGTCTATTTTTTGTGTATGATTAAATAAATCGATAAACGATTTGATGGTAAATGCGTAATCTTCAAAAACACCTTTAATATATATACATTTGCTTTTAAAAACTCTTCCTAATTCGTGATTTGCATACATTTGATGTTGCAAAAAGTGACTTAGACTCTCTATCGCTTTTGGAATCCTTTCGTCATCAATGATTTTTTGTGCGTCCAAGAGTCCGGATAGCAACATTGCATTCCACGAACAGATAATTTTATCATCAAGTAGCGGCAATTCACGGCTTTTTCGTTGCTGTTTTAAAAGCTTTTCCCATTTAATTTTCAGTTTACTTAGAGTTTTTAATGGAATTTGATACGACTGAGCGATGGTATATAAATCATCGTTTTGGAAAAGTACATAAGCTTTTGCTTCCTCCCAATACCCTTTTGAATTGATCGAAAAAACATCACTAAATAGGTGCCATTCATCATCTGGAATGATTTTTATTAAATCGTCTTTAACCCAAAAATAATAAGCTCCCTCTTGAGAGTTTTGCTCTATATTGAGACTGTCGGCATCGTAAGCAGAATAAAATCCACCTGAAGTATCTTGCCAATGATTTAAAAGAAAGTCAACTGTTTTTTGAACGATTTCTTTGTAAAAAACATTGTTTGTGTGAAGTGCAACCTGAGTATAGGTCGATAAAAGTTGCGCATTATCATAAAGCATTTTTTCAAAGTGTGGAATGTGCCAACGGTGATCAACACTGTATCGTGAAAAACCACCTTCAATCACATCAAAGAGCCCACCTTGAGCCATTTTAGAGAGCGTGCGTTCCACATGTTCCAATAGCAGCGTATCGTTTTCATGTTGGCCCAATCGGTACAAATAATTCAAATTGGTTGGCATCATGAATTTTGGTGCTCGATCAAGTCCACCGAATTCAATATCAAAACTTTTTTTCCATTGCTCAATTAAAGATTTGTAGTCATTGAGAGTGGGTGGGGTTTTAGGGTAGATTTCCAAGGTGTTGTTTGTGGTTGAAATCCCGTTATGGAGTTTGTCGGCATAGGCGACCATTTTTTCAGGATCAGATTCATAAAGTGAAGCCAGTTGCTTTAAAACATCAATCCACTGTGCTTTAGGTAAATAAGTTGCGCCCCAAACAGGTAAGCCATTTGGAAGCGCCACAATATTTAAAGGCCAACCGCCCTGTCGTGTCATTAATTGTAATGCTTGCATGTAGTAGGTGTCAACTGCAGGGAACTCTTCTCGGTCGATTTTAAAGCTGGTGTAATGTAGGTTCATTACTTCGGCAGCTTCCAAATCGTCAAAACATTCACGAGCCATCACATGACACCAATGACAAGCTGCGTAACCAATGCTAATGATAAGTAATTTGTTGCTTTCTGATGCTTTTATTAAGTTTTCGTCGCTCCATTGCTGCCAAAAAACAGGTTGATTGGCATGCTGAAGCAAATAGGGAGACCGCGCGCTGTGAAGTTGGTTTGTCATGGTTATAGTTGTTTTAAATAAAAAAAGACTGAGTACTGCTCAGCCTTTTTTTATTAACCGTTTAATGCTTCCACATTGATTTCGTTATTATTGAGCATCTGCCTCAACATGTTTTCGATACCATTTTTCAGAGTGAAAGTAGAAGAAGGACATCCGCTACAAGCACCTTTTAATATTACTGTAACTTTTTTGGTAGCATCATCGTAGTTTTCAAAAGTAATGTTTCCGCCATCTGACTGTACAGCAGGTTTTACGTATTCTTCCAAAATATTGATAATTTGCTGCGAAGTCACATCCAGATTGTCAAAGTATTCATCTTGTTGTTGAACATGCTCTTTTGTTTCTGTAATCAAACTTTCATCAATGACCACTCCTCCGTTTTCAATATATTCCTTAATAAAAGTACGAACTTCAATGGTTATTTCATCCCAAGTGTAACTGTCAAATTTTGTAACAGAAACATAATTTTCATCAATAAAAACCTCCTTAATATAGGGTAGTTTGAAAAGTTCAATGGCCAAAGGGGATGGTTTTGCTTCGTCGATATTCTTAAACTCCAGGGCAGTCTTTGTAAGCATTTTATTGGCTACAAATTTTAAAACTGCAGGGTTTGGTGTAGTTTCTCCGTAAACTGTAACAGGAATTTTCTTAGTTGTTGATGAATCTGATTCGATTAAAACCTTACCGCCAGCTTTAACAAAATCTTCAATTTGTTGTTTAACTTCTTCTTGAACATCACTCCATTCTACGATTGAAAATCGCTCAATAGCAACAAAATTTCCGGAAATATATACCGTTTTTACGAAAGGAAGGTAGAATAACTTCCTTGCAAGAGGTGAAGAATCCGTTTCGTCGATGTTTTTGTACTCAAAATTGCTTCCGTAACTAATAAAGTCAGGAAACTCAAACTTCACAATATGAGGGTTTTGTGTTTCTCGAATATTTATTTTAAACATTTTTTAAGTTTTTTTTCAAATTTAACAAAGAAATACGGATTGAATATTTATATTTGGGATTTAAACGTAAAATTAACATTTAGTAAATTTGGAATAGAATAAGAGCTATGAGAAAACAGTATTTATTAATAGTATTTATCCTAACAAGCTTCTTCGGATTTGGACAACAGTATAATTATTTAGCTGTTGACGACACTTACACGCCCGAAGAACTGGTTGGAGATGTTTTGGTTCGTTCAAAGTGTGACTTGGTTTCCAATGTGAGGTATCAGAATGGTGATGGATCACCTGCTACTTTAGATTATTACACTTTAGGATATTTTGAAAAGAACGGTTCGATTTTTCCTTTTGAGGATGGAATCGTATTGTCCACAACGGAAACGCCTTTTGTAGAAGGACCTTATTATGGATACGGAGGACCTACGGGTGGTCGTGGAATAAACAATTATAGATGGGGTGGAGACCAAGATTTGAATGACGCTATTGCTGATGGTGGTGGTGCTCCTTATACTCAGTTTCGATCTACGATGATTGAGTTTGACTTCGTGCCGCTTCAAAGTACTGTTTCGTTTGAATACCTATTCGCAAGTAATAGTTATCATAGAAGTTGTGGTGAAGTATGTCGTAATGGAGCTATGTTTGCAGCCTGGTTGGTCGATTCTACTACGGGGGTTGGAGAGAACTTAGCCAAAGTGCCAGGAACAAACTTACCTATCTCTATTAATACTATTAGAGACGTAAATAAGTCAAACGCTAATTGTGCTTCAACAAATGAAATTTATTTTGGAGAATATTATGATAATGGGGTTACAAATCCTTTGGCATCTCCTATCGATTTTGTAGGCTCAACATTGCCAATGCAGTCTTTGTCAGCAAATGTTGTTGTGGGAAGAGTCTATAAAATTAAATTAGCAGTGATGGATTTTTGCCCTACAATTTCACATAATAGTGCCGTGTTTTTTAAAGCAGGAAGTTTTGAAATCGGTGATTTGGATCTGGGTGAAGACATATTGGTTGTTAACGGACAGGCACTTTGTGCAGGTGATTCTCATACATTAGTTACAGGTTTAGACCCTGTTTTATTTACTTTTGAATGGTATAAAGACAATGTGTTGATGGTAGGTGAGACAGGACCTAACCTCGTAGTTACAGAAACAGCTAGCTATAGAGTAAAAGCTTATATTCCTAACGTGACCTCATGTGTGATGGAGTCCGACCCTATTTTTATTGAGTTTTATGAACTTGTGGAATTAGACCAAGACCCTGCTGACCTTCAGTTGTGTCCAAATGCCGGTGTGAGTACGCGCTTTGCTTTGGACGACGCTATGGCTGGTACATCTTCGAATTCCAATTATTTATATAGTTACTATTTAAGTCAATCAGATGCTCAAAACGACGTTAATGCGATTCCAAGTTTTTATGATCTGCCAAATAACGTTCCTTCTCAGACTATTTGGGTTCGAGTTTATCAGTTAAATAATCCTTGTGAT
>Ga0209075_1001497_pt1 | contig 21958 bp, 19 predicted proteins | sample Stecom2011_FD_187523 | JGI IMG/M metagenome (GOLD analysis project Ga0209075, IMG submission 187523) | Agricultural soil microbial communities from Utah to study Nitrogen management - Steer compost 2011 (SPAdes) (version 2) | ecosystem: Environmental > Terrestrial > Soil > Agricultural land...
CTGATATAGTAGCACTTCGAAAGTTAGAAGAGTTAAAATCTCAAAAGCTCTGGCAACAAGATCAAGTAAAAGAATACTATGTATCCTTGTCGTTTATTGTAAGAGAATACATTGGCAACCGTTATCAAATACATGCTTTAGAACTTACTACCGATGAAATAATGCAGCTAGCCAACAGACAATTAGATATAAGCGAACAGCTAAAAAGAAGTTTACACCAAACTTTACTTTTGGCAGATATGGCAAAGTTTGCACGGCAAAAGCCTATTGCACAAGAAAATGAGATGGCATTTAAAAATGCAAAAGAAATTGTAGAGCAAACAGCTTTAAAAATAGCTGAAATAGAAAATGACGAAAACAAAGACCAATCATGACGCAGTGGTGGAATAACATACAATTTGCCAACCCAGAGTTGTTTGTGCTTTTTGCAATCGTTCCCATCTTGATTGTAGCCTACTTCTTACGTTTAAAAAAGGTAAAAGCGAGTATTTCACTTTCTTCATACCTTCACCTACCAGAAGGCAAAGCAGACTTTAAAATATGGGCGAGGCATTTGCCATTTGTTTTAAATATTTTAGCCATTTGTGCCATTATTATCGCCTTGGCTCGTCCACAGTCTACTTTAAATTGGCAGAATGTAAACCAAGAGGGAATAGACATTGTAATCAGTATGGACATATCGGGAAGCATGATGGCTGAGGATTTAAAACCCAACAGACTTGAAGCATCTAAAAACATCGCCATTGATTTTATCAAAGCCCGGCCAAATGACAGGATTGGATTGGTTATTTTTAGTGGAGAAAGCTTTACACAAGCACCATTAACAACAGACCATGCTGTTTTAAAAAACCTATTTAAGGATGTGAAAAATGGAATGATTGAAGATGGGACGGCAATTGGAATGGGTTTGGCAACGGCAGTAAACAGGTTGAGAGAAAGCGATGCCAAAAGTAAGGTGGTGATTTTACTAACAGATGGAGAAAACAACAAAGGTTCGATTCCACCATTAACAGCTGCAGAAATTGCACGTGAGTTTGGCGTAAGGGTTTACACTATAGGAATTGGCGCACAAGGCACAGCACCTTTTCCATACAAAACCCCATTTGGCACTACAGCTTACCAAAATGTAGAAGTAAAAATTGACGAAGCCACCATGAAAGAAATCTCCCAATTAACTGGAGGACAATATTACAGGGCGACAAACAACCGTTCTTTAATAGCAATCTATAAAGAAATTGATCAATTGGAAAAGTCGAAAATCGAGGTTACTGAGTTTCGCAAAAAGAAAGAAGAGTTTTTCTATCTTGCACTTTTTGCCTCAATTGCCCTTTTGCTGGGATTTACAATTAAAACTACATATTTAAGAACAATCAATTAAATGTTTAGAGTAGAACATACATGGGTTTTGTGGAGCTTGTTGCTCATACCATTAATGCTTGTTGCATTTTATGCACTCAACAAATGGCGTAAGCATGCACGTAAAAAGTTTGCTGAACCTGCACTACTTGAACAACTCATGCCAGCTTTTTCACTTACGAGGTATCGCTTGCGTTTTGCTTTTTTTCTAATTGGCTTTACTTTTTTACTAATAGGTTTGGCAAACCCACAAGTTGGAACAAAACTAGAAGAAGTAAAAAGAGAAGGAATAGATTTGGTGATTGCGCTTGACGTTAGCAACAGTATGAATGCTACAGACCTATCTCCAAGCAGACTTGAAAGAGCAAAACGCGCCATGCAACAATTGGTAGAAAAGCTAAAAAGCGATCGGCTGGGAATTCTAATTTTTGCTGGAGAAGCATATACGCAATTGCCGATAACGACAGATTACGCAGCTGCAAAGTTATTTTTGGGTACCATTGAAACTGACATTGTCCCCACTCAAGGAACCAACATTGCTTCAGTAATAGATTTGGCCATTGAATCTTTTGATTATGAAAGTGGAGGAAGCAAAGCGCTGGTAATTGTAACTGATGGCGAAAACCATGAACCAAATGCAGTAACTGCAGCTGAGGAGGCTGCCAAAAAAGGAATTAAAATATACACCATTGGAATGGGAACAACTACAGGCGCTCCTATTCCTGTTTATCAAAATGGCCGACAAAAAGGATTTCGTCAAGACAAAGATGGCAATACTGTAATAAGCAGCTTGAATGAAGAAATGCTTAAGGAGTTGGCTGACATTGGCGATGGTTTATACGTTAGGGCATCAAACGCATCAGTTGGATTTGATCAAATTTTAGACAACCTAAGTGGTTTAGATAAAGCCGAATTTGAAAGTAGTGTTTATACAGATTATGAAGATCGCTTTCAGTTTTTCTTGGGAGCTGCATTCATTTTCCTATTAATCGCTACACTAATGAATGAAAAGAAAAGCAAGTGGCGTGAAAAAATAAAGTTGTTTGAATCGTGAAAACTAAAGTCTTACATATTTTTATGTTGTTGTTCTTACCTACTTTGGCAAGTGCACAATCAGCCTATCAAGATATTCGCGAGGGCAACAAATCCTATAAGGACAATAACTACGAACAAGCAGAAGATTTTTTTAGAAAAAGTATCAGAAAAGATACCAAGCCAATTGAATCAGCATTTAACCTAGGGAATAGTTTATACCGTCAAGGAAAATATGATGAAGCTGCTCGCTATTTTGATATGGCTGCATCTAAAACAGAAGACAAGTTAAAAAAATCAAAAGCTTTCCACAATTTGGGCAATTCATTGTTAAAGGAAGAGAAGCTTAAAGAAAGCATTGAAGCTTATAAAGAAGCTCTTAAACAAAATCCTGATAATGAAGATAGCAGGTATAACTTATCTTATGCCACTAAACTCTTACAAGAAGAGCAGCAACAGGAGCAAGAGCAGCAGCAGGATCAAAATCAAGACAATCAGGATCAAGATCAAGATGAAAATAAAGATCAGCAGCAAGAGCAAGAAGAAGGAGATCAGGATGAAGAGCAGAATGAACAACAACAACAACAAGAAGAGGAGCAGCAAGAAGAAAAGGAACAAGAACAACAGCAACAGCAGCAGCAGGTATCAAGAGAAGATGCTGAACGCATGCTAGAAGCATTAAATGAACAAGAGAAAGAAGTACAAGAAAAATTAAAAAAGAAGAAAACAAAGTCTATTGATATTCAAATCGAAAAGGATTGGTAGTGAAACAATTTTTAACCCTTATATTGATTGCCTTTTTTGGTTCAGCCTATGCCGGAAAAGTGAACCTTACTGCTGAAGTTAGCCACAGTCGTGTAGAGGTTGGTCAGCAATTTAAGGTCACTTATTCAGTAAATTCTGTTGGTGGAAGTTTTACACCTCCAAACTTTTCACAATTTAGGTTGCTTTCGGGACCCAATCAGTCACAAAGCATGCAAAACATCAATGGGAAAATTTCTCGACAAACATCAATCAGTTATATATTGATGGCAAATAAGCAAGGAGAGTACAATATCCCAGCTGCTACTATTACCGTAAATGGAGAAAGTTATCAAAGCAAACCATTAAAAATAGAAGTCGTTGCAAGAACAGATGGTGGATTGCAAAAAGAACAGGAAAACAAACAACTCTTCTTGCAAGCCATAGTAGATAAACAAGAGGTGTTTGTAGGTGAAAAGCTCACCGTTACTTATAAACTTTTTACTAAAATTGGAATCAATGGCTTAGAACTTAAAAAAGCACCAGACTTAAATGGTTTCTGGTCACACGATATAAAAAATGATAACATTCAGTTTAAGCAAGAACAAATTGGTGGAGTAGTTTATCAAACTTCTGTTTTACAACAAACAGTATTGTATCCGCAACGGGCAGGTACTTTAACTGTAGATCCTATGGAGCTAATCCTTGCTGTAAATGTGAGAAGTCGACAAGCCCAATCTATTTTTGATCAGATGTTTGGTAGTTTTGAGCGTAAAGAAATTCCTGTAAAAAGTACAGCGATTAACATTAAAGTAAATTCGCTACCAACAAAAGATAAACCCGCTAATTTTTCAGGAGCTGTTGGAGACTTTAGCATGTCACTTAGCAGCAATAAAGATAGTTTAAGCGCCAATGATGCGATTGATTTAAAATTAAACATCAAAGGGAAAGGCAACCTGCCATTTATTTCAGCACCAAAACTAAACCTACCACCAGGATTTGAAATTTATGATCCTGAGATAGAAAATAAATACTCAACCAATTACAATGGAGCAAGTGGATCCAAAATATTCAATTACCTTACTATTCCACGTCATGAGGGAGATTACACCATAGACCCATATAGCTTTAGCTATTTCGACCTAGAATCTAAAAGTTACAAAACACTTTATTCAGATACCCTTACAATACATGTTGCAAAAAGTAAAGATTCTGGCGGTTTGGTATATCAAGCTAACCGAAAAGAAGAGATTAAGGTAATCAACAAAGACATTCATTATATTCACCTTAATGGACTTAGCTTAATTACACTGGACAGCCAATTTTATGGCTCAGGTTTGTTTTATTTCCTCTTGTTACTTTTTATAATTGTAGTGTTTGGGATTTGGGTTTATGCAAAAAGGAAAAAGACAATTGAAAGTGATGAAGTTGGTTTGCGAAAATCGAAAGCAAATAAAATGGCGAGAAAACGATTGTCAAAAGCCAAAAAGAATTTAACCAAAGGCGAGTTAACCTTGTTTTACGAAGAGATTTCCGCAGCACTTTACGGCTATTACTCAGATAAATTTAACATAGACGTTGCCAATCTTTCTTTAGAAAAAATCCTTGAACTCCTCCGCGAAAGTGATGGCATAGAAACATTGAGCACTTCCTTAAAATCAGTAATAGAAGAAGCAGAAATGGCTCGATTTGCGCCGAGCAGTTATAATGTTGATGCCAACCAACTTTATGAAAGGGCAGTGAACATAATTAGTCAAACTGAAAACTTGAAGAAAACATGAAAAAAATAGTTTTGATCATTTTCTTCTTTCTATTCATTGCACAATTGTCGGCACACAATACGCCAATAGAACGATTTAAAGCTGGTAATGAAGCCTATGAGAAGAACGACTTTGAAACGGCAATTTCAACTTATGAGGATTTGCTTTCAGCAGGTTACTTTTCGGCGACATTGCACTACAATTTAGCCAATGCTTACTTTAAGCATGGGAACAATACAATGGCAATTTTGCATTATGAAAAAGCGCTCAAGATTCAGCCAAATTTTAAAGATGCCGCTCATAACTTAGAGATTGCAAATAGCAGGACAATTGATAAAGTTGAAGCTATTCCCCATTTATTTTTTTACCGCTGGTGGAAAGCAATCTACAATTCATTTTCTATTACTGGATGGTCAACTTTGTTGTTCACCTTTTTATTTCTAGCCACCATCGGCTTTGGCATTTACTTTTTAGGCCATCAAAGGAAGCTTAGAAAAAATGCTTTCTATGGTGCAACAACTGCAGTATTTTTAGCTCTTATTTGCTGGGGAATGGCCGATGCTCAATACAAAAGCTTAAAAGCAATAGATTATGCCATTATCATAAAACCAACTGTCAACATTAACAGTTCGCCTTCTGAAGGAAGTTCTAAAATTTTTGTACTACATCAAGGCACCAAAGTTAAAATTGAAAGCCGAAAAGACGATTGGGTAAATGTTTCCTTGCCAAATGGAAATAAAGGTTGGATTAAAGATGAAAAAGTAGAAGGAATTTAAAAATCCCTTCTACTCAGCTTAACCATTATTTGCTATCCAAAAACATCTTTAAACTTAAAGCTTTCTCCTAATCGTGCACCCTTTTCTGTGTCTTTTAGAGTAATTACTTCATTGTCGGCATCGTGTTCCATAAACAAATAGTAACCCTCGTCAATAGCGCGCTTATAAAACACCTTCCTATCTTCTAAAGTCAACAAGGGTCTTGTATCGTATCCCATTACCCAAGGCAGTGGTATATGTCCAGCGGAAGGCAATAAATCCGCTACAAAAACCAACTTTTTACCTTGATAGTCAATTATCGGAATCATCTGTTTATCTGTATGCCCATCTGCATAAAAGATTTCAAACCAATCAAACTCCTCATCTTCTACAAACTTAAGTTGTCCAAACTCCTGCATGGGTAAGATATTCTCTTTCAAAAAAGAAGCTTTTTCTCTATCATTCGGATTGGTAGCCCAATTCCAATGATCTTTATTTGACCAATAAGTGGCATTCTTAAAAGTAGGTTCATAAGCAGTACGGTCTTTGTTCCATTTAACACCACCGCCACAATGATCGAAATGCAAATGCGTTAGAAATACATCCGTGATATCATCAGGATGAAAGCCGTTTATTCTCAATGAGTTTTCTAAAGAATCATCGCCAAAGAGATAATAATAACTAAAAAACTTTTCAGATTGCTTGTCCCCCATACCGTTGTCGATCAACATCAAGCGGTCCCCCTTCTCTATCAACATACAACGCAGCGCCCAAGAGCACATATTGCTGCTGTCTGCTGGGTTGGTTCTTTGCCAAAGCGATTTGGGTACTACGCCAAACATCGCACCGCCATCTAGTTTAAAATTACCTGTAGGAATTGGATATATCTTCATAATTATACTTTTTTTCTACTTAACAATATTAGGATGATTCACACAAATAAGAAAGGAGATAATGATTAATTAATGTACAAATCGGCAATTGCTTTTTTGTTGAAAGTTTAAATTGCAATTTATTCAATACAAACTAAAAACTCAATACGATAACAATTCTTCTATCACTTCTTTTAAGCGCTGTTTTGGCAAAAAGTTATTTTCCAAATTTTTATTGAATGGTACAGCAGTATCAAGTGATGCCAAACGTTTTACAGGAGCATCTAAATACTCAAAGCAATGCTCATTGATTCCCGCGGCAATTTCACCGCCAATGCCACCAAACAAAGTATCTTCATGCAGCACCAACACCCTACTACACTTCTTTACAGAAGCATATATGCTCTCCCAATCCAATGGTACTAAGGTCCGCAAGTCAACAACATCTGCAGAAAGCTTCATTTCTTGAACCAATTCTTTGGCCCAATGCACTGCCATTCCATAAGTTATAATGCTCAAGTCCTCTCCTTCCATCACTAGATTTGCTTTACCAAAAGGCAGGTTGTAATATCCTTCTGCAACCGCTTCTTTTGTACTTCGATAAAGTGCTTTGTGTTCAAAAAACATCACTGGATTTGGATCTTCAAATGCGGTTAACAAAAGACCTTTGGCATCGGCTGCGTTTGATGGATACACCACTTTTAAGCCCGGAACATGTGTAAACCAAGCTTCGTTGCTTTGAGAGTGATAAGGTCCTGCGCCAACTCCTGCTCCTGTTGGCATACGCACCACTACATCTGCATTTTGTCCCCAGCGCCAATGTGATTTTGCCAAATTGTTGACAATTTGATTAAAACCTTCAGTTACAAAATCGGCAAACTGCATTTCCATCATTGCCTTATGTCCGTTAATAGACAAACCCAATGCAGCTCCAACAATTGCAGCTTCACAAAGTGGTGTATTTCTCACCCTATGCTTGCCGTATTTCTCTATTAAACCTTCTGTGGCTTTAAACACTCCGCCATATTCGGCAATATCTTGACCCATTAAAACAAGCTTATCGTGCTTTTCCATTACCAAATCAAGTGCATCGACAATGGCATCAATTACACGCATTTCTCTTTTGCTACTTTGAGGAGACACTTCCTTGAAATCAAAATCAGCGTAAACATCTTTGAGCTCCACCTCTGTATCTGCTTGAATTTCTTCTTCTGAAAATGCAAGATCAAGTGCCTCGTTAATTTCTTCAGTATAGGTCGCTCTAATTTCTTCGATCCCTGCTTCTGTCACCACCTTTTTATCAACAACATAGCCTTCGAAATTTACCAAAGGATCCTTTTGCTCCCATTCGTCAATCAACGATTGGGGTACATATTTAGTTCCAGAAGCCTCTTCATGCCCTCTCATTCTAAAAGTTATACATTCCAATAAAATAGGCCGTGGATTTTTACGTACTGATTTGGCCAACTCTTGCACCTTTTGATGTACTTCAAGAATGTTATTTCCATCCACTTGGTGGGCCTCCATTCCATAACCAATTCCCTTATCGATAAACTGTTTGCAACGAAACTGCTCTGAAGAAGGCGTTGACAATCCATAACCGTTATTTTCAATAAGAAATATAACAGGTAAATCCCAAACCGCTGCCACATTTAACGCTTCGTGAAAATCCCCTTGAGAAGTACCACCATCTCCGCTAAATGCCAAGGTAACTTTTTCTTCCTTTTTTAGCTTGCTGCCCAAGGCAATGCCATCCGCAACACCTAACTGTGAACCCAAATGAGAAATCATACCGACAATATGAAAATCTGTTGCTCCAAAGTGAAAAGAACGATCTCGTCCTTTCGTAAAACCAGACATTTTCCCTTGAAACTGAGCAAATAAGCGGTTTAAGGGAACATTTCTAGCTGTAAATACACCTAAATTCCTATGCATTGGCAAAATGAAATCGTCGCTTTCTAAAGCCATGGTTGCTCCCACGGCAATTGCTTCTTGTCCAATACCAGAAAACCACTTGGATATTTTTCCCTGTCGCAGTAAAATCAACATTTTTTCCTCAATCATTCGAGGCTTTAAAATAGCTTTATACAAATCCAACAATTGCTCTTTTGGATATTCAAATGCACGATAATTCAAACTCATAAATTGGGATATTTTCTTCTGTTTTCAACAAAGGTAGCGTTAAATAAGTAAATTGGTATTGGCATTAAACAGACTTATCAACAAGATGGATATTTAGGAGACTTTAGTTTACATTATTGTTTTTGCTGCAATTTATATTTGGTTAGCCATGTCGTTAAATTTGCCACCTTCCAGAAGGGCGAAAAGTGTGGTTGATGAACATGAAGAAATAAAACGATCGCAAAAAAGGCTGAAAAGAATCATAAAAGCCTGCCTTATTATATGCTTTTTATTTACTTCTAATAGTTCTTAAAACACAAAGCATTTCTAGTTTTGAGTGTCAATTTATGTCATCTCATTAATTCTTTAATTTCGCTAGAGGTAATTTAAAAACTTGACTACTTTTGATGGCGATGAAATCGCTTAAAAAAATTTATAGTTCTTGGCTCGCGAAATGGGGAATAGCCCTATTGATATTTACCATTTCCAGACTTCTCTTTTACTTTTTCAACCACTCTTATTTTGGCCCTTTAACATTTTCAAATCTATGGGGAGGCCTGCGTTACGACTGGATGACTATTTCCATTCTCTATCTTCCATTTTTATTTGGTCATTTAATTGATTTTCGAGGCAACTCAAATGTGCTTCGTTGGCTATTTCACATTTCCAATACTTCGGCAATTTTATTCAATTGCTTGGATTTAGAATATTTTAAATTCACCTATAAACGCACTACCGCCGATCTTTTTCTTACTTCTGGAATTGAAAACGACATTTTTAACCTGCTGCCCAGCTTTATCATTGACTATTGGTATGTAATACTCATTGCCATAGCACTAATATGGTTTTCCGATTTTCTCTATCGAAAAAGTATGCAGAAAGACATTGAATGGCCAGGTATTTTACTGTATCTACTTTTTTTTATTCCAGCTTTTACAGCTTACGTTATCGGATTTCGTGGAGGAGTACAATACCGCCCATTAAACGTTATACAAGCCGGTCAGTATGCAAAAGCACAAAATATTCCCATAGTATTAAACACTCCTTTTACCATACTTAAATCAGTTTCAAAATCAAGTCTTGAGAAGCTAAATTACTTTTCTGAAGATGAATTAAATCAACACTTCACCTCTATTCAAAAGCTAAGTTCAGACAGCAGCTTTCAGTCAAAAAACGTAGTGCTCATCATCGCAGAAAGTTTTTCAAAGGAATACATTGGTGCATTCAATCCAAATGAAGAAAGTTATACCCCCTTTTTAGATTCCTTAATTGGAAAAAGTGCAGTTGTGGAAAATGCATACGCCAATGGCAAAAAGTCTATTGAAGCTTTACCGGCAATACTTTCAGGCATTCCCACTTTGATGAATACCGCATACATCAGCAGCAAATACGCAAGTAATCAAATTGAAAGTATCGGCAGCAAGCTAAATGATAAAAATTATCGCACAGTTTTTTACCATGGTGGCGAAAATGGCACCATGGGCTTTGATGCTTACACACAAATGGCGGGGATTAAAGAGTATATCGGTAAAAACGAATATCCTTATGATGGAGATTACGACGGACATTGGGGGATTTTTGACGAACCTTTTTTACAGTTTTGTGTAGAAGATTTAAGCAAAGGAGAAAAACCTTTTTTTGCTAGTATTTTCACTCTTTCTTCTCACCATCCTTACACAGTTCCAGAACAATATAAAGATAGATTTAAGGGCGGCCCCCTGCCAATTTTAAAAAGTGTTGAATATGCAGACTATGCACTCCAGCAGTTTTTTAAAGCCGCTAGTAAAGAAGTTTGGTTCAACAACACTCTTTTTGTAATTACCGCCGACCATACTTCACAGAGTTTTAGAGAAAGTTATAACAACCGTATAGACATGTATGCCATTCCCTTGATTTTCTATTCCCCTAATGGATTAGAAACGCAAAAAGTATCAAAGGTGGGGCAGCAAACAGACATTTATCCTTCGATTTTAGACTACCTTAATTACGATGGTAAATACCTCGCTTATGGGCAATCGGTTTTTTCAAACAATGAAGGATATGCAATTAGCTATATTAACCAGCTCTACCAATTGGTAGAAGGTAATTATTGTTTGCATTTTGACGGCGAAGAGAGTGTTGGATTCTATGAGTGGACAACAGATCCAAAATTAGAACACAACCTTATTGGCAATGAAAAACATCAAGCTGCTCATCAAGCGGTTGAGCTTAAGTTAAAAGGCATACTTCAAAGCTACACCCATCGCATAAACAACAATCAACTAACCACACCATGAGCAAGAAGAAGTTAAGCTTTGTGGTGAACCCTACTTCAGGTGTAAAACAAAAGAAAAAAATAGTTAAACTTATTGAAAGCAAGTTAGTTGATGACTTTGAAGTAGACATACAATACACCGAAAGCCCTGGACATGCAACAAGCTTAGCAAAAAAAGCAAGAAATGACAATGCTGCTGCCGTAATAGCCGTGGGGGGTGATGGAACGGTAAATGAAGTTGGGAAAGCACTTATCCATAGCGATATTCCTTTGGGAATTATCCCCGGTGGGTCTGGCAACGGTTTTGCAAGGCATTTGGGCATTCCCACCCAAGCTTCTACAGCAGTAGAACGTATTAGAGAATGGAAAACTAGAACCATAGACACTGCAACCATCAATGAGATGCCATTTTTGGCTACAGCTGGTTTGGGTTTTGATGCTAAAGTTGGTTGGGAGTTTGACAGTTTTGAAAAAAGAGGATTTTTATCATATCTGCAACTCACAGCCAGAGAGTTTTTCAAATATCAACCCCAAGAATACGAGCTACTTATCGATGGCAAAAAAATTATCACTTCTGCTTTTCTTATCAATTTTGCCAATGCAGGCCAATATGGCAACAACGCATGGATTGCCCCTTCTGCCTCACTTTCTGATGGCAAACTAAATGTTGGCATTCTGAAACCCTTTCCACCTCAGCAACTAGCTGGTATAATCTTTCAGCTTTTTAGCAAACAAATTGAGCAATCGAAATACTACGATTTGTACCATGCAGAAGAAATTAGAATTAAAAACCCAATGCGCTTTCACATGGATGGAGAAGCTCGAGAAAGTAAAAAAGACATTCTAATTAGAGTGGTGCCCAACTCCTTAAAGGTGTTGGTGTAGGAAGAGGGTGATCAAGAAACTAACTTTTCCAATCCCATATTACAACAATCCATTCGTTTTCATCGGCATCTTTATAGCTGTGTATTTCTTTGAATCCAACCTTTTTATGTGCATTGATGGAGCGATGGTTTGAGCTATCAATTTCGGTGATTGAAAAATCATAGCGATCCTTAAACGTTTTTCTATAAAAGGAAAAGCAGTTTTCTACAAGCCCTTTGCCCCTATAGTTTTTATGAATGCACGCTTGCCCTACAAGCATATAATCATAGTCTGCTATAACTTTACCTTTGTAGCTAATTTTTTCAAACTCAGCAAACATTGGAAAGATTATGGGAATGTCAAAACGAGACGCTTTGGTCATCGCCAAAACATAACCTACAACTTCTTCTTTGTCTTTGGCAATAACATGGGGTTCAATAGTATGGAGCTTTTTAAGTGTCTCCCACTTGTGGTTTACAGTAACAAAGCCATCAGCACCAATCGCTTCCTTTGATAAATTTTTCTTCAAATTGGCCTTCTGCAAGGTGTAAATTCCCTTTAATTCTGCTTCATTCTTAGTTGTAGTATAACTTATCATCTTTCTGTTTGGCAAATAAACCTAATTAAGTCAAAAATAATAAATTAACAACAGTTTAATGCATTAGAAATAAATGCCTAAGGAGGCTTTTTTTAAAACCAGCTCAATTGATGTAGCAGCTTGCGCTTTGAAAGGGGTTAAAAGAACTTTTCCAAAGCGCTATACTTTGGAAAAGTTAAGGCTGTTGCATCTTTATATTTGTAGAGAAGTTATTCTTTAATGGTTCTGTGTACTGCTTCTAATATTTTAAAAGCACCATCGGTATCTTTAGATTCCGCATAAGTCCTCAAAACTGGCTCTGTACCAGAAGGCCGAATCATTACCCATTCTTCATTGTCAAAATGGTATTTATAACCATCTAAATCCTCTACCTTTCTCACTACATAATCGCCAAATGCCTTGTACTTACCTTCGGCACAGTTTTTCATGATCTTTTGCTTTTTAGCTTCCTCAATGTGCAAGTCTATACGTTCAAACTTAAAAGTTCCAACATCTTTATACACTTCACCAATTAACTCTTCGAGGGATTTGTCAGCTTTCACCATATACTCCCAAATTGTTAAACCCATCCAAATGCCATCGCGTTCTGGAATATGCCCTTTAATGGCAATACCACCAGACTCTTCACCACCGAGCAGAACATCTTCGTTTACCATATGTCCGGCAATGTGTTTAAAACCAATTTGAACAACTTCTACTTCCAAGCCAAGTTTTTCACATAGCTTTTTTACTTTTGGTGAAACAGAAAAGGCCAACACAACCTTTCCTTTAAAACCTTTTACTTCAACCAAATACTTAATCAGCAATAAAATAATATGATGAGAATCTACAAACTCTCCTTTACTATTGTACAAGCCAATCCTATCTGCATCGCCATCTACTGCCAAGCCACAATCAACTTCTCCTTCTGAAAGGCGAATCATTTCTGAAAATTCTTGTAAATTTCTATGAATAGGCTCTGGTGCTTGTCCATCAAAACCAGGATTGTATTCTGAGTGTAAATGCGTAATGTCGGGCATCAAACGGCGCATAACATCCTGACCTGCTCCATACATGGCATCAAAAGCAAAGTTGAGCGCTGAGTTCCTAATGGCTTCCATGTCAAAGTTTTGTTCTACATGATCTACATACATTTCTTCAAGATCAATGTATTCCAGTATTCCATTTTCATTCATTTTCTCCAAGGATATCCCCTCCAAATCAATGGTATTTTTATCAGGTATTAGATCTTCCACTTCCTGAACCTCTGCTGGCAATAAAGGACCTCCAAAATTACCTTTAAGCTTATAGCCGTTATATGATGGTGGATTGTGAGAAGCGGTAATTACCACTCCAACTGATGCTTTTTTCTTTAAGGTTCCTAAAGAAACCATTGGCGTGCTGACAAAGCTTTTGGCGAAATACACTTTTATTCCACTCTCTGCAAAAACTTTGGCCGCCGTTTCGGCAAATAAAACTCCAGCAAAACGGCAATCATAGCCAATTACTACAGATGGATTCTCAAACTTAGATTTCAGCCAGTTTGCTGTTCCTATTGCAACTCTAGCTACGTTGTCTACTGTATATTCTTTTGCAATGATAGCTCTCCACCCATCAGTGCCAAACTTAATTTTTGTCATAGTAATCTTAATATCTTTATTTTAAGATGTACAAAAGTATTCATTTTTAACGCATTATTTTACGCCGATTGAGCTCTCTTTGATATGCCCTAGCGTGGGTATTGTGCTGAGATAGTGTTTTACTAAAATAGTGATAACCTGAAAAGTCTGCTTTAGCACACATGTATAAATAAGCGTGCTTTTCATAATCTAAAACTGCATCAATAGCATTGGGAGAAGACAAGTATATTGGCCCTGGAGGTAAGCCTTTATGTCTATAAGTATTGTATGGAGAATCAACACTTTTATGTTTATCTAATACTCTTTTTATACTAAAATCTCCTATAGAAAAAATCAAAGTTGGATCAGACTGCAAGGGCATTCCAATTTTCAAGCGATTTATATACAAACCTGCAACCTTTGGTCTTTCATCGGGATATGCCATTTGTTCTGCTTGCACTATAGATGCCAATGTACTTACTTCAGATTGACTCAATCCCAAGCTGCTCGCCTTCGCTTTTCGTTCTGCTGTCCAAAAGCGTTTGTATTCCTTTGCCATTCGCTGAACGAAGGCTTCACTATTCGTATTCCAGTAAAATTCATAGGTATTCGGAATAAACATGCTGATAAAATTCTCTGTATTGAAGCCATATTTACTGGCAACAGCATCACTCTTCAACATGGATAGTAATTGAACTGAGTCTAGCTCTAACTGCTCCGCTATTTTACCTGCTAGTTGATTTTTTGTGCGGACACTATTAAAAGTAACTTTTAGTGGCTGTTGTTCTCCAGAGCGCAAAAGGTTGATCAATTCATTGTTGTTCATTCCAGATTTGATTAAATACCTTCCAGCTTTAGGCTGAGTGAATGATTTCTTTTCCGCTACCCAACTAAAAGAAGGAATATCCTTTATAATGTTTTGTTTTTCCAATCCATTTTTCAACTCATCCATCGACCAGTTAGAGTGGACATAAAAATACTGCTCACCCTTAAATGTTGTGACAGATTGATAAACTTTTTGATAATAGTTGTATACAATCACCATTGCTGCTGCAAATAGAATCACAAAAGCCAAGATTGCTATTTTCTTTCCCCTACTCTTTTTCCTTTTCATCAACTTAAAATTAAACCTCAAAAATACCAAACCTTCGAAGTGAAGAAAGCATCAAAGATTAAAAACACCTAATTTTGTGAAAAATTGTATTGCATGAGGATTGATATAATAACCGTACTCCCCGAATTACTTGAAGGCCCTTTTTCTGCTTCAATCATGCAGCGAGCGCAAGACAAAGGTTTGGCTGAAGTAAAAATACACAACTTAAGAGATTATAGTCAACACAAACAAAAGTCTGTTGATGATTATGCTTTCGGCGGTGGAGCTGGCATGGTAATGAGCATTGAGCCTATCGACCGATGCATTGCTCATTTAAAAAGTAAACGAGATTATGATGAAGTTATTTTCATGACTCCAGATGGCGAGAAATTAGAACAAGAGATGTGCAACCAGCTTTCGCTCAAAAAAAACATCATTCTTTTGGCTGGTCATTATAAAGGAGTTGATGAAAGAGTGAGGGAAAACTTAATTACCAAAGAGATTTCTATAGGTGATTATGTACTTTCTGGTGGCGAATTGGCTGCCGCAGTTTTAGCAGATAGCATCATTCGATTGATTCCTGGGGTTTTAAATGATGAAACCTCTGCACTTTCTGACTCTTTTCAAGACAATTTATTAGCACCACCCGTTTATACTCGACCAGCTGAATACAAAGGGTGGAAAGTGCCGGAAATACTACGTTCTGGGCATGCTAAAAACATTGAAACATGGCGATATGAAAAAAGTATTGAGCGAACGAAAGAAAGAAGACCAGATATTTATAAAAAATATTCTCAATAAGATGTAAAGAGTTTAAGAAAAATATTACTTTTGCGTTCCAATTTTGGAGAGCATATATTAAGAAGTAAAATGGACGCACTAAAATTTGTAGAGCAAGACTTATTAGGAACAAATGATTTACCTGATTTCAAAGCAGGAGATAATGTTTCAGTTTCATATACAATTCGAGAAGGAAGTAAAGAACGTATTCAGGTTTTTCAAGGTACTGTAATACAAAGAAGAAATACTGGCGCTAGTGAAACTTTTACTGTGCGTAAAGTTTCTGGTGGGATTGGTGTAGAAAGAGTTTTCCCTATCACTTCTCCATTTATAGATAGTATTAAAGTTAACAAATCAGGATCTGTTAGAAGAGCTAGAATCTTTTACCTTAGAAAAAGAACTGGTAAAGCAACAAGAATTAAGGAAAGGTTGTTTGTTAAAGCTGACAAAGAAAAGAAATAAGCATTTTGCTATAAATATAAAATCCTGCCCCTCGGCGGGATTTTTTTATTTGTTTTAATATTTAGTTTTTTCTTAAATACATTTTTATGTTTAACTTCGGATTATGATAGCCCCATTTTTCAAAACTAGAAAAAACAAGAGTTTTAACTTCAAGCCTCGCTACTATAATGAAAACAGAGAGGAACTTGAAAAAAGGTATGCGCAAATAGCGGCGGAGTTAAACAAAGAAGCAACCTCAAATAACCCTCATTTTCGAGGCAATTTAAAAGAACAGTGGAAATCCAATAAAAACACTTCAAACTTTTCAAAAAAGTCGAATTTTAGACTTTTGGTAATTTTTGCATTGCTTTGCATGATTGCATACTACTTGTTTTATTTATAGGTAGATAAGTCTTTATTTATAATAGATATCTATGCTTTTTTTTGAGAAAATTAAAGTTCTAAAACAATAAGCGTATTTATCTTTTTAATGAAGTTAATAATTTATCGAGATTTCTAATTCTCATTCTAGCTTAGGACGAATCGAAATTAAGTAACTTTGCACCTTCATTTCAAGAATGCCAATGCCCGATATAATTCAACTTTTAACCGATTCAGTTGCCAATCAAATTGCCGCAGGAGAAGTAGTACAAAGACCTGCTTCTGCTGTTAAAGAACTGCTTGAAAATTCAATTGATGCGGGAGCTAGTGATATTCAGCTAATCATTAAAAATTCTGGCAAAACGCTCATTCAAGTAATTGACAATGGTAAAGGAATGACTGAAACAGATGCTCGACTTGCACTTGAGCGTCACGCCACTTCAAAAATTACAAAAGTAGAAGACCTATTTGCTCTTAAAACAATGGGTTTTAGGGGAGAAGCAGTTCCTTCAATTGCCGCTGTTTCGCAAATGGAAATTAAAACCAAAACAGAGGATTCTGAATTGGGCACTCACTTGATTTTGGAAGGTAGTGAAGTAAAGAGTCAAGAAGTGTGTCAGTGTCCAATTGGCACTAGCATTAGCGTTAAAAATTTATTCTTCAACATTCCGGCTAGGCGTAACTTCTTAAAAAGCAACTCAGTAGAAAGCAAACACATTATTGAATCTTTTTTGAGAATTGCACTTATCTATCCCCATATTAGCATGAGTATGCACAACGATAACAATGAAGTTTATCGCTTGCCTAAAGGAAATTTTCGACAGCGAATCGTCAGCATATATGGCAATAAATTTAATGAACGGATTGTGCCAGTAGATGAAAAAACAGATATTGTAACAATTTCAGGTTTTGTTGGAAAGGCTGCTTTCGCTAAAAAAACCCGTGGAGAACAATATTTTTTCGTCAATAAACGATTTATTCGCAGCCCATACTTTAACCATGCTGTTCAAAAAGCTTATGAAGACTTACTTCCAAAAGATCAATTCCCAGCTTATTTTTTACGACTAGAAGTAGATCCTTCAAAAATTGACATCAACATTCACCCTACCAAAACAGAAGTAAAGTTTGAAGAAGAGCGTGCCATTTATGCGATTGTACGAACCGCAATAAGGCAAGCATTGGGCAAGTATAATGTTGCGCCTTCAATTGATTTTGAAAGAGAAAGTACTTTTGATGTGCCCAATTTAAAAAAGGGAGAAGCAATTCGAATGCCACACATCCAAGTAGACCCTAATTACAATCCTTTTGAGGAAAAAAGAGAACCCAAGCAAGCTGGCATACACTTCCCTTTTGAACGCAAGAAAAGCGACATTGAAAAAAGTTGGGAAAGGCTTTATCAAGGAATAGAAAATACAAAAAAAGAGGAGTTTGCACAAGTCGAAGGTTTCGACAGAAGTGTTTTACCTGCTTCAGACGATTCAGGAAAAAAAGTAATCCAGCTCCACCAAAAATACATACTCAACCACATTAAGTCAGGCTTTATTATTATCGATCAACAGAGAGCCCATCAACGTATTTTATTTGATGAATTGAGTCGGAAAATGAAAGATGGGAGTAGCAATTCACAACAATTACTTTTTCCTGAAAACATTAGTTTAACGGTAGAAGACATGGAACTTGTAAAAGGCCTGTCTGATGAATTTAAAACTTTGGGCTTTGACATTCGCGAATTTGGTAAAACTGATTTAATTATAAACGGTGTGCCATCAGAGCTACATAACCAAAGCGTGGTTGCTATTATAGAACAATTGGTAGAAGATTTTAAAACAGACCAATCGGCATTGGAAAATAAACCGAGGGAAAAGCTAATTCAATCTTTGGCAAAAAGTATGAGCATTAAAGCAGGGAAAATACTCAACACAGAAGAAATGAAACAATTGATTGATGAATTGTTTGCCTGTGAAATGCCCTATCATAATTTTGATGGCAATCCCATTATTGTAACCTATTCCTTAACAGATTTGGATAAACAATTTAAGAAGAAATGAATTTTGGACGCTCCAACCCTTTTAGCAACACTCCAGAAGTTGTAAAAAATCTTTTGATGATAAATGGCATCATGCTTTTGGCAATGTTTGTTGCCCAAAACTTTGGTATAGATTTGCCAAAAATTCTAGGTCTGCATCATTGGTCGAGCGATTTGTTTAAGCCGCACCAATTGGTGAGTTATATGTTTTTGCATGGAGGTTTTACCCACTTATTGTTCAACATGTTTGCGCTATGGATGTTTGGTCGTGTTTTAGAACAGGTTTGGGGTCCAAAACGATTCCTAATTTACTATATGATTACCGGAATTGGCGCAGGACTTATTCAAATGTTGGTTACTGAAATTCGTATACAAATGCTGGTTTCAGACATCGACCCTCAACTATACCGAATGGTATTAAGCGAGGGTTTGAGTGTAATACAGTCAGGTAAAAACTATGTTGACCCAGTTGCAAGAGAGCTTAATGGACTTATCAACATTTCTACCGTAGGTGCTTCAGGGGCAGTATTTGGAATTCTTTTGGCTTTCGGTATGTTGTTTCCAAACACACAACTCATGTTATTAATCCCTCCTATTCCCATTAAAGCAAAATACATGGTAATCATTTATGGTATCTTAGAGCTTTATTTAGGTATATCTAACAATCCAGCTGACAATGTGGCGCATTTTGCCCATTTGGGGGGAATGTTGTTTGGCTTTATATTGATAAAAATGTGGAAATCAAAAGGCAATATTTTTTAATAAAATGTGGAATACAGGCGGCAATCAATTTAATACTACCTTCAGCAAAAACAACATGCTGGTTCGCTTAATATATGCGAATTTAGCTGTATTTCTTGCAATTAAAGTGCTCATATTGCCATTTTGGTTGTTACAACTTAAAATAGCACCTGATCAGTTTGCCTTAAATTGGTTAGCAGTTCCAGCTGCGCCAATGCAATTGTTATACAAGCCATGGACAATTGTAAGCTATATGTTTTTACATCTGGGCTTTTTTCATATTCTATCAAACATGATATGGTTGTACTTTTTAGGTCAACTTTTTGTTCAGTTTTTAGGTGAGCGAAAACTTTTTACAGTATATATTTCTGGTGGTATTGCAGGAGCGTTGCTCTATATTATATTCTTTAATGTATTCCCTGTATTTGCCGACGCACTCCCAATTTCTAAAGCTCTTGGTGCTTCTGCTTCTGTTATGGCAATAGTTGCCGCAGTTGGCACCTATGCCCCTAACTTCTCTATTCGATTGTTTCTCTTGGGAAATGTAAAACTAAAATACATTGCAATTTTCGCATTTATAATTGATGTGATTAGCATTTCCAATGCCAATTCAGGTGGTCATATCGCCCATATTGGCGGCGCTATATTAGGGTTCTTCTTTGCACTACAGTGGAGAAAAGGAAATGACATTACTGCTTGGGTAAATACAGCAACTGCTTTTCTAAAAGCCATGCTTCCATCTTTTCAACAAAAACAAATGAAGGTAAAATACCGCAAGGAAGGTGGTCGACAAAGCACTTCTAAATACGACTTCAACGGTAGAAAAAAAGAAGAACAAAAGCAGGTAGATGAAATTCTAGATAAAATTTCTCAATCGGGCTATGATAGCTTAAGCAAAGAAGAGAAGGATTTATTATTTAAAGCAAGCAACAATAACTAAATAGCATTGAATTAAGTTTTACCCTCTTCGTCTGGGTCTTTTTTTGAGACGTAATGATAAATATACTTAACAGCTTCTTTATCTAAATACCCTTGGTCTTCTGCCTCTATTTCGGCTTCCTCTTCCTCATATTCTGCTTCAAGCTCCCATGAGTACTTTTTTCGTTGCGGTCCTTTCTTTCTATAAAAAACAGCCAAAACCAAACCGATAAAGAGTCCCCAAAAATGTCCTTCAAAAGATACTCCCTCATCCCATGGTAGTATCCCCCAAACTAAACTTCCATATAAAAAAGCAACTAAAAATGAAATGGAAATTAAAGGAGTATAACGCCGAAGAAAGCCGCTGATAAATATGAAACCGAAAAGCGAATATACCAGGCCACTTGCACCAATGTGATAATTGGTTCTTGCTGAAATCCAAGTGTATAAACCAGAAAGTAAATAGGTCCAAAAAACAACTCTAAACGCCAAACTTCGGTAAAAGTAAAATAAAGCCCAACCGAGAATTAGTAGTGGTACTGAGTTGTTGAAAAGATGTTTTATATCTCCGTGAATTAAAGGGGAAAACAAAACGCCTCGCAAGCCCATAAAGTTTCTTGGTAATATTCCCCATTTGCCAAAGCTTAAATCAAACTGCAGCTCAACACCTTTAATCAGCCAAAGCAAAGCCACAAATAATGCGGGAAAGAGGAGTGCGTAAAGAAATCGTTTTCGTTCGTGAACTTCCATGATTTTTCAAAGATACATGAGAACTGCAGTATAAAATATGTATGTGCTAATAATTTAACAACATACTATTAGCAAACTCTTAGCCATTGCCAATTCGGCAGATATCCCCATTGTCAAAAAAAGAGAATTGTTTTATTTAAAGATGCTGTTGCTTATTAATCAATATACTGCACGATTTCAGCCAAAGCAACCTAGCTTACACTTCATCTACCTTTAATACATTTAATTGAGCTTCAATAATCAGTATCTATTAACCTACAGACTCACCTCCCTTTTTCCGCTACACCATAAACAATGTATTTTTTTGCTCTCGGTATAATTGGATTGATTAAATTATCGAGGTTACCTAATACCCCTCGCTGTCTTTCTGTTCTTCCAAATGCGCCAAAAAAACCAAAGGTTTTGTATTTCACATTCTCAAATGTATTAAATGTAGAATCTATTTCTTCGTACTTTAAATAATTCCATGAACCTCCCCATTTTATAAATCGCTTCCTTAATATCTTATGCAAGAAAGAAGATTCTAAATTTTCGGCAAACAATAACTTCCCAGATGGTTTTAAGGCTTTGTAAATTTCATCAATGGCCTTTTTCTTCAACTCATCTCTTCCATTGCTGCTAATTCCTCCTAAAACAGACTTAAAAACTACCAAGTCGAATTTATTCTCATAAGGCATATTGGTAGCGTCAATAGCTTGATAACTAACCCTATTAGAACAATTATATTTTGCATGTAATTTCGAAGCGTGTGGCTCTGGCGATTCAACATCAGAGCATATTACCTCATTCCCATTTAAAGCTAACCACAACGACATTCCACCTCCTCTGCCACCCAACTCTAAACAATGATTATTTCCCATTTTTATATTGGATTCCG
>Ga0209075_1001498_pt1 | contig 21948 bp, 21 predicted proteins | sample Stecom2011_FD_187523 | JGI IMG/M metagenome (GOLD analysis project Ga0209075, IMG submission 187523) | Agricultural soil microbial communities from Utah to study Nitrogen management - Steer compost 2011 (SPAdes) (version 2) | ecosystem: Environmental > Terrestrial > Soil > Agricultural land...
GTAAGGATTGAAGTAAAGGAAGTAGATAAGCACGGCAATATCATTGGTGATGCCGAAGAAGACATTTGAAACCTCAAACTTTAATTTTCTCCGTGCAGCCGCTGGTTACCTTTCATTGGTTGAACTGATAACGTAACTGGGCGGTGGTTTCGCTGAATTTATTTTCTTGGATCGCCTGAAGCCCTGAACCGATTTCCTTTCTATCAGTAAAAGATGTTCTTGCCCAACGCGCCCAAATAGTCAGCTTCCTGTTGATTTTGTACTGGCCCAGAAGATAGTACCTCATACCTTGACCATTATAGTTGGGAATAGAAAAAGCCCACAGCACATTTTTCTCATAAATGTATTGCCGGTTTTCATAATCCTCCGTGTCGAACAGGGCAATCCTTCCACTCAGCCGGAACTTTTCCCAGTCTCCATTTATGTCCTGCAGAATGGCAAATCCTTTGGTTTTTCGGCCATTAAATTCATATGAACTGAACTGCACACGGGATCGTATACTCCAGCGATTATCCACTTTCATATCGAGACTGGTGACATAATTTCTTCTTTTGCCGGCATCGAGCCGATATCCGCCTGCAGCCCCCTCCTCCCAGGGGGCATTTCTATCCTTTACTTCCTCCCTTATTTGTACAAACAGATTTATATTTCTGCTAGGCGAGAACGTAAGCCTGTTGAGCCATTCATAGCCATCGGAGGGGGCGTACGCCCTGAATCTGAGCCATGGGAAAAAGAACCGGTCAATATATCCATTCCAATAGATCTTCCTACTGGGTCGGTAGGTGAGACCGAGGTAAACGCCTTTTTCATTAATAGGCCGGGAGCCTTCTGAAAAAGCATTGCCGTAGAAGCTGTGAAAGTTTCTGTCAAAATTCCTCCATAGAAAAGAAAGGTCGAAATGAGGTGTAAGGCTGGACATCAAACCTACGATCGACCCTATTCCCCCGCTTTTAGATCGAGCGGTCTCTCCAAAAAAGAAATAGTTTTGAAAATTATAAGAGAAATAAGCACTGTGGATAGTGTTGCTCTTGCCGCGGAATTCAAATCCATTGTAAATCCGGTCTGCCCTAAGGAAAGGCTGACTATAGGCGGAATAAAGAGCATTTAGGCCCAATTGAAAATCGCCGCCCCTGTTTTTATAAGTGATGTTTCCTCCAATGTTCTCTTCCCTCGCCTTGGATTTGTTGGCTATTTCGGTTGGTGTACGATGGTAGCCGCTAGTGATTAAAGAACTAATATAGTCTTCTTGGCTTTCTAAAGTATCGGTCAGGGATTGGACGTTTCCGTCCCGTGGGGCATTTGAATAGAGCGCAGTAAGCTCAAAGTTCCCCATTGAGTAGGTGGCGGCTCCTCCTCTAAAAAAGCCAAACTCCATTGCGGAGGTAAAAGGCCTAAGACCGACCGAACTTCTTCTCACCGTGGTAATGGCTTCTGCTCCTTTCCCTGGAGAATACCCGGATCCGAAGACGAGACCTTGACCGAATTGTGCCTGATAATCACCAACGGTTATGGTTTTCCATTTTCCTTTCTGATATAAGGTAAAATGGTAAGACAGAAAATTAAATCCATAACGCTTGGTGGAAGGTTCCCATAGGAACTGTTCACCGGCATCTTTGTCCATGGTGAATCCCAAGCTAAAATCCTGAAGATGCTGGATCCTAAACCGGGCATATACATTATGAGGGTCACCCAAATACCTGGTACCAAGTGAACCGTCGCTTAAAGTGTCCGGTGCCGTAAAACCTTTCCGGGTTTCCCAAACCCGACTTTGACGCAACATAAAATACGCGTTCTTCTCGGTAACAAGCCGTCGCGTGAAAGGGAGGTTGGCTTTCCTTTCCCCGTCTTCGACATGCACAAAAGGCAACAGCCGATAAATGGTCTCCATGTTAAATTCTGGAACAGCCTGAAGTTCATATAAGGTCAAAAGGTGTCCGTATTTTCTCCTATAATCCATGAATTCGTTGATCTGGAGTGGATTGAGGATATAAAGAGATTGCAGCTCCTCGGCACTGGCTCGATTAAGGTCCAACGGAGTAAGGTAAAGTTGGAGCAGACCTTCATAAAGCTCCTCGTAGTCAAGCTCATCCTCCTGCATGGCAAAAAGTTCTTCTATAAAGGATTCCATATCTATTGCCCTCTTGGCCACCGTCTGGGAGTTGGTCCGCAGGGAGAGGAGCAATATCAACGCCGTTAATATGTGAATCACCTTTTTCACTCCGCATGAAAAAGGTAGTTAAAGGAAAAATGATGCGTATAACCCAACCTGTAGTTTTGGCTGAGGGCATAATCAATGTGAAATTGCCTTGGTTTAAAACCCATACCGAAGAAGATATTGTTGGGGTTGGTATGGATACCTGATCTGGCCCAGAACTTCTGAAGCAGGTTGTATTCGAGGCCCATTTTAAATTGCGGTGGTAAAACAATTTCCTTTTCAGCTTCCACATTAACCATTAGTTTACCGGAAGTCCTGTAGGAGAGTCCCCCTTTGATAACTGTGGGCAAAAAATCCTGCGATACTTTGCTAAACCTGGCCCGGTTGAAGTTGTAAACATGGGCTCCAAAAAGGAGATTTGGTCCTAAACTGGCGACCCCGCCAAACTCCAAGATTGGGCTGCCGCTCCTTCCAAAGCCTTCGATATTGCTTTGGAGGTAATTTAACTTAAACCCGAAGCTAGCGATTCCTAAGGTATTCGAAAAACCAATGCCTATATTTTGCTGATGGAATAGTTGTCCCCCATAATGTGAAAGGCTAATCCCCAACACCCCAAACTCCCGGACTAGCGAAGCGCCTGCGGCCAGTGTAGTGAGCTCTTTCATTCCCAGACGGTGATCATAGCCAAAGTTCGCTTGAGTGGCTTCTAGCCTCCCCATAGCGCCCACATTATTAAAAATACTCCAGCCATCTTCAAGCGTCACGTGGGCATTGGCCAAACCCATACTTCTTGCTCCGGTTGGGAAAGTCTCAGTACCGCTTTGACTCCACGTATTGAAGCAGACGATCAAAAACAAATTGCAACACGGAAGGATACAAAGACGTTTCATCTCGTAAAAAATTGAAGATGAGAAGTTTAATTGGCTCTATCAACTTACAACAAAATTCAATAAAAAAGAAGACCTGCAGGAAAAAATTATAAGGGAGCCTTGACGTTGATAAAAAAGCTGCCGGTTCCCATACTATTGACCGAATATTCAAATCTAAACACTTGGTCATAGAACGTCACTAAATCTAGGCCTAAACCGTAACCGTATAGGTAGGTGTTGGTTAACTGTGAATTCTCAGGAAGGCGATTCCTATCGTTGACATACCCATGGTCAAAGTTTGCACTGATATAGCCTCGGATCGGAAAATGTGAAAATTCATCAATCGGCATAAATTGGGAAATGTCATAGGTGACATTGAAAAGCTCATACCTAACGCTGTTTTTGTGCACCACCGTCTGATGTCCTTCTATTACATTCACTTCGAACCCCCTTATAAAATTAGGATTATACCCTATACCTTGTACCAATGCGTAAGGCTGGGACGGACTTAGATAAAAAGAGGAGGATACGCCAGAAACCCAATGAAATCTGTTTTTTAAAGGAAAATACTTATTAGCTACCAAGGATATTTCTGTTTCATTCACATCGTCATGGGCGAATAAGCCATAACGCGTCACTCCGATATTTAACAACTCTCCATCTGTGGCATATGCCACATTGTTCCTTCTATCATGTTTAAAGCTATATTCCGTATAGAAGTATCTCATTTTTGTATCGTCATGAAGGAAATAACTTGGATTCTCAGCCAAGACATCTTCATGAATGCTGGTGAGGTTGAACCCGAGAGTTAGAAAATGAAAATTGTAAAAACTTCCCCTGTAAGTGTAGGTCAGGCTAGTATTCAGATTTTTTCTTAAAACATCCTCGTCTGGATTGGTATAGAAAATTTGCTTATTGCCTACAGACTTGATAGCAACATTCTTGTTGGCAGAATAATTAAATCTTGCAGACAAGCCGTGAAGCTGTTCTCTATCAATATACGGTTTTGAGTAAGTTATATTGAAGGCTTGTGTAAAGCCTATTTGCCCAGCGACTCTGAGCTTTTCATTACGTCCTCCGACATTGTTATGGCTTAATCTAAGACCATAATTTACACGAGATAGATCTCGGTTTTGGTTGATCCACCATTCGGAAAAGTTCCTGTCCGCCAAGCCAAAATCTATGCTGGGAATAACGTACCATCTTTCTTTTACCGACACTAGAAGTTCAACTTGATTATTATCTGTAAATAAAGGAGTTATATTAACAGAGTTGAAGAGCTGAAGGTTATATACTTTTATTTGATCGCCGTTGACAAGTTCTGTAAAACCCTTCCATGGATAGCTAGCGCCTTCCACAATGTCCATTTCTCTTAAAATGACGTTTCGTTGGGTTTTTTCGTTTCCTACAATAAATATCTGGTTGACTGTTACAGAGTCGATCTCCGTAACAGTAAATTCCTGAGCGAAAGAATGCTTAGGCCAGGGAAGAACAACGCCTATAAAAATAAATAAATTTATTAGCCGAGAAATGAACTTCAATAGCTGTCCAATGTTAATGGTTATTATTATGTAAGCAACTTGGTAATATACTGTAATTATCCTTTCTAACAGAAATTTTGAAGTCCCTACTAAGAAAAACAGCTATTTTACCGGTATTATTTTATCAATATCTTGTATCCCCATTGTTACCAAGATCTTGTAGATACACCCCAACGTGCAGCCAATACATGAAGGAAGCAATTTTAAAACATGGTATCTTTCATGGAGGGTGGCTAGGCATGAAGAGAATCTCTCGATGCCATCCTTGGGGTGGTCAGGGTCATGACCCTGTCCCTTAGATATTTTTTGGTTTAAGGCCGTTTTTGACAGCATAAATTACCAGAATTATTCCCGCAATCACCAGTGGAATGCTCAAGCTCTGCCCCATGTTAAAAGCCAGATCTTCCTCAAATTCTACCTGATTTTCTTTAAGAAACTCCCAAACAAAGCGCATACCAAATACAGAAATCAGGAAAAGCCCGAGAAACAATCCATCGGGTAACTGCTCTTTGTACTTAAACCATCCAGCCAGCAAACAGAGGAAAATCAAAAAGTAAGAAAGTGCCTCATAGATTTGGGTTGGATATTTGGTGATCCCAAAAGTTTGAACCGTTACCAAGTAATGGCTTCCTTTATCTGTTAAAGTATAATTGAGAGGAGTACTCGGGTCTTCATATAGATAGTCTTTGGAACTGCTGAATTGTGTGAGAACATATTTGACATCTGTTTCGATGGCTGTTCTTAGATCCTGTTCCTCATAGCCTCCCTTAGTGACTTGAATATCGAAATTAACGGGGACAATACCGTTTCCGGTCAATTCACTTTGTCTATCTTCTGGCTCATACGCTTCTATCTTCTCGATTGGAAGCTTGAGGGTTTCGAGAATTTCCTCAGTGTCCCTCGCAAATACAAAACCACTATCCGTGCCGGTTGGTTTTCCGCCTATTTCTGAGTTCATCAGATTACCGATACGGATCAAAGCGCCTGTCATAGCCACGACGATTACAATTCTATCAACCACCCATAGGTAGTTTTGGGTAGGGACTTTTCTCGCATATAGCCACAATGCGAACAGAATGCCAATGGCTGCCCCATGACTAGCCAAGCCGCCCTCCCATACTTTCAGGATGTCTAGTGGGCTGCTTAAATATTTTTCCGGTTCATAAAAAAAGACATGTCCTAAACGAGCCCCTAATATGGTGGCTATTACCATGTAAATGGTGAGACGGTCTACCAACCTTTCATCATGGCCTTCTTTTTTGAAGATGTAAATAATAATTTGCTGAGAAATTATAAACCCGAGAGCAAAAAGCAAGCTGTACCACCTTAATCTTTCAAAGCCAGGAAAAACTGCCGGATTGGGGCTCCAGACTACATAATCTAAAATACTATGGATCATCTTTATTTATTTTTTTGCTAAGTTATATTTATTCTTCTTCCATCACATCCAATTCCCTTAATTCTTCCTCATAACCTCCTGAAAGAATTGGAAATCGATACCATGTTTTTGGGTCAACATTGAATTCATCCAGATGAAATGAAGGCGCAATTCTTTCCCTTTTCCACTGGTTTCTCGACCATAACTTAAAGAATTTGTTAATGAAGTCCTTAAGTTGCTTAGCGTCCAGATCAAGTTCCTCCTTGAGAATGAGATAGATATCCATCGGCGATCTTCTATCACGGATGGCCAATTGTTCAATCTCTACGATGACAGAATAGGGCATAAGATCGTCTTCATCTGTCTGCTTATTATCCAAGGGTCGCAGCTCCGCCGTTGGCTTCAGGGCGTTGACCCGGCTCAGGCCGTGGTATCCCAATTCTGACTCAGCCCATTTAAGCCATTCTAACAAGAAGAATTTGTCGACGGCAGCAATGGGGGAGAGGCTACCACTTGTGTCCCCATCCATCGTCGCATAGCCCACATCTCCCTCGCTTCTATTAGACGTCGTCAGCAGCAATGCATTTTTGATATTGGCCAACATCCAGATGATAGGGGATCTGGCCCTGGCCTGGATATTCTGTAGGGCGATGTCATCTTGTTCCCAAGATATGGTTCTTCCCAGAGCCGCTTCAATTTTACGGGTATAAGATTCTACCTCTTCAGAAATCTCCCAATGGTAAAAAGTTGCGCCAATGCTATCAGCGAGGTGGCGGGCACTTTCAAAGGTATCCGCTGAGGAATTTCGGGATCCCTGATACGCGGTGAACAGCAATTGCCCGAGAATTTCTTTTACAGGATCTGAACTGGTCGGCTTGTAGTTTGAATGAATCTTCGCTAAGAACGCTATCACCCCCAGCTCTTCAATCGCCCTTTTGATCATCTCTGCGACCAGAACAGCAATGCAGGAGGAATCGGCACCGCCGCTGAGCGATAATACAAAACCTTTGCTTTTACTTTTTCTCAGGTAATCAAAAAGAGCCAGCGAGGTCGCTTGAACAAATTCTTCGTTTTTGTTATGGCATGACTCGCCAATGTCTATGTCTTCTGAAGGCCCATCATTTAAAATAAAGGTACGAAGTTCGTAATCCCTAAATGATAGCAACTTGTTTTTAAGTAAAAGCCTCCCATCGGCAGCAGCCAATATCTCTCCATCAAAGATTACCCTACCGGCCTCATTTCCCAATAAATTTACGTAGAAATAAGTAGTACCAAGCAAGTCAGAACTCTCTTTTACAAGCTCCTCTCTGAGCAGACTCTTGCCCATTGCGAAGTGGCTCGCACTGGGATTAAATATCAGGTCTACCCCGCGGTCCTTAAGCCGGTACCCAGGCCTATGCTCCCCCCGCCACGCATCCTCACAGATCTCAAATCCGTACCTAATGCCCTTTTTCTCATAGATGATGTCTCCAACGGGAATCTCCTTCCCAAAAAATTCAACGGACAAAACCTCTCCAGGCTTCCAAGGCTCAAACCATCGATATTCATAGTGCAGTCCATCTATTGCCAGACTCTGTTTGGCAACAAAAGAAATTAACTCCCCATCCTCGATGACAGCCATTGTGTTGTAAAGCTTCCTATTCACCTTCAATGGAGTACCTATAAAAATAGTCAAGCCATCACTTAAAGTGATGGCTTTTCGGATGTATTCCAGTGCTTTTTTTACGTACCAGTTGCTCAGAAAAAGATCTTCGCTACCGTACCCTGTAATGCTTAATTCGGGAAAGCATAAAAGATCAACCTTTTGCTTCCTGGCCTGCTGGGTAGCTCTTTTGATATTTTGAAAGTTACCTTCCCAATCCAAAGGAGTCTGGTTAACAGTGGCTCCTCCAATTTTTAAAGTAGGCATTAATAGTTGAGTTAAGGCTGTGGGCAATAAAAGGGTAGAATGTTTAGACCATCAAATTTAACTTTTCAGACGCATTTTTAGCCGCCTCCTGTTCCGCTTTCTTCTTGGTGGCACCTTTGCCTTCTGCGTAAGCTTCTCCGTCAATGTTTAATTCCACCACAAATTCCTTGAACCGTTGGCTTCTAGATACAGAAATAAGTACAAAATCAATGGTGCGGTTGTCTTTTTGGGCCCATTCAATCACTTTACTTTTGAAATTGATGGTGGTATTGATAATGTCGTCGAGGTCGAAGTGGGGCATGATGATCCTGTTGTAAACAAATTTCCTACAGAAGATATATCCCCAATCCAAATATACTGCACCGACTAACGCTTCCAGTGTATCACCGTAGATGGATTTGTGGCTGTAAAGCCCTTTAGTTGACAAGTCTGACTCTACGATTTTCGCAAGGCCGATTTTTTGCCCCACCTGGTTTAGGGATTCCCTGTTTACGATCCTGGATCTGGTTTCCGTCAAAAAGCCTTCATCCCGGTAGGGAAACTTTAAGAATAAATATTCGGCCACAATGGCACCCAAGACGGCATCCCCCAAGAACTCCAAACGTTCATTGGACATCTTTATACCGCTTTTATTATCCTCTGCTGCCGAGGAATGCTTGAAGGCAAGTTTATATAATGATAAATTTAAAGGCTTGCTACCCACTATCAGACCGATAGAAGCTGCAAGCCTTTTATCCTTTTTGCTGTAAATAAGCTTATGAAGCCCGAGTAAACGTAATACTTTCAATCTACTCCAGATTTTTTTTGAAGATGATCGAACAATTATGCCCTCCAAATCCAAAAGTATTGCTTAATGCAGCTCTAATTTCTCGTTTTTGTGCTTTGTTAAAAGTTAGGTTTAACCGGTTGTCCAAACTTTCATCATCTGTAAAGTGATTGATGGTGGGAGGAACCACATCATGCTGGATCGCAAGGATCGCAGCGATTGCTTCTACTGCCCCGGCCGCACCGAGCAAGTGGCCCGTCATCGATTTTGTACTACTAATATTTAATTTGTAAGCGTGCTCGCCGAAGATCCTTTGTATGGCTTTGATTTCGCTTACATCACCCAATGGGGTAGATGTGCCGTGTACATTGATATAGTCAATGTCTTCCGGAACCATTCCTGCATCTTCAAGAGCAAACTTCATAACATTGCTTGCACCTCTTCCTTCCGGATGGGGAGCCGTGATATGATGGGCATCAGCGGTCATACCGCCGCCCACTAGTTCTGCATAAATTTTCGCACCTCGTGCTTTGGCATGTTCATATTCTTCAAGAATAATAGCACCTGCACCTTCCCCAAGTACAAAACCATCCCGATCTTTGTCAAAAGGCCTGGAGGCAGTAGAAGGGGAGTCGTTGCGCTGGGAGAGGGCTTTCATGGCATTAAAACCCCCGATTCCCGCTTCTGTAACAGCGGCTTCCGAGCCGCCTGTAATAAAAATATTGGCTTTGCCCAACCGGATATAATTAAATGCATCGATTAAGGCATTGGTAGCAGAGGCACATGCCGATACAGTGGCAAAATTTGGACCCTGGAACCCGTACTTTATGGAAATAAAACCTGCGCCTATATCTGCAATCATTTTGGGGATAAAGAAAGGGTTAAACCGTGGACTGCCGTCACCCAATGCGAAATCAACGACTTCGTCCTGAAAGGTTTTCAGCCCACCAATCCCTGAACCCCAAACCACCCCGGCTCTTGCAAGATCGATTTTCTCCGGATCCAAACCGGAGTCTCTCATGGCTTCGTCCGCAGCGATCATGGCATATTGCGCATAAGGATCCATTTTTCTGGCTTCCTTACGGTCCATCCAATCATTGACGTCGAAGTTTTTTAGCTCGCAGGCAAATTGCGTTTTGAAATTTGATGCATCAAATCTAGTAATAGGTGCAGCGCCACTCACACCAGTAGATAATCCCTGCCAGTATTCTTGGATGGTATTACCAATTGGTGTGAGAGCACCTAAACCTGTTACTACAACTCTTTTTAAATCCATAAAGGAATTTTGAGTGGTTTAATTATTTCACGTTAGCCTCAAGATAGCTTACCGCTTGACCTACAGTTCCGATTTGTTCCGCTTGGTCGTCGGGAATTGAAATGTTGAATTCTTTCTCGAATTCCATGATGAGTTCCACTGTATCCAGTGAATCAGCTCCCAGGTCATTGGTAAAGCTTGCCTCAGGCGTAACTTCAGACTCTTCTACGCCCAACTTATCAACGATAATGGCTTTTACTTTTTGTGCAATTTCAGACATTTTGTGATCAGTTTAGTTTAAACACTCCGCAAAGAAATATATTTAAAACCTTAATGTCAAAAAAAAGGGGAAACTAAATTTAAGATATTCCTTTCGGACATAGAAGTTGTTATAATATTTTTACCTTTGTTTTTTTAAAATTCTTCCTGATGAAGAAAAGCACACTCCAGATTACCCACCAATATGAATTTGATCTTTTAGGCCTCGTAGCCCCTCTAAAGGACTATAAGATGGCTTGGTTGATCAATAAATGTTTGGGTATAAATCTGGTTAAGGCAGCTGATTTCAGAATGGAATTCCTTAAACAACCGGAGCTGATCCTATCACAATATATATTGAAAAAAGAACATGGATATGTCCAGCTGTTGAGAAATCGATCCTATTCGGATACGGGATTCGTGGGGTACCTTATTCCGGAATTAAAGATAATGGATTACTTCCTGATATTACAGGATTATACCCTCGAAACAAATATAAATTCCTATATTGAGACTCTTTCAGCAGTCAATTTGATCCAAAATGTTGTAAAGTTGGATATAACAAAATTAAAATCGAAAGAAAACCTGTTAACCTATTAAAATATATTTACAAAATGAGAATACCTATCTTTAATAAAACAAAGATTTTGGCTACTGTTGGGCCTGCATGCAACGATGAAAAAACCCTCACAGAACTGGTTATGTCGGGCGTCGATATTTTCAGGCTTAATTTTTCCCATGGAAACCACGAGGGGCACGCTGAGGTTATCAGACTTATCCGTAAAATAAACGAGGACCATAAATTAAACATCGGAATTCTTCAAGATCTCCAAGGCCCGAAAATCAGGGTGGGTGAAATGGAAAACAACGGGGTTCAAATCAACCCTGGCGACAAGATCACTATCACCAATGACCCGGTAATCGGTAATGCATCGCTCGTGAGCACAGTATATCAGAACCTGCCGCAGGATGTAATCCAGGGAGACCGGATCCTTATCGACGACGGCAATCTTGAGCTGGTGGTAATGGACACCGACGGCAAGAATGTGAATTGCACGGTGGTCCACGGCGGAATCCTAAAGTCAAGAAAAGGAATCAACCTCCCCAATACTAAAGTCAGTGCCCCGTCTCTCACGGAGAAGGATTTGATCGATTTAGAATTCGGACTAGCCAATGAGGTAGACTGGATCGCACTATCATTTGTGAGATCTGCCGAGGATATTCTGGATTTGAGAGAAAGAGTGAAGAAGGCTGGTAAATGTTGTAAAATCGTTGCCAAGATCGAGAAACCTGAGGCGTTGGACAATATAGATGCCATTATCGACGCAACGGATGCTTTAATGGTGGCCCGTGGTGATTTGGGAGTGGAAGTGAATATGGAGATGGTTCCGCTTTGGCAGAAAAGGATGGTAGAGAAGTGCAAGTTGGCCTGTAAGCCGGTGATTATTGCTACCCAGATGATGGAGAGTATGATCAACAATCCACGGCCTACACGTGCTGAAGCCAATGATGTGGCCAACGCCGTATTAGATGGGGCGGACGCAGTCATGCTCTCTGCGGAAACTGCCTCAGGTAAATTCCCGGTAGGTGCGGTTAAAGCCATGAACAGCGTCATTGACTATATAGAGCAAAACGCCGAAATCTATCACAACCTTTACAAAATTCCGGAGGACGACGAAAATTATCTGAGCAACAACTTGCTGCTGATGGCTTCCAGGTTATCCAGAAATGTTAAAGCCAAAGCCATTGTCGGGATAACGACATCAGGTTTCACCGCATTTAGGGTGTCCTCACACAGGCCTCTGGCTAATATTTTTATTTTCACCAGAAACAAAGCCTTAATCACCCAATTAAGTTTGGTGTGGGGCGTAAGGGCTTACCATTACGATAAATCCATTTCTACAGACGATACCTTTATGGATATCCAAAGTAAATTGAAAGAGGAGAGATTTGTAGTGGATGGAGATATCGTTATAAACACCGCAAGCATGCCTCTTAAAGCAAAAGGGAAAACCAATATGTTAAAAATCCACGTAGTGGAATAATAACTACATTTTTGTTATAGAATAAAACATCAGCATTTGGCACAAGAAATTTTAGCTTGTACCAAATGCTGTATTAGCTTTGGGGGGTTCGTATATATAAGGTTTGCCAAATGCTGGGGGAGCCCGTTAATGTCCGCAACTACTAGAGCTAAAAGACTTTTTTAAATATTGAAAGGGGAGGGGCTCTAAACCGCAATTCTATTCCCAAATATCTTGAAGCTTAGACTCAGTCAGCGGCTTTTGAAGTATGTGGTTTACGCCAAAGGAGGATATCTCTTCCTTGTCCTTATGATGGGTCGAAGTCGACAATACTACTACGTCCGTTTTCTCGCTATCTTTAAAATCGGAATTTTTAAACAAGCGTAAAAATTCAATCCCACTCATCACCGGCATATTGATGTCGAGGAGAATTAAATCAGGACAGGAGTGGCCCTCCAGACATTCCTGTTGAATAATTTCTAAAGCCTGAATTCCATTTTGGGCGGTCATGATTTTATCGGATGCATCTAATTTTGTGAGCAATCTTTCCGTTAAAAAATTGGCAATAGGATCATCATCTATAAGGAGGATAAATTCATGTTTTTTCATATTGTATCGAATTCTCAAAGAAGAATTTTAAATAACATTTTTAAAGCCAGCTTCTGTACTGCTTCTGCGTCTTTTATTTATTTTTATTGGTAATCATCTCGTAAAGCAGCCACACGTCTCCATCAAAAGAAGTCGAGGTGGGTAAAGCCTGATCTAGGATAAGACCAAAATAACGACATTTTTTTATTTTCAGGGAACTTGTTCCATAAAGCTTCCAAGCCTATGGTGTTCCCCATTTCACCCATTGTCCACAAAATTTCGACCATTTCCCAAAAAAGCCTAACATAAGGGTTTTCTTCATCCGCCTTGTATGCCAAACCTTCCATATATTGCAAAAAAAGCACCTCCTCCTGCCAGTCGTGTATCATGAATTTGATCAAGGTGTTTTCTGCGCCGAGTGGAATGTACATATCGTGTAACGTAAGGTCTTCTTCCTCAAATATGCTCATTTCAAGACGGTTATGAAATTCAGTAAGGCTGGATGATGTTGCCACGACAAGAACAATATCCTTAATTCCGATACCGTTGATGATAAAATTTTCAAGAAGGTCTGAAAAATTTGGTTTCTTACCGTAGAGCCGCGCAACATGATCCCTTTGAGCAACTTGAATCCGCAAAACATTGGAAACTATGGGTTGCCACCCGCCACTGGAATATGAGATGTTCATTTATAACTTAAAAGATACTCTGCTGAATACATTAGTTTAAGCAATTATCGTTCCTTAAAGCAAGCAGGTAGTGATTCATCATCTATATCACCATCGTTGATTGGAGCTTTCAAGTGTTTCTTCGTTTATCATCTCGGGTAAAGCGACCATAATGGTGAAAACACAACAGGTAAATAAGAAAATGAAAGTACAGAATGCAAGATGCGGACCCGTAAGGTCGTTCTTAAGAAGAAGCTTGTTAATTAAACTTATGTTGTTATATAATTTATATTATGTTAAATAGAACAAATTGTTTTATTTCTGCTTCATCCAATTCACACCTAATCCCACCTCCCGATGTTAGAAATTCACATGAGGTTTTTTTGCCTTTATCAATTCAAATAATATATTTGTTGGGAATAAAACTATCATCATTATGAATACATTGGCTTTCATTCAAAACATCGGAGGCGGATCCTTGATCCTAATTTTCGTAGTAATTTTGTTGCTATTCGGTGCTAAAGGAATTCCTGAGTTGGCGAAAGGCTTGGGCAGAGGCTTGACAGAATTTAAAAAAGCCACCAAAGAGATACAGGAAGATTTGGCATCAGATAAAGACAACAAGAGTTCTAAAATTTAAATCTGTATTACTGCAACATAAAACTGATACCTCTTCATCCCTCCTAATATGGGATTTGGTATCAGTTTTTTTAATTATAGGGAGCTGCGTTATTTGCTGAAGAGCGCAATGGTTCGGGAGTATTGAAATGGAGAAGATCGAAGCCTTTCACAACCTGTTTTCTTTTACAGATCAGACAGCAAATCATGAGGTATACACCGCTCGAAGGTGAAATGGCTTAATCTTAAAACGATTTGTGACCAGATCAAAGACAGCGTTCATTTTAAGACTGATTCTTCGTTTTTGTTCTCCTTTGTTAGTCTGGCTCTGTTCTCTCGTTCTTTAGACATTGTACTAAAATCTTGCTACTAAACTGGATTGCCCTTAATGAAAAACATCAACGCAGCTTCTATAGGGCTATTCTTGGGGCCTCTCTCCTTTGCTTTAATCTTTTTACTCTCTTCACCGGATGATCTTTCCCAAGAGGGAGTGGCAATGATGGCAGCCACCAGCTGGGTCGCTATCTGGTGGATCACTGAAGCCGTTCCTATTGCTGCTACTTCATTGCTGCCACTCGTGTTATTTCCCCTGTTGGGGATAATGGGAATAAAAGACACCTCTATCGCCTACTCGGATCCCATGGTCTTGTTGTACATGGGAGGTTTTATGATTGCCGTGACGATTGAGAAATGGAATCTCCACAAGCGTATCGCTTTGACGATCATATCGATCATCGGCACGGACCTGAAAAAGATAATCTTGGGTTTTATGGTAGCCACTGCTTTTCTCTCCATGTGGATCTCCAATACTGCCACTGCACTAATGATGCTGCCCATCGCCATGGCCGTGGTAGCTCAACTGGGAGCCAATCTCGGAGAAACCGACGTTACGCAAGACAAAATAGGTCAGGCATTGATGCTTGGTATTGCCTATAGTGCCTCAATAGGCGGCTTAGCCACCATTATAGGCACACCCACCAATATCGTTCTGGTGGGTGTGGTGAAAGAGCTGTATCAGATAGATATTGGTTTTGCCCAATGGATGATGATCGGTGTACCGGTAGCAGTTGGGCTGCTGATAATCTGTTGGGTTTATTTGGTTAAGGTCGCCTATCCCTTCCCGGCCATAGAATTGCCGGGAGGCAAGGAGGAAATAAGCCGTCAAATTCACCGTCTCGGAAAGATGAGTGAGGAGGAAAAAAGGGTATTGCTGGTTTTTGCAGCGGTGAGTTTTTGCTGGATGTCCCGATCGTTCGTACTGAACGACATTCTGCCAGCCTTAGACGATACCATTATCGCTTTGGCAGGAGCACTTCTGCTTTTCTTGATTCCGGCAGGTAAAGGAAACAAAGGAAAGCTATTGGACTGGAAGACCGCCGAAAAGCTTCCTTGGGGAATCTTATTACTGTTCGGGGGAGGATTGACCATTGCTGCGGGCTTTCAGGTAACAGGACTGGCGCAATGGATCGGGGTTCAGTTTGTACTTCTTGAAAATTTTCCTTTCTGGATTTTCTTGATTGCCATCATTGCTGCCGTCAATTTCTTGACGGAAATCACTTCTAATACGGCCACTGCATCAATGATTTTGCCCATCTTGGCTGCTGTAGCTTTGGCCATGGGGGTACATCCGTTCGGCTTAATGGTCAGTGCAACCATGGCCGCTAGCTGCGCCTTCATGTTGCCGGTAGCCACCCCTCCCAACGCCATTGTATTCGGTTCCGGTTACTTAACCATCCCCGACATGATGAGAACAGGCGTTTGGATGAATATCATTTCCATTATTCTACTGTTTTTTATCACCTATTTTCTGGTGCCGTTGTTATGGAATTATGACATAAATGCTTTTCCCGATGCTTTTAGGGAGTAAGTAAAGCGGAGTCGGAATATCTTAACATCCGAAGACGGAAGCGGCAACCTTGGATCCGGCTTTGCCTTTTTCATCTAAGGGTAAAGCCACTTTTCGAAGTATTGTCATTTAGGCCGGTTCTCATATATTCTAAAAAATAAAATACTCGCCATGTTACGCGCATGTTCCCTGGCATAGTCGGCATTTTTTCCTTCGAAATTCTCTTCCAGCGTTTGAAACCATAGCTCAAGCCAGTTTCCGAAATGCAGCTGGCTCAAACTATGATCCATTTTGTGATCCACTTCTCTATGTACCCTTACCGGATTAAATTTTCCTGCTCCAGGACCTGTTTGCAGCAAAACCATTTCCCAAAAATCCGATAAATGTTCAAGATGCAAAGGCCAATCTTCAATGATACCGTTGAAAATCAGCCCCAAAGTTTTATGTTCCCTTACCTTTCCATAAAAGGTATTTACTAAAAGTTCTACATCTTTGCGGTTTTGTATATCCTGCATAATCGGTTAAATTAATAGGCCGTGGTAAAGGATTGTCGGGTCGGCAGACAACCTTACATCAGCAAGGCTGGATACTGTGTATTGTAAATATAGCAATTCCAACCGCTGAAACCCAATCTAGGTAGTGTAAACCGAATTGAACAGGACGTAATCTGTAGTAAGGTCACTTCCCCAACCAACGCCTTCTTCTTTACCGGTATTCACTTCTAAATGTACCCGAATATTGGATTCACGGAGAAGTTTTTTCATATAATTTTTATCAAAATCCGTTGGTGTACCCCGTTTTAAAACCAGTACCATGTTCTGGTTATCTCCTATATACAAATTGGCTTTTTTGTACGAAAAAGGTATTCCCGCATTTCCGCAAGCTGCTATAATTCGGCCCCAATTAGGATCCCTGCCAAACATCGCGGTTTTCACTAGAGAAGAGCCAGAAATTGCCCTGATTAACTTTCTGGCATTATTTTCCGATCTGGCCTTGGAAACCCTATATTCAATAAACTTGGAAGCCCCTTCCCCGTCGGAAACAATGAGTTTAGCGAGGTGAATCAGCAGTTCCAGCAATTTTTGCTTAAATAAAATATAAGCAGGATCATCTTTGGATACTGGCTTTTTATTTCCGGCGAGGCCATTGGCCATTACCGCCACCATGTCGTTGGTAGAAGTGTCCCCGTCCACCGTAATCATATTAAAGGACCTCTCCACACAGTAGGTCAAAGTCTCCTGAAGCAGTTTTTCATCAATCGAAAAGTCGGTTACTACAAAGGCTAACATGGTGGCCATGTTGGGATGGATCATCCCGGAACCTTTGGCTACGCCGCCCAGGTTGATCTGAATGCCATCATATTCAAAATCAACAAACCCTTCTTTCGCAAAGGTATCTGTAGTAAGAATAGCATTGGCTAGAAAGGATCCGGCTTTCGCATCGCTGCTTAGCTTGGGGATGTTTACCTTTATGCCTTCTACGACTTCTTCCGTAGGAAACCTCTCCCCTATGAGTCCCGTAGATGCCACTATTACATCTTCGGCAGGAATATGAAGCATCTCTGCCACGGCATTGGCCATGGCCTCTGCTCCTAGCCTTCCCTGTTCACCGGTGCAGGCATTGGCGTTTCCCGCGTTGCAGACAATAACTTGTGCACGGTTATTTTTGAGATGCTTTTGGGTCAACTTGATAGGCTCCGCCTGTACTTTATTTTGGGTAAGAGTAGCCGCGGCGGCGGCGGGAACTTCTGAATAAATGATCGCTAAATCTCTCCTCATTGACTTTACGCCTGTATGAGCTCCCCAACATTTAATTCCTCTTACATTAGTTATATTTCTTATCATCTTTTTGCTTAAGGTTGAATAGGTATTTGTTTTAAGCCAATGGTTTGTTCCAAACCTAACATCAGGTTCATGTTTTGTACAGCCTGTCCGGAGGCACCCTTGACCAGGTTGTCTATTACTGCAATCACGACACACCTTTGGGTTCTAGTGTCCCAGAAGGGGTAAATATCGCAAAAATTACTCCCTCTGACATCTTTTATCGCGGGCGGATGTTGACGGATACGTACGAAAGGTGCATTACGATAAAACTTCTCGTACATCTCTGACAATTTTGTTTGGTCCATACTTCCTGCATCTTTAAGGCTGGCGTAGGCCGTTACCAATATACCCCGATCTACAGGAAGTAAATGTGGGGTAAATTGAATTTGAACATTTTCAGTATTTAAAGCCTCAAACTGTTCTTCGATTTCGACGGTGTGCCGATGGATGCTGATCCCGTAGGCTTTAAAATTATCATTAACATTAGAAAAATGCGTGGTCAAGCCCGGCTTGATTCCTGCACCGGTAGTTCCAGACTTGGCATCTATTACCACAGATTTTTGCATTATTAAATTGTCGGCAAAGAGAGGCGCCAAGCTTAAAATGGAGGCGGTGGGATAACAACCTGGATTTGCCACCAGTCTGGCTTTGCTAATTTGTTCCTTACGGAGTTCGGGAAGACCGTACACGGCGGTATCAAACCCCTGTGGAAATGTATGCTCTTTTTTATACCATTCTTGGTAAACATCTACGTTTTTAAGCCTAAAATCTCCAGAAAGATCAATGATTTTAGCATTCCGTTGATGCCACTTCTTGACAAATTCCATGGATATTCCATGGGGCAGGGCCAGAAAGATCACCACTGGTTCTAAGGCTCCCACCTCCTCTGCTTTAGTCAATGGTAGGTCCAATATCTCCGTAAACTGCGGGTGCAGATCGGAAAATTTTTTCCCGGCATGGCTTTCTGAGGTGATGGCAACTATTTCTACTTCTGGATGATGTACTAATATTCTGGCAAGCTCAGATCCCGTGTAACCCGAAGCCCCGATGATAGCTACTTTATATTTTTTATATATTGTCATTTTCCTCTAGTTCTTTAATACACGCTGTTATTTTCTCGCACACTATCTCCAAATCGGACTTTGGAATGTTCAAAGGAGGAACCAATCGCAGGACCGTGTCGGCCGTGGCATTGGCTATTACTCCCATTTCCAAAAGTCTTTGCACGACTGGCGCAGTGGGCCGATCTAATTGAAGTCCAATCATCAAGCCTAATCCCCGCACTTCTTTTATCGATCGATGGTTTTTAGAAGCTTTTTTAAATTCATTTCGTAGCCAATCGCCATTGCTCCTGGCTTTTTCACAGAGACTTTCATCCGCTATGACTTTTAACGTGGCCAGTGAAGCCGCTGCTGCCAAAGGATTGCCCCCGAAAGTTGTCCCATGATCGCCGTACTCGATGGCTTCACTTACTTTATCGTTACATAGGAACGCACCGATAGGCATTCCTCCGCCCAGACCCTTGGCCAAGGTCATGATATCCGGCTGCAAACTATAGTGGTCTTTGGCAAACCACTCCCCTGTTCTCCCTATGCCGCATTGGATCTCATCAAAGATCAGCAAAACGTCATTGTCATCACACAATTTCCTCAAGCCCTCCAGATAATCCTTTTCTGCAGGATTAACTCCTCCTTCACCTTGGACCGGCTCGACAATAATGGCTGCAGTATTTTTGGAAATCGCCATCTTTGCTGCTTCAAGATCATTGAAAGGAACTTGTAAAAATCCTCCCGGAATGGGATCAAACCCTTTTTGGTATTTCTTCTGGCCCGTAGCGATGGTCGCGAGCGTTCGACCATGAAAGGATTCCTGCATAGAAATAATGTCCCCTCCCCTTCCCTTTTTGTGAGCGTACTTTCTAGCAACTTTAAAAGCACCTTCTACGGACTCTGCTCCGCTATTAGTTAAAAACACCCTGCTCAGTCCACTGATGTCCACCAACAATTTGCTGAGTGAGACCTGCGTGGGGCTGACAAAGAAATTAGAAATGTGCATCAATTCAGCGGCTTGTTCCTGAATAGCCTTTACCACAGCGGGATGACAATGTCCCACATTGTTTACCGCAATTCCTGCCAGCATGTCAATGTATTCCTTGCCGTCTGCATCCCATAATCTGCTTCCTGATCCCTTGATAAAAGCCAGAGGGAATCTTTTAAACGTTGGAAGATAATTGACTTTGTCTAATTGGTATAAACTGTTGTTACTGATTTCCATTGTTTATTTTTTGAGGGTGGTCCCTATGATTTGATTTTTCAAAATATAATCACCGATTTGTTCAGGACGGGTACCATTAAGAATTACGGCTCTTTTGACGCCTGCCAGAACGGCTGCTTCGCAGGATTCGATTTTGGGAATCATCCCTCCCACGACCACGGTTTGGTAATACGAAGGCAGGTCTTGAAGAGCCAGCTGATGTATAATAGACGCTGGATCGGGATAGTCTAAGTACAAACCGTCCACATCCGTTAACACGATATAGTCATCTACTTCTAGCGCAGACGCTATCTTACCCGCAAATACATCCCCGTTAATATTGAAGTCATTACCCTCTTCATCGGAGGCAATACAGGTAAGAATAGGTGTATACCCTCCTTCCAGCAGCAGATTAAGCAATTTGATATTAACTGTTTCAACCTCCCCAACCTGTCCAAGATCTAAGGCAGTTGTTCCACTGCTGTCATTGGGGATGTTTAGCTTTTTCCTTGCCAGCACGATCTGACCATCCTTGCCGGAAAGGCCCACGGCATTCAATCCCGCATGGTTAAAAATGTTTACCAAAGAACTGTTGACTTCTCCCTTAAGCGTTCTTTCTATAACTGTTAGCGCTTCCTTGGTGGTCTGGCGTTGTCCGTCAAAAAATTGAGAAGCAATTCCTGCCTCCTTTAGGGCTTTGTTGATGAAGGGTCCTCCCCCATGAACCAGCACAACTTGGATGTGGTGATCCAGAAGTGTTTTTATTTGAGTGGCGATCTTTTTTTTTAAGCTTTCGTTGATCATGGCGTTCCCACCGTATTTAATGAGAACTTTTCGACGAGTCATGATTCTTTATTTTAGGTGAACAAATATTTGTAAATTTCAAAGATAAAAATATAATTTTATTCAGTCTATATTTAAAGCAATAAAAGAAAATATAGTTCGATTACATCAATCTTAATTGATATTCACAAACATTATACCATCAAAATAACTGTAGCGGTTTTATTCTCATATATAATAAAAGAGTTATTTATTGTTAAAATAATCCTATTTAAAGCGAGTATTTGGCAATTTATCAAGAGGTTTGACCAGTAACGTCAGGCGTAACTGCGGATAAGACCGGGGATTCCTCTGTCGATAATAAAGGTTCGTCTCGAGGCTAAAAAGGGCAAAATCAGTGTCCAAAAGGAATGTTTCACCTGCTTCAGCATTAGTTTGGCTTCATAGTGAAGTTATCCCTTCTTTCATTTGAACTAGTTTTATCGAACTCCCTGCTCCAGAACAATTAATCGAAATCTTAAATATTAGAAGAGAACGATCGACTACAAAAAATACTGCTGAGAAAAGGATTAAAGTGAACGGCGGTTAGGTAGCAATGGCTTAAACATCGGAATCCATGATGCGTTTTAAAAGAGTAGTGCCATCGTTTTTTTACCTTAACTGAAAATGTTCTTTAATAGCTTGCTTCAGTTGTTTATCAAAATCTTCGTTTTTGTCCAGCCAACTGTAATGAGAAGCGGAGTTGTCACTGACAAGGCTTCCGGGGAATTGTTGCCATTTATACCTGTCGGTATAGCAGACACTCAAATCGGCTCCACCACCGATGGCAAGGGAACTTTTGTTTTGGAGAATGTTCCCATCGGCAGGCATACCTCAACGGGATAGCGTTTGTCAAAGACATTCCCAAAACCTCCTTGGTCATATTCACCACCGCATTTGCCGAATATGCGCTCGATAGTTATGAAGTGGATGCCGTCGATTACCTGGTGAAACCTATTAAAGCCAAACGGTTTGAAAAAGCGGTCGACAAAGCGATCAGTTACCACAAAATGTTGCTTTCCGAGGAGCGTGGGGCAAATATTGAACAGGTAGATAGCGAATTTATTTTCATCAATCCGACCGGAGGTTTTTTAAGGTCAATTTTAAAGATATTCTCTTTGTGGAAGGACTTAAAGACTATGTCATTATACAGATGGAAAACCACCGGTTGATTA
>Ga0209075_1001499_pt1 | contig 21946 bp, 22 predicted proteins | sample Stecom2011_FD_187523 | JGI IMG/M metagenome (GOLD analysis project Ga0209075, IMG submission 187523) | Agricultural soil microbial communities from Utah to study Nitrogen management - Steer compost 2011 (SPAdes) (version 2) | ecosystem: Environmental > Terrestrial > Soil > Agricultural land...
TAGATATGTCCGCTCTCCCGACAGGAAACTACATCATCAGCATCACTATCGAAGGAGTTACTAAAACTTTCAAAGTAGCTAAAAAATAAAAGTTAATAAACCCTTAAATCAAAAAATCCCTCTCGAGAAATCGAGGGGGATTTTTGTTTATTTCATTCGAGGCGGGCTACTGGTTAATTGTAGGCGTGCAATTTGTTACAAGTTTTTATCGTTATTTTTTCATCACAAAAGCTCTTACTCCCTGTATTGTCAGCATAAATTTCGTGTAAAAAAACTATATTTGCCAAATGGAATTCTCTTCTAAACTATTAGAAAAAGCGGTGCAAGAAATCAGTCAGCTTCCCGGAATTGGGAAAAGAACTGCTCTAAGATTAGTCTTACATTTACTCAAACAACCTAAAGAGCAAACTGAGACTCTTGCTAAAGCTTTGCTGGAACTCACTCATAAAATCAATTATTGTAAAAAATGCCATACTATCTCAGACAACGAGTTGTGCGAAGTATGTTCTAATCCTAGCCGCAATCACCAAATTATTTGTGTAGTTGAAGACATTAGAGATGTTATGGCTATAGAAAATACGGACCAATTTAAAGGGGTTTATCACGTTTTAGGAGGAAAGATTTCTCCTATAGATGGCGTTGGTCCCGGACAATTAACTATCAATTCTTTAATCGAAAGAGTAAAATCAGAGAATATTTCGGAGATTATATTTGCTTTGAGCCCTACCATGGAGGGAGACACAACCAACTTTTATATCTACAAACAATTAAAAGACTATAATCTCGTTTTTTCTACTATTGCAAGAGGAATTTCTGTGGGAGATGAATTGGAATATGCCGACGAAGTCACCCTTGGACGAAGTATACAAAAACGCATTCCTTTTGAAATATAAATATTATCTTTGTTAATAGAGAAAAAACCCTAACATTAAAGGCTAAACAAGTGAAAATATTAATAACAGGAGGAGCAGGATTTATAGGCTCAAATTTATGTGAACATTTTTTGGAAAAAGGCCATGATGTTACTTGTTTAGATAATTTTTCCACTGGATATATTCACAATGTTGAGCATCTGATCGCTAATCCTAAATTTAAGCTGATTGAAGGAGATATCCGCAGTTTGAAAGATTGTCATAGCGCTGTTCAAGGAATCGAATATGTACTGCATCAAGCGGCTTTGGGTTCGGTTCCTCGCTCTATTAATGACCCTATTACGAGCAATGAGACCAATGTTTCCGGCTTTTTAAATATGTTGGTAGCTTCTAGAGACGCCGGAGTGAAGCGCTTTATATATGCCGCTAGTTCTTCGACCTACGGAGATTCAGAAAGTCTTCCTAAAGTTGAGGATAAAATCGGGAAACCGCTCTCTCCGTATGCGATTACTAAATACGTAAATGAGCTTTATGCGGATATCTTTAGCAAAACTTACGGTATAGAAACCATAGGACTTCGATACTTTAATGTTTTCGGGAGAAAACAAGACCCAAACGGAGCTTATGCTGCTGTGATTCCGAAGTTTGTCATGCAGTTTATGAAGCATCAGAGTCCTGTGATTAACGGAGACGGCAACTATTCGAGAGATTTCACTTATATCGACAATGTGATTCAAATGAATGAGTTGGCCATGACTACTACGAATCCGGAGGCTATTAATACGGTTTATAATACGGCTTTTGGAGATCGAACCACATTAAATGATTTAGTAAAATATCTAAAGGAATTCCTTTCGGAATATGACCCTGAAATTGCTACTATTGAAGTAATTCACGGGCCAAACCGCACGGGAGATATCCCTCACTCACTAGCTAGTATCGATAAAGCGAAAAATTTATTAGGCTACAATCCTCAATATTCGTTGAGAGATGGTCTAAGAGAAGCTGTAAAATGGTATTGGTATAATTTGAAATAATAATAAATGAAGATACTTATCACAGGTGGAGCAGGATTTATAGGTTCGCACGTAGTTCGATTATTTGTAACAAAATATCCGAACTATCACATCTATAACCTTGATGCTCTTACGTATGCGGGTAATATTGAAAACCTAAAAGATATTGAAAGCTATCCGAATTATACCTTTCTTAAAGGCGATATTACGGATAGCTTTTTTCTAAACACGATTTTCTCTGAACACAATTTCTCGGGAATCATTCATTTGGCCGCAGAATCTCATGTAGATAGGTCTATTGCTGATCCTTTGGCTTTTGTAAAGACCAATGTAATTGGGACAGTCAACTTACTGAATTGCTGTTTACAGCATTGGAAAGGCAATTTAACAGACAAACGTTTTTATCACATTTCTACCGATGAAGTTTACGGAAGTTTAGGGCAAAACGGTTTCTTTACAGAGACTAGCCCTTATAGCCCGAACTCCCCCTACTCTGCTTCTAAAGCAAGTTCAGACCACTTTGTTAGAGCCTATGGAGAAACTTACTACTTACCTTATGTGATTTCGAATTGCTCCAACAATTATGGCCCAAATCAATTTCCTGAAAAGCTAATTCCGCTTTTTATAAATAACATTATCGCAAACAAACCGCTTCCTGTGTATGGAGACGGAAATTACACTCGAGATTGGCTTTATGTCATAGATCATGCAATAGCAATTGACAAAGTATATCATCAAGGAAAAAATGGTGAAACCTACAATATTGGAGGCTTTAACGAGTGGAAAAATATTGATTTGGTAAAGCTACTTTGCCAATTGATGGACGAAAAACTCAGCCGCCCCTCAGGAACCTCCGAAAAACTAATTACTTTTGTCAAAGACCGCCCGGGGCATGACAAGCGCTATGCTATTGATGCTTCTAAAATCAACTCGGAATTAGGTTGGATGCCTAGTGTAACTTTTGAAGAAGGGCTTAACCAAACTATTGATTGGTATTTACAAAACCAACAATGGTTACAAAATATCGCTTCGGGAGCTTATAGAGAAGCAAATAATTTACTCTAATTTCAATTCAAACCTAAGGTGTAAACCTTTTGGAGACTCCATAAATTGACAACTCCCTCCTACGGACTGCATTCGGATATTGATATTATGTAATCCGTTTCCGGACTCATTTTTCTCAGAAAGGCCTCTTCCGTCATCTTGTATATCAATCGTAAGGTGTTTTTTGTTTTGAGTAAGTGCAATTCTTATATTTTGAGCCTCGCTATGCTTGTGTGCATTGTTCAAAGATTCTTTTATACACAACAATAAATTCCGTCTAACGGTCGAAGATATTTTAGTATCTGAAACAATTCCTGAGGCGGTAAAGTCGAGTTCAATGTCAGATTTCAAGAAGAAATTTTCAGCATAGTTTCGTATATATTCTGAGAAATTACCCAAATTATCATTTCCAGAATTCAAACTCCAAAGCATTTCTCTCATTGATAAGTTCATGGCTTCGGATGTTTTTCTGAGTTCTTCTATCTCTGTCTTTAATTTTGGATCATCTATCTGTCGTTTAAGGAACTCTGTTTGTAGCTTCAGGGCAGAAATTCCTGCTCCTAACTCATCATGCATATCAATTGAGATACGTTCTCTTTCTTGTTGTATAGCTTGCTGTCTTCTGAGTTCTTCTTGAAGCAAAATATTCTGAAGTTCCGCTTCTTTGAGCTGCTTCTCTTTCAGATAAAGTAAATGCCTCCTATTATGAATAACAATAACTATTGCAATAAATCCTGCTAATAGAAACATTATTACTATGGCAATAAAGTAGGTGGTTTTTATTTCCTGAGGAAGTTGCTCCATCTGTTTATATTTTCTGCTTATTAAATTTTAATAGTCCTATTCCCATTAAAACATACATAATTGTAGCTACTATATAATTGATATCTTTTAATACGGTGTGAAAAGAAGGATCTTTTTCATATAAATATTCAGCAGGATAATGTCTAAAAACATAAAAACTTCCCCATACCATTAAAGCAGTACTTACCCAAAAATAAGGATTTTCTGTAATTTTAGTATCAAAACCATCGTTAAGACTATAAAAATACCAAATAAGAGAAATTATTATATAATACACAGAAATTAATACTCCTAACTCAGGATTAAAAATCAGTAAAGAAGCATCTGAAATTGAAAAAAAAACAATAAGTGTAACTAGAGTCAATACCGATGTAATATTCCGATATACTTTTATAAATAGTCTTGAGTAATAAATTCCAAAAAAGAGAATACAAAATAAAGTATAAATAATATATAGCCAATCTATATTTATATAAATAAAATATAAATTAACTATTCTTGAACTCAATTCTACACAAAATGTCACCAATAGATATAACCATAAGTAAGAATAGTATATATTGCGATGTTGGAATCGCAAAAACAATGAGAGTCCAAGTACTGTTACTAATGCAATATCATATACAACAGAAAAAAAAGTCATTATTATGGGATTCTATGTCCAAAATTAAAATATTCTATTTCTTCTTCTTTTGGTAAAGCAACAACAAAAGAAAGTTGTCGATTATTTTTATTATAATATAATGCTAAATCTTCATTAGTACTGGGTATAGATTTGAATTGAATCATATTAAACTCCAACTTCTCCTGAACCCTATCATAATTATTCATATAGAAGGATAGTATATCTTTAGTTTTATAACTCACAACCTCTGTGTTCTTTACCTTTGTTACATTGTTAATTTTATTACCTAATCCATTTCTATATTTTATCCTTTCAGTAATATATTTAGTTAAATCACTTTCTTCTTTTACAAATAATAGCTTCTCATCACCATCTTGTGTCTGGAAAGTATATAGTTTGTCATCTATTCCTATTGAATTTTGAAAATCAGAAAGGTGAAGCATAAAATGAATGGTTTCTTTTTGCTCTATGAAAACAAAATTTGCATGTGTTTTAGTTGATTCATGAATTGCACAAAAAAACGATGGGAAATGTAATGTAAATACATTCTTTAATGGACCTTGACCTATTTGTAAGTTCTTAAATTCTCTAATAAAAGTTTGACCATCCAAAAATGGCAAACCAGGTATAAACGATTGTGCACAGAGGTTAATTAAATTTTTCATAGCTTATGGTTTTTGGTTAATAAATTAATTGCTTCAATTTTATTGTTAACATGAAGTTTTCTGTAGATATTACAAATGTGTTTTTTGATAGTATCCAAACTCACAAATTTTTTATCTGCGATTTGCTGATACGACATACCGGTTGCCAACAATTCTAAGACTTCGCTTTCTGTTTTCGTAAGTTGTTGTAAGGGGTTTTCTTTAACTTGATGAAAAAAACTTATGACTTTTCGAGCAATATTTGAACTCATCGGAGCACCACCTTGGTAGGATTCTTTAATAGCAGCGATGATTTTATCCATAGTTTCTCCTTTGGTTAAATAACCAACTGCTCCTGCTCTTAGCGCATCATATACATAAGCATCGTCTTCAAAACTTGTACACATTATAAAACGTGTTTCGGGCATATCTCCACTGAAATGAGCTACTAGTTCTATTCCTGTTTTGTCCGGAAGTTTTATATCCATAAGCACGACATCGGGGTCTTGTTCTACAAGATGCTTTTCTGCCTCTCGAGCAGAATAAAATTGTCCGACACATTCCAATTCACTATCAAAGTCAATTATCTTTTTGAGTGCTTGGTTATAGTGCTTATCATCTTCGACTATGGCAACATATATAGGCATATACAATCTATTGATTTAAAGCAAAATTCAGCAATATCAGAGAAAAAAAAATCACCCATTAGGGTGATATTTAGGATATTTAGTTTAATGTTCTTATTACTTTTTCGATACCGTCTATTTTTTTGATATTGTCTACCAGTCTTTTTAAAACCGTGTTATTAGGAACCACAACCACTATATTCCCTTTGAAAATTCCGGCCTGACTACTAAGCGAAATACTCTGAATATTAACATGCATATTGTTTGAAATGACTCGAGTAATTTCGTTTGCAAGTCCAAGAGAATCCATTCCGGTGATTTGAAGTGTTACTTTGAATTCTTGTTGCGAAGAATCTATCCATTTGGCTTGCATAATGCGATACGCATAATGAGCCTGCATACTAATGGCATTCGGACAGTCTTTTTTATGTACTTTTATACCTTCATTGATGGTTACAAACCCAAAAACAGGATCTCCCGGAATCGGATTACAACAATTTGCCAATTTGTAATCTAACCTTTCTTCGTCAGGACCAAAAACCAACAAATCATAATTTTTACTGATTTCGTCTTTCTGAATTTCTTCCGGATTTGCTAAAGGACTTCGTTTAATTTTCTTGAAGAAGTTAAGGAACGTACTGTTTTTCTGAGCAGCGAAATCTTTAAGTTGTTGGTTATCTATACTACCAATACCAACACGATAGAAAAGGTCTAAACTGGTTTTAAGTTTAAAGAAAGTTACCAGTTCGTTGACAGTTTTCTCATTAAAAGGGATTTTAAGATGACGAAGTTTTCTCTCCAGTACTTCTTTTCCTTCTTCGCCAATTTTCTTCACACCTTCGTTGAGAACACTTCGAATTTTGTTTTTAGCTCTAGCTGTGGTAACATAATCCATCCAGTTAATGGTGGGTTTCTGATTTGGCGAAGTGATGATTTCGACTTGGTCACCACTTTTAAGCTCATAATTCAAAGGAACTAATCTTCCATTTACTCGAGCTCCCCTTGTTTTAATTCCGATTTCGGAGTGAATGCTAAAAGCAAAATCTAAGGCAGTTGCTCCTTTAGGTAAGGAACGTATTTCTCCTTTAGGCGTGAAAACATAAATCTCTTTGGAATAAAGGTTCATCTTGAAGTCTTCCACAAAATCTACGGCATTCACCTCTTGATTTTCCAGAGCTTCACGAAGTAGATTCAACCAAAGATCCAGACTATTTTCTTCTGTTGTTCCTTGTTTATATTTGTAGTGCGCAGCATATCCGCGTTCTGCAATCTCATCCATTCGCTCACTGCGAATCTGTACTTCGACCCAACGTCCTTTTGGTCCCATAACAGTAATGTGCAGGGCCTCATAACCTGTTGACTTTGGTGCAGAAATCCAGTCTCTTAGTCGATTTGGACTTGGTCGATAATGGTCTGTCACGATTGAATAAATCTTCCAAGCCAAGAACTTCTCTTCATGTGGTTCCGACTTATATACAATTCTGATGGCAAATTTGTCATACACTTCATCAAAAGTCACATTTTGAGCTTTCATTTTCTTACGAATAGAATATATTGACTTCGGGCGACCTTTGATGGTGTATTCTATATTTTCTTTATCTAAAGAGGTTTTTAAAGTATCGGAAATATATTTAATGTAAGCATCTTGCTCTTCTTTAGTTTCTTTGATTTTACTTACGATGTCCTGATACACTTCAGGCTCTGTATACTTCAACCCTAAATCCTCCAGTTGGGTCTTTATGTTGTATAGTCCTAACCTATGAGCAAGCGGGGCATAGATATATAAAGTTTCTGAAGCGATTTTGGCCTGCTTATAATCTGCCATCGACTCCATGGTTTGCATGTTATGAAGTCGGTCGGCAATTTTGATGAGAATAACCCGCACATCATCATTTAGTGTCAGAAGCATTTTACGGAAGTTTTCGGCCTGAAGCGAAATATTTTCATCTGTCTTTACTTTGGCTATTTTCGTAAGCCCTTCAACAATCTTAGCAATTTTAGGATTAAACATTCGCTCAATATCTTCGACCGTAATATCGGTATCTTCGACCACATCATGCAGTAAAGCAGCAGCAATAGAAGTCGCTCCCAATCCGATTTCAGATGCCACAATTTTTGCCACAGCAATAGGATGAAAGATATAAGCCTCTCCGGATTTTCTTCTTTGGTCTTTGTGTGCTTCTACAGCAACATCTAATGCTTTTCGAATCAGTTTTTTATCATCTTCAGAAAGTGTTTGATAACTTATTCGAAGCAACTCCTTATACTCTCTAGCTATAGCTTTGTTTTCTTCTTCTATTTGCTGTTCGGTCATCATATAAAGCGAGGTTAAATTATTCTGAATATGTTAAGAATTTGGTGTTATTTATAAGAAATCTACTTAGGTAAAGTTACGATTTATTTTTTAAGGACAATAGCGATAAAACTAAAATCCATAAAAAAAATTATGGATATAAAACTTCATTTTTTTTATTACTTTTGTTTTTCCAACTCAATAGAAACACTATGGAATATTTAGATTTTGAACTTCCTATAAAAGAGCTTGAAGATCAGCTTGATAAGTGCTTGATTATCGGGCAAGAATCTGATGTTGATGTATCGGCAACCTGTAAGCAGATTGAAAAAAAGCTGGAAGAGACCAAAAAAAAGATATATAAAAACCTTACTGCTTGGCAAAGAGTTCAACTCTCAAGACACCCGAACAGACCTTATACTTTAGAATATATTCAGAATTTGTGTGGTGATACGTTTTTAGAACTTTTCGGAGATAGAGGTTTTAAGGATGACAAAGCTATGGTAGGTGGTCTTGGGAAGATTGATGGGCAATCCTATATGCTTATCGGTCAACAAAAGGGTATCAATACCAAAATGCGTCAATACCGCAACTTCGGGATGCCGAATCCTGAAGGTTACCGCAAGGCACTTCGCCTTATGAAAATGGCCGAAAAATTCGGAATTCCTGTAATCACTTTAATAGACACTCCGGGAGCATATCCGGGATTAGAAGCCGAAGAAAGAGGTCAAGGTGAGGCTATTGCAAGAAATATTTTCGAAATGTCTCGTTTAAAAGTGCCTATTATCACTATTATTATCGGAGAAGGGGCTTCGGGTGGAGCTTTAGGTATTGGCGTAGGAGACCGAGTGTATATGCTAGAAAACACTTGGTATTCGGTAATTTCTCCTGAATCTTGTTCTTCTATTTTATGGAGAAGTTGGGACCACAAAGAAAAAGCTGCAGAAGCTCTGAAACTTACGTCTTTTGACATGAAGAAAAACGGATTGATTGACGACATCATCCCTGAGCCTCTTGGAGGTGCTCACTACGACAAACAAACAACATTTCAAACCGTTCGCAAATACATCAACAAGGCTTTTGGCGAGTTGAAAGAATTATCAACAGAAAAATTAGTAGCAGAACGGATGGAAAAATATCTTAAAATGGGAGAGTTCAAAGGATAACCTTTCATTCTCAACCTTTTCAAAAAATCCGAAATTTATTGTTTCGGATTTTTTTATCTTATCAACAGAAAATCATAAGTTATCAGCCTTTTTTCAACAAGCAAAGCTAATAACTTAAGCTTGCTTCACATTTTATTTTGGTTATTTTCGCATTATGGAAAACGCAACAAATATGAATCCGGTTCGAGCTGAAAAAACTCGTATTATTAGTTTAGAAAAAGGCAAAATACAACCTCAAGCTATTGATTTAGAGGAAGCTGTATTAGGAGCCATGATGATTGACAAAAAAGGTATCGATGAAGTTATTGATATCTTGACTCCTGAATGTTTCTATAAAGAGGCTCATCAGTACATTTTCGAAGCTATTAATCAACTGTTTAAAGATGGTCAGCCTATTGACTTATTAACAGTTTCGGCTCAACTCAAGAAAAATGCGAAATTAGACCTTGCCGGAGGAGATTTTTACTTGATTCAGCTCACTCAAAAAGTCTCTTCTTCAGCACATATTGAATTTCATTCGAGAATTATCTTACAAAAATATATTCAAAGAAGTTTGATTCGAATTTCGTCTGAAATCATAGAAGATTGTTTTGACGAAACTACCGATGTTTTTGATTTGTTGGACAAATCAGAAGCGAAATTCTATGAAGTTACGCAAGGTAACATCAAAAAGAGTTCAGAAACTGCTCAAAGTTTGGTGATTCAGGCAAAAAAACGAATCGAAGAGATCGCCAACAAAGAAGGGTTAAGCGGAATCCCGACCGGTTTTACGAAGCTTGACGAACTGACATCGGGTTGGCAACCTAGTGACCTTATTATCATCGCTGCCAGACCAGGTATGGGTAAAACGGCTTTTGTCCTCTCGATGGCCAGAAACATGACGATTGACTACCAACAGCCGGTGGCCATTTTTTCTTTGGAGATGTCATCTGTACAGCTCATCACAAGGCTTATTTCATCAGAAACCGGACTTAGTTCTGAAAAACTCAGAACCGGGAAATTGGAAAAACACGAATGGGAGCAACTCAACACCAAAGTAAAAGACCTAGAAAAAGCTCCTTTATATATAGATGACACACCTTCCCTATCCATCTTTGATTTGAGGGCTAAGGCAAGGCGTTTGGCATCACAACACGGCATTAAACTTATCATCATCGATTACCTTCAGCTAATGACAGCAGGAGGAAGTGGCAAAGGTGGAGGAAACCGAGAGCAAGAGATTTCAACAATTTCTCGTAACCTTAAAGCGTTGGCGAAAGAACTCAACATACCTGTGATTGCACTTTCGCAACTTTCTCGTGCGGTGGAGACCAGAACCGGCTCGAAGCGTCCGTTACTTTCGGATTTGAGGGAATCCGGAGCAATTGAGCAGGATGCAGATATCGTATCGTTCATCTATCGCCCGGAATACTACAAAATTGACCAATGGGATGACGAGGAACAATCCCCAACCAAAGACCAAGCGGAATTCATTGTTGCTAAGCACAGAAATGGAGGATTAGACAATATCCGATTGAAATTTGAAGGAAAATTCGGTAAATTTGGTAACTTAGATGATTTCGGATTTGATTTCAATGCCTTGCCTTCGAAAATGAATGCAGACGACATTATTTCGAATCTTCCGTCTCCTAACGAAGCTTTCGGAAGCAGTATGTCATCATCATTCCACGATGATCCGGATGATGGAGGTGTACCATTCTAAAACAACTTATTAATCAGACAATACCGTACAACATAAATGGAATTAAAACTCAATCGACCAATTTGCTTCTTTGACTTAGAAACTACCGGAACCGACGTAGTAAAAGATCGAATTGTAGAAATCGCTATACTAAAAGTTTATCCTAATGGAAACAAGGAGAGCAAAACTTGGCTCGTGAACCCTACTATACCGATTCCTCCTCAAGCTACAGCCGTACATGGAATCACCAACGAAAAAGTAGCCAACGAACCTACTTTTAAAGAATTAGCTCCACAAATCCATAATATGATTAAGGATTCTGATTTGGCTGGATACAATTCAGACCGATTTGATATTCCGCTTTTGGTGGAAGAATTTTTGAGAGCCGATATCGATTTTGACCTTAAAAACAGAGTCACGGTTGATGTTCAGACAATTTTCCACAAAAAAGAAGAAAGAACACTATCGGCAGCTTATCGTTTTTATTGTAATGAGACTCTTGATAATGCTCATAGTGCAGCAGCCGACACACATGCTACCTATGAAATTCTAAAGGCTCAACTCGACCGATATGACGACCTAGAAAATGATATCAAAGCCCTATCAGAATTCACTACCCGAAAAAAATCGGTTGATTTTGCCGGATTCATTGCTCTTAACGACAAAGGAGAAGAAATTTTTACCTTTGGAAAGCACAAAGGAGCCAAAGTCGAAGATGTATTAGAGCAAGAACCTGGTTATTTCGGTTGGATTTTGAATGCTGATTTCCCTCTTTATACCAAAAAAGTACTGACAGGAATTAAGCTTAGAAAATTAAATACGAAGTTTTAATTTCATTTACCAATGAAAATCATCTGCATCGGACGCAATTACGTCAATCACATCTCTGAACTCGGCAACGAAAGACCCGAAGAACCTGTTATTTTCCTAAAACCGGATACGGCACTACTCAAAGAAGGCGATTTCTATATCCCAGAATTTTCGAACGATGTGCATCACGAAATTGAAGTGGTCGTGAAAATTAACAAAGTCGGAAAGTATATAGACCCGAAGTTTGCTCATAAATATTACAGCGAAATCTCTGTCGGGATTGACTTTACGGCTCGAGACATTCAACAAAAATTAAAAGAAAAAGGACTACCGTGGGAAAAGGCCAAAGCCTTTGACAATTCTGCTGTAATTGGTAATTTTGTTTCGGTTGCAGATTTGGATGTAGACAACCTAGAGTTGGAATTACTCAAAAACGGAGTCTCTCAACAAAAGGGGAATACCAATCAAATGCTTTGGAAAATCAACGAATTGATAGCCTATGTTTCGCAATATTTCACCCTAAAAACAGGTGATTTGATATATACCGGAACACCGAGTGGTGTGTCGAGAGTTGAGCCCAATGATGTGCTAGAAGGTTTCTTACAAGGACAATCACTTTTTAAATTAACCGTAAAATAAAATGGCTTTACATTACGACATCAAAAAAGTAAAAACACTCCGGGAGCAAACACCCGAGCTCATCAACACCCTTTTAGCAAGTCTCTTTGAGCATGTTCAAAACATCAAAGCACTAGTAAAAAACAAAGACTATAAAACCTCCGAAGCCATTATAGACCATATCATTCAAATTACCGATACCCTCGGGATCGACTTTGCTTATGACGAAGCCCTCTTAATCAAACAATGGAACCAGTCTCAAGGAAAGAAAAAGGAAATCGAAATCACCTTAAAGTCCATGATTTCGCATACTAAAAGCGCCATCAAAGAAATCAAAAAAGATTTTTTACTCTAAATCACAATAAGTGTCTGGATTAGCCCTTGCTCTACACACGACCAAAAGAAATTAAAAAACGAACGATCTTGCTTTCTGTAAACCGGTTTAATTTCGACTTCTTTCGCCTCTCCGTTCGAGCTTTTCTTCACCAATACATTAGCCAGCAACTCTTTCAAAGGACTCTTCCCCTCCAGATCTTTTTTATAGATAGAAACCTTTAAATCATCGTATTTAATCAAGAAATTACCCGAACCAACCACATCATCCCCTGCAAAATTAAAAGCTACTTCGTGGGCGATTCCTTCTGCGGAAGCAAAAATCCGAGGTTTTAGAAAAGGAGTAGTTTTATGTAGGTCATAATTGTACAAATTTCCTTTGATTTTAAACCCTTCATTTCGATTCATCGGATTAAATGTCCAATTCACCTTGAGTTCTGATTCATGCATGAAAACGCAATTCACATCAATTACTACATCAGGAAGTTCTGTTTTCTTATAACCGCTATTTACGTTTGAGATATCAGCATTGAATTTCGAAAATGTCAATTTTCCGGGTTGTCCTCTTACGACTTCTTCTTCGTAAGCAATTTGAGAGTCTTTCAACTTTACTTTGTCGATTTCCATAAAAAACGGAAGCTCTCTCAACAGGGCACTATAAAGCAATTTTTTGGACGTATCATCTTTTGTGATTTTACTTCGGAAGATGTCAGCCTTTAAATTATCCAATTCCAAAGACGGACTCTTTATGTAAAAATCATCTTCCTGAAAACCCCAATCGATATCCGATAACAAAATGGTTTGAACAGAAAAAGTATACAAGTCTTTTTCCACCTCTAATTGCTGTAAAAATGCTGCTCGAGAAAGTTTTGGAGTCAGCCGGAATTCTTCAATATTGAAAGTATTATTTTCAAAAGCAATTTGCCGTGTTTGTAGATGATACACGTTGTTCGGATAGAAATTTAAAGAATCTATTTTTACGGCCAAATTCTCATACGTAAACGGAATTTTACTCAAAGAAGTTCCTGAATTGAATTGTATATTTTCTAGACTAACATCCACATTATCGACCTCTATAATTTTATTCTTCTTGTCTTGGGAATCCGAAAAATAGAGTTTCCCTCCTTCGATTTCGAATGATTTTATAACGATATTTTTTTGGTTTTCAGGTCTAGATGAAATGGAATCTTTTGGCTTTTCAAAAAACTTGGAATAAAGAATCTCAGGCTTATTTATTTTGATAGTGGAAATGACAATATCATCTTTGAACAAGAGTTTAAAAAGGTTAATTCCTCTAACGTGGAGTTCGTGGATGTTTACAACAAGAGAATCCGATAAACTGTCCGATTGATTTTTAGGTCGAATGGCAATTTCTTCCAACGCTAAGCTACCTCCTAAAATAGAAATGTCTGCATCTTTAAACTGAAGTTCGTAGTCGGTATTTTTCTGAAAAATCTCAGGTAATTTGGACTTTACCCAACTCTGAACTCCTAAATTGAGCAGCACAAGAAATACTACTAATCCTACTCCTGCGTATATCCATTTTCTTGTTACTGTCATATTTATCAATTTTGATTAACTCCCTTTCGGGATAGCATCTATCAGTTTTCGAGAATACTCGGTTTTAGGGTTTCGGTACAATTCGTCGGCCTCAGTTTCTTCTTCCAAATGACCTTTGTTGAGCACCAAAATTTTGTCCGACATATATTTTACGACCGCCAAATCGTGTGAAATAAAAATGTAAGTAAACCCAAAATTCTCTTTTAGTTCGTTAAGCAAATTCAAAACTTGTGCCTGAACCGAAATATCGAGTGCTGAAACCGATTCATCACACACAATTAATTTTGGTTGTAGAGCAATCGTTCTGGCAATACCGATTCGTTGACGTTGACCACCTGAAAATTCATGAGGATAACGATTGAAGTGTTCTTCAGAAAGGCCTACTCTCTCAAGGATTTCAAGGGCTTTGTGCTTTCGTTCTTTGTTGTTTTTATAAAGGTTATGAACCTGCATCGGCTCCATAATGGCTTCGCCTACTTTCATTTTCGGATTCAGCGAAGAATAAGGGTCTTGAAAGATAATCTGAATTTCTTTTCGGAAGTTTTTAAACTCTTTTTCCGAAAGAGCTGTGATATCTGTTCCTTTATAAAAAATCTGACCCTTTGTTGCCTTATCTAATTGTAGAATGGCATTCCCAATAGTGGACTTTCCGGAACCGGACTCTCCTACCAATCCTTTGGTTTCGCCCTCATAGACCTTAAAACTGATGTCTTGAAGCGCTTGAAAAACCGATTTTTTACCTAAAATTCCAATTTTAGAATAGTAGTTTTTTTCAATATTCTTCACCTCTAAAATGGGAGGTTGGGCATATAAACGTTCGAGTCTTTTGGTTCTTTCTTCTGGAGTAATTATTTCTGTAGGTGTCGTATCGTTCAGAAAATCCGCAATGGTCGGAAGCCTTTTGAGCCTTTCATCCAAAGACGGACGAGAAGCAATGAGCGCCTTTGTATAGGTTTGTTGCGGATTACGGAAAATTTCAGCTGTTGGTCCTTGTTCTACGATTTCACCTTTGTACATCACCAACACTCTATCTGCAATCTCAGAAACCAAAGCCAAATCGTGCGAAATAAACACTATACTCATTTGAGTTTCTTGTTGCAATTCTTTGAGAAGCTTGATAATTTCTTTTTGAACCGTTACATCCAGCGCTGTTGTAGGCTCATCGGCAAACAAAATTTTTGGTTTGCAGGCAATAGCCATAGCAATCATTACCCGTTGTTTTTGACCTCCCGAAATTTGATGTGGGTAGCTGTTATAGATTTTTTCCGGGTTTGGGAGTTTTACTTTTTCGAAAAGCGACAAAACCTCCACTTTGACTTCTTTTTTTGAGAGATTCGTATGTTCGAAAAGTATTTCCTCCACCTGATAACCACACTTCAAACTCGGATTAAGAGACGACATCGGTTCTTGGAAAATCATCGAGATTTCTCTTCCTCTGATTTTTCGAAAGTCTTTAGATGACTTTTGAGTTAAATCATCTCCGTTATATAGAATTTGTCCGTTTGAAATTCTTGAAATTTTGTTGGGTAAAAGCCCAAGTACAGCCAAAGACGAAACGGACTTTCCTGAACCGGATTCGCCTACGATGCCTATGATTTCGTTTTTGTGTAATTCAAATGAAATGTTTTTGATAACATCTGTCCAAGAATTTTCTCTTGAAAAGGATATTACCAAGTTTTGGATTTGGAGTAACGGAATATTAGTTGTCATTCTAGCGTTAAAAACTCAAATTTAAGGATTATCTTTGTAAGTAGATTTTCCTAAACTAAAATTATGATAGAATTCGGTGTCGGGATGTTTGGCGATGTCCAAATAGACGAAAAAAGAGACTATATTCAACCTGCTCAACAAAGGTTGGATGAAATTATCGAAGAGGTAAAACTCATGGATGAAATCGGAATTGATTTCTTCGGGATTGGTGAGCATCACAGAGAAGATTATGCTGTTTCGTCTCCTGAAATCGTTTTGGCTGCTTTGTCTACGGTTACTAAAAACATCAAATTAGGGAGTGCCGTATCGGTTATCAGTTCTACTGACCCCGTAAAGTTGTTTCAAGACTTTGCTACAGTTGATTTACTCTCGAAAGGAAGAGCCGAAATTATGGCCGGTAGAGGTTCGTTCATAGAATCATTTCCTCTTTTCGGTTATGATTTAAAAGATTATGATGCCCTTTTTGACGAAAAATTAAAATTGCTTCTTAAACTGAATCAAGAAAAAATTATCACTTGGAACGGGCAATTTAGAGCTCCTTTATTAGGACAAGAAATTTTCCCGAGACCTCAACAAGAACAATTGCCAATTTGGGTAGCTGTGGGTGGCACACCGGCTTCTGTAATTAGAGCCGGAAAGTTGGGGCTTCCTGTAATGTTTGCCATTATTGGGGGAGATTGGAGGAACTTTAAACCGCTATTCGAATACTACAAACAAGCTTATTTAGACAACGGTCACGACCCTGAAAAATTCCAGGTGGGTGTTCACATGCACAGCTTCTTCGGAGAAGATGGCGACAAGGTAGCCGATAGTTATTATCCGGTCTATTCCGCTCAAATGGACCGTATCGGAAGAAGTCGAAACTGGCCTCCTTATCACCGACCTAATTTTGATTTCGGAAGAACGCCAAGCGGGCACTTAATCGTAGGCGGAGTAGAAGAATCTGCTCAGAAAATTGCGACTATTATCAAAGAATTAGGCCTGACACGATTTTCAGCTCACATGGATGTGGGTAGCCCTGCACACACAGATATGATGAATTCTATAAAAATATATGGAGAGCAAATTATTCCGAGAGTAAAAGAATTATTGAAATTATAAAAGATGAACGACCTAAGCGATTACAGAAAATCATACGAAAAGAGTGAACTTCTGGAGCATCAAATTCCGGAAGACCCAATTAATTTATTTAACCGTTGGTTTCACGAAGTAGAAGATTTTGGCGGAGTTGACGAAGTCAATGCCATGACGGTTTCTACTATTGGGCTTGACGGTTTCCCGAAAGCTCGAGTGGTCTTGCTGAAAAAGTTCTATGAAGAAGGTTTTATTTTTTATACGAATTACAATTCCGAAAAAGGAAAAGCTATTTTAAATAACCCTAATATCTGTCTTTCGTTCTTTTGGCATTCGATGGAAAGGCAAGTCATTATCAAAGGAAAAGCAGAAAAAACTCCTGAAAACATCTCGGATAACTACTTTGCTTCACGACCTGACGGAAGCAAGTTGGGAGCCATTGTTTCTCCTCAAAGTCAAGTAATTCCGTCAAGAGATTATTTGTCTGAAAAGCTAAAAGAATTAGAAAAACAATTCGAAGGAAAAGAAATTCCACGACCAGAGAATTGGGGTGGTTTTTTAGTTCGCCCCGTGAGTGTAGAGTTTTGGCAAGGTCGCCCGAATCGCTTACATGACAGAATTCGCTACACCCTTCAAGATGATTATTCATGGAAAATCGAGCGACTGGCTCCTTAATTTTTAGTTTCGGCTTTTAGCTCGTACCTTTGTGGAAACTTACCACAATTCTTACTCAACCATCCATGAATTTCTATACGATTCTAAAAAATAACTTCCCTTTTGAGCCTACTCAAAAGCAGGATATCTTTTTTAGCCAGATTTCGGAATTTGTGAGTAATTCGAGCAGATATGACGTTTTTATTTTAAAAGGGTATGCCGGTACGGGTAAGACAACCATTATTTCGACTGTTGTCAATCACTTAGGTAAGATTGGGAAAAAATCGGTTCTATTGGCTCCAACAGGTCGAGCGGCTAAAGTGATTTCGAATTATTCGGGTAAAACTGCTTTTACGATTCACAAAAAAATTTACTTCCCGAACATAAAATCCGGAAACGTAAAATTCACCCTTCAACCCAACAAACACAAAGACACGATTTTTTTCGTAGATGAAGCTTCGATGATTTCGAATGCCCCGACAGAAAACGGCATGTACGAAAACAGTTCGTTATTTGATGATTTGCTTTCGTATGTGTATTCAGGCGTGAATTGTAAACTTATTTTGATTGGAGATACGGCTCAGTTGCCTCCTGTCAACTTGGATATGAGTCCTGCTCTTGAAGAAGATAATACGTCTTTTTTTGGCTTAGATATTGGTCATATCGAGCTGGACGAAGTCATGCGGCAAGAAGAAGGCTCCGGAATACTACACAACGCCACTCAAATCAGAGAGCTTTTAAAAGACGATTACCTAGTCGACTTTCATTTTGACTTAAACGGCTTCAAAGATATCGTTCGACTCTCTGATGGATACGACATTCAGGATGCCATTTTTGATGCTTATGAGAGAAACGGAGTTGAGGAAACTTCATTTATCGTTCGGTCCAACAAAAGAGCTAACCAATACAACCAACAAATTCGAAAAGCGATTTTAGGCCGAGAAAGCGAACTTGCTGTTGGGGATTTGATGATGGTCGTAAAGAACAATTATTTCTGGCTAAAGCCCACTGACGAAGCCGGATTTATAGCCAACGGAGACATCGTCGAAGTGTTGGAAATCTTTAAAATTCAAGAACTTTACGGCTTTCAATTTGCTAAAGTTAAGGTTCGAATGATTGATTATCCCAATCAAAAACCTTTTGAAACGATTTTGCTTCTTGACACCATTAACAGCGAATCTCCTTCTCTAACCTACGAAGAGCAAAATCGATTATTCCAAGAAGTAATGGCCGATTACGAAGACGAAAGAGCAAGCTACAAGAAATACAAAAAAGTAAAAGAAAACGAATATTTCAATGCTCTTCAAGTGAAGTTTTCGTATGCTGTAACCTGTCACAAGGCTCAAGGCGGTCAGTGGAATACGGTTTTTATTGAAAGGCCTTACCTCCCAAACGGTCAAGACCGGGATTACCTCAGATGGCTCTATACGGCAATTACCCGAGCTAAAGAAAAGGTCTATCTACTAGGCTTTAAAGACGAGGATTTTGATTCGTTTTGACTAAAAAAGTAATCATTTTAGATGTTTTTTTTTGCAAAAGTGTTGCATGGTATTTTCTTTTTAATTTACTTTGCAATTCAAAGTGCTTTCTTATGGATACAAAAAATTACCTTCAGGACTTGCAAGACATCAAGCAAATGATGAGCAAATCAACGCAATTTTTGTCGTTGAGCGGACTAGCAGGAATATTAGCAGGATTTTATGCCTTAATTGGAGCTTATTTCGTCCGAATGTTAATTGAAAATCACAGTTATGACTACATCACACTCGAAAGCACAACCTTTAAAGCAATAGTGGGAATTGCAATTTTGGTTTTGTTCTTGTCTTTGACAACTGCTTATGTTTTATCGTATAGAAAAGCCAAGCGAAAAGGCGAAACACTTGTTAACTCCACTTCAAAAAGAGCATTTCTGAACTTTGCTATCCCGATGCTAACCGGAGGAATTTTAATTGTTCTGCTTCTCAAAAATCAATACTATGGGCTCATTGCTCCTATGACACTTATTTTTTACGGACTTGCTTGTGTGAATGTGAGCAAATATACCTTTCGTGATGTTCGTTATCTCGGAATTACAGAAATCATTTTAGGTTTAATCGCTATCGAATTCTCCGGTTACGGACTTTTGTTTTGGGTGATTGGTTTCGGGATTTGTCATATCGCTTATGGAGGTGTAATGTATTTTAAATATGATAAATAATTTGGTTTAAAGTTTAAGGTTTAAAGTTCAATGTTTCGCAATCTTAAACTTAAACCTTAAACAAATAAAACATTTTTTGTGAAAGAGATTCTTCAACAAATAAACAAAGCTTTTGATAACCGAATTCGTTTAGGTATTATGTCTGTATTGATGGTCAATGACAGTATGGATTTCAACACTCTAAAAGAACTCCTTGACGTTACAGACGGAAACCTAGCCAGCCACACCAAAGCCTTGGAAAGTGAAGAATACATCATCGTAGAAAAGAAGTTTATTGGTCGAAAAACCAATACTAGCTATAAAGCTACCCAAAAAGGAAAGCAAGCTTTTCAAGAACATTTGGAGGCTTTGGAGAAGATTATTAAGAAGTCATAATTCAAGCAATTATTTTTTTACTCAAACACTTTGAATTTCAAAGTGCTTTTAAAACATGAATACACAAGAACAACGAATTTCAGTTTTAGGAAAGATAACCGATGTAACCGCTTTTGCAGCCATGATTATCGGGACAATTATTCTAGGAGCTTTCTTCCTTTTGGATTATTCAAGCGATGTAGCTGTAGTAGGTCTTATATTTATGGGTGTTGCTTTTTGGGCACACATTTTTCTACTTATCATCCTGATTTTTACGTTGCTATTCAACAAAAATCATTGGCAGCATCTCCTTATCAGAATGGGAATTTTACTACTTAACATTCCTATTTCTATTCTATATGCTTTTATCGGTCTTCATTTTTTAGACCATCACAATTAAAAGTAACAATTTAAAAATCAATATAAATTATGAGCACAAATCAAAACTTCACATCGATTTTTCAGTCCACAACAGCACGACTGATTATGGTAGGATTACTTACTTTAATTCTGCTAATTCCACTGGCCATAGTGAATGACCTTATTCACGAAAGAGCAGAAAGACAAAAAGAGGTCATAAACGAAATCAACTCCAAATGGGGTCGAGAAGTCTTTGTTTACGGACCTATTTTGAAGGTTCCTTACACTACTTATACAGAAAATAAAGTGTTCGATGACCAAAATAAAACCATAACTACCGAAAGGCAAGCCATTAAAAATTTTGCTTATTTCTTTCCTGAACAACTCACTAACCAAACCGAAGTTTCAACCGAAACCAAATATCGAAGTAATTATGAAGCGGTACTTTTCACCGCTCAAATGAAGTTTAACGGACATTTTACCAAACCTGATTTTTCGATAAAAACTATTGCAGACGAAGATATCGAATGGGATAAAGCCACAATTGTTATCCAAACTTCAAATTTGTCGAGCATTAAAGATGCGGTTTCTATCAATTTGGGTGGTGAAAAATATACGTTTGAACCGGTTTATTACAAATCAGATAGTGAAATTATTGCCTCTGAGAATCCGGTTTCGTCTTTAGAAACATCCTATATTGATTTTTCGAATTATTTTGAAAACAGCACTTTCAACTTTTCGATAAACTATCAAGGAAGCTCTAAAATCAGTATTGTACCTATCGGGAAAACAACCGAAGCTTCGATGAAATCTAACTGGAATGCACCAAAATTTAACGGAAGTTTCCTACCGAGCCATGAAATTACAGATAATGGTTTTACAGCCGATTGGAAAGTGCTTCATATCAACAGACCTTTTGCTCAACAATCTTTTGGCTTTTTGCCTAAAGTCAGTCAATATTCTTTTGATGTGGATTTTATTATTCCGGTAGATCAATATGTTCAAAACGATAGAGCTTCGAAATATGGTTTCCTTATTATTGGTCTTACATTTCTGATATTCTTCCTGATTCAGAGTGTCAGCAAAATCAAAATACATATTTTCCAATATACTATGATTGGTTTGGCTCTGATAATGTTCTACACACTTCTGATTTCTATTACCGAACACAGTAGTTTCTTGAAAGCTTATTTAATTGCTACGATTGCTGTGGTAGGCCTTATTACGGCTTATTCGGTTTCTATTTTGAAGAATAAAAAATTTCCAATGCTAATCGGGGTCTCTCTTTCTGCTCTTTACGGATTTATTTTCGTGATTATTCAATTAGAAAACTATGCATTGCTTGTAGGCAGTATCGGATTATTCCTGATTTTGGCAGCTGTAATGTTTATTTCGAGAAAAATAGATTTTAGCTCTTAGAAAAAACTAAAAAATGCACAGATTCTGAACTCTCGAAATTCGGAATTTGTGCATTTTTATTTAATTAGATTCCAAAAACCTCTTTA
>Ga0209075_1001500_pt1 | contig 21943 bp, 18 predicted proteins | sample Stecom2011_FD_187523 | JGI IMG/M metagenome (GOLD analysis project Ga0209075, IMG submission 187523) | Agricultural soil microbial communities from Utah to study Nitrogen management - Steer compost 2011 (SPAdes) (version 2) | ecosystem: Environmental > Terrestrial > Soil > Agricultural land...
CAAAGGGTGATTAGCTCAGCTGGGAGAGCATCTGCCTTACAAGCAGAGGGTCGGCGGTTCGATCCCGTCATCACCCACCAAATCTCAAGACAGTGACTTATGCGGACTGGTAGTTCAGTTGGTTAGAATACCGGCCTGTCACGCCGGGGGTCGCGGGTTCGAGTCCCGTCCAGTCCGCCATTTAATTTAGTGCCCAACACTTTATTAAATAAATTTGGGTGATTAGCTCAGCTGGGAGAGCATCTGCCTTACAAGCAGAGGGTCGGCGGTTCGATCCCGTCATCACCCACCAAGTTTTACAAGTGACATTATGCGGACTGGTAGTTCAGTTGGTTAGAATACCGGCCTGTCACGCCGGGGGTCGCGGGTTCGAGTCCCGTCCAGTCCGCCATTTCTTGCTACACTTCTTATTTTTATCTGCTCTATTCGTAATAATTTTGTAACAAAATTTCTTTATAATGCGTCTAGCATTAGTTAAAAGGAACTTTTGTTTACAAGAAAAAACTAATGCCTTATAAAAATATAATGATCCACGGCAATTAGAATGCCAGACATATCGAGGAAAATACTTATGTCTGATTACAACGATGATTTAATAACTTATGACGATTACTACGACGAAACCGATGATGCGGTTGAAATGTAGTTTTACTTCTTATTAGACAACCTATAGTGGCCTGGCGCTGTGCCAGTCCAACGCTTGAAAGCTCGCTGAAAAGCGACGCTCGATCCAAATCCTAAAAGATACGCAATTTCACCTAAACTTAACGTGGTATCACACACGTAACTGATCGCTAATCCTTTTCTGGTTTCATTCAACACCTGTTGAAAACTTACCGCTTCTGCTTGCAGTTTTCGACGCACAATCCAAGGCGTACTATTCAAACGCTGTGCGACTTGATCTAAGGTAGGTGTTTGTCCGCTCAATAAAGGGGCTATAGCACGCGCTACCTGCTCTTGATAGGTAAGGCCTAGCCTTACCTTCTCAAGCTCCTTCTTGGCGTATATTTGCAAGGCGGCATAAGTTGAGGCACTGCCCTCTTCTATTACGGTATGCAAACTGTCTTGTTTCAGTACTATGGCGTTTCTTTCACAATTAAAACGCACTTCACAATCAAAATACTGTGCATAATGCTCACGATAATGCGGTGCTTCAAACTCAATTTCTACTCGCTGAATCAGCCCTGTTGTCTGGCTAATTTTTTCAAGAAAAAAACACCAACTAGCAAGCACTGTGTCGACCACAAAAAAGTTATAGGCGTTATAAGGACTAATGGAGTAAAACTGCAAAACTCCCTGCCCGGCCTCTAGATAAAAAGATGAGCTACCACGCGCATTAAAACTATTAAGTAATTCATAAGACGTTAATGCAATACAGGCTTGCTTAACATTAGGGGCACTTTGAGCAAGTAGCCCTGCCAGCCCCATACTAGGTGCTCCGCTGAGCTGTCCCATTAGTAGACCTAACCAAGGCATATTAAACGCCTCTATAAAGGCATGACCTAGGCGCATAAAGCGTGGAATACTTATGCGAGCCATTGGCGATGCTAGGCGCACCTCATCAAGTCCGTATTGTTCCAGAATGGGGTTAGGGTTATGTCCTTCCTTACGCGCTGCCTTAACCATCAGCTCTGCATAAGAAACAGAAATATCACCCAAACGCATGGTTACGCCTGAAACTCGTTTGCATCGTAAAACCCACTTAAAAAGCGATAGGTTAACGACAACGCCACTAATGAAATCAAGGTAGTAATATAAATACCGATAGCAGCAAAATATTTTACAACTAAATTTTCAACCAAAAACAGGGCAAAAAATGGCGACATTATTAAGACAGGAATAATAATAACCACCAAACACAAACCAATGCCATTACCCTGGCTCAATCCCCAAGCTCGCTTGATCGAGGTAGGCTTACCAAGCGCCGCTTCTGGCAAGACGATAGACAAGCGCCCCCATATATAAACTGCCACTAGGGCCCCTAGTGAAGAACCTAGTATTGGCAGCTGTGGATGCTCCCCTAGAAACATCACTGCAAACATAATTAGCAGAAAAAACAGTGAAGCAATGACAGCAATTTGTATGGCACGTAATAAGTATCGAAATTCATTCACGCCCCATAGACGTATTGCTTGCTTATAGCTTCTTGTTTGCTCGGGTAAAAGCGTAAATTGGTGCCCTGCCGTTGCAAACAACACACTGAACAAGGCCGAGATTGCTGTCATAACAAACTTCGTACTGTGGTCGTCTAACTGAATTAAGTTTTCAGTAGCCCAATCCAGCAAAGACATCAGTGCAATTATGGGTAAAAACATTTTAATCACCGCGTTACGTTTCACCCACAAGAGCTCCATCGCCTCTTTAAATAAATCCATAACAGGAAGTTTAGCCGTTAAACCAATCGGTGTTTTCATACAAAACCTTAATTAACAAACAAAAAAAACGGTGGCCATTGCCACCGTTTCACTTTAGCCCGCAGGCATTATATCGCCATTTCGTTTTTTATAACGAGCGATGATTTCTTCTGGCTTCAAGATAAAGCACGCAATCGCTGGTAATAATATAAGTGCTCCTAGCATATTCCATAAGAACATGAAGGTTAACAAGACACCCATATCGGCTTGGAACTTAATTGGTGAGAAGATCCAAGTCGCCACACCAATGGCCAAGGTAATCCCTGTAAAGCCAACTGCCTTACCAGTGGTACGTAGTGTTTCTAGGAATGCTTGCTGCAAGTTTTTACCATGAATCAGCATGACTTCTAGGCGACTATAAATATAAATACCGTAGTCCACACCAATACCGACACCTAAAGCAATCACCGGCAGAGTTGCTACCTTAATGCCTATGCCCAACCAAACCATAATGGCTTCACTTAGAATAGAAGTAACCATTAGAGGAAGAACGATACAAGCGACCGCACGAATAGAACGGAAAGTTAAGAAACATAAGAAAATAACCACGCCGTAAACGAAGAACAACATAGTGCTTTGAGCGCTTTCAATTACTTGGTTAGTTGCGGCTTCAATACCAGCGTTACCCGAAGCTAACTGCAAACGTACTGGCACAGAATCAAGCTCACCAGCATCAAGTGCCTGATTTATCTCATCTTGGCTATAGCTGTAGTATTTTTCATCAACTTGGTCATCGTATTCCGCTTTAAACTCTTCAACGGCATCAACCACACGCTCTAAGGTTTCTGCCTTATGGTCGTTTAGATAAATAACCACAGGCAACATAGAGCAAGTAGAGTTAATCAGTTTAGCGTCTTGAGCACGCTGCACGGCGCCACTTAAGATAATGTCGTTACGTGAGATAGATGACCATTTGATATTACCCTCGTTCATCGCTCTACCAACTAGCTTAGAAATGGTAGAGACCGATACAGCAGACTGCACTCCTTCTACGTTTTCCATATGCCACATAAAGCGGTTTAAGGTATCAAAGACTTTAAAGCTCACACACATGTCTTGTGGTGTTTCAGCCATAACAACAAATACATCCGAACTGGTTGAATAGTTCGACACCATAAAGTCGTTATCTAGGTTATAGCGAGAATCAGCACGTAATTCTGGAGCACCTTTATCTAAGTCACCAATTTGTAGGTCACGACTTACATAAGTAGCACCGATCACCAACAATACTGCCACCACAATAGCTACAGGAGCTGTTTTACGGCTTGCAAAGTAAGACAGTCCACGCCATAGGATAAAGTTGGATTTTTCACCGCGTTGTGCGTTTTTAATACCTGAGTCACTAATACCGACATAAGACAGTACAATAGGCAGTAGCACTAGGTTAGTAACAATAATGATTGCCACACCAAGACCAGCGGCAATCGCTAATTCTTGAATAACACCAATATCAATAAACAGTAGGGTTAAGAAGCCCATACCATCACTGATTAAGGCCAACATACCGGGTGCGTATAATCCACGGAAAGCACGACGAGCTGCGGTTAGCTTATCAGCACCTTTGCCCGACTCAATCGCAATACCGTTAATAATTTGTACACCATGAGAGATACCAATAGCAAATACTAAAAACGGTACCAACACTGAATACAGGTCAATGGTATAACCTAATAATCCAAGCGCCCCAAGCTGCCAAACAACGGCTACTAATGAAGCAAGAATTGGGATAATGGTACCGCGTGGGCAACGTGAATATAGGAACAATAAGAAGGCTGTCATGAAAATGGCTGCTAAGAAGAAGTAGCCAATAGAAATAGCACCGTCCATTAGGTCACCAAGTTTCTTAGGTGTACCCGTCATATAAACGTTGTATGGACTGTTTTTATCAGACAGCTTAACAATCATACTGTAATCGGTATTGGTACCGTTATTAACCTTACAGTGCTCAAAGTTAAGTACGTCAAATCCAGCGGTTTTGCTTTCAAGGGCAGCCTGTAGCTGACTAGTAAATACCTTGTATCCTTCACGTTCAGCCATACCATCACTTAAACCAATGGTGGAGGCATCAACACAAACCAGACCTTCACGGACAATGTTTTCAAAGTCACGAGATAGCACTTGATAGTTTAAGTTACCGCCCGTGATAGGGTCTTTTTCAACAAGAGGAATATCGATAATTGAAGACTTGAAGTCGTTTGCAACTAAACGACCGAGCTCACCAGAACGTAAGATATTCTGACGTACCTGATCTAAGCTGCGTTGACTACCGTCATAGTTACTAGGGATAACTGTGCCACCTTGGAAGCCTTCTTCTGTTACTTCTGTCCAACGTGTATTAGCCGTCCAAAGTGAACGCACTATCGATAAATCAACACCATTAATAAAAGAAACTTTATCGTTTAGGTTTTTTAGAACATCTTGGTATTCAGCATTGAAAATATCGCCTTCTTTCGTTGCCAATGACACTTTAATATTGGCAACACCACTCTTCATATCATCTGCATGAATTAAGAAGTTTTTAATGTACTCATGCTGAGTCGGAATATACTTTTCAATACTCGAATCAAGCTTGGTTAAGGTAACGCCATAACCAAATAGAGCGGTCAGTGCTAATAATATAATTAACACCAATGGGCGGTTTTTAAACAGCACACGCTCTAATAAAGGTGCAGCCTCATCAATTAAGATTTTTTGAACAGGCGCAGTTGAATGCTTTTCTTGTGACATTTTATAACTCTCCCTTCGCGGCACTGATTACTTCTTTTTGTATTGTGCCATTTGCATCAATGCGCAATACACCCGCTTCACCCACTAATACAAAACCACCCTCTGCTGTTTCTGCAATACCCGAGTGATCTTTTCGTCCTTCTAGCGAAAACGCCTTAGTGATTTTCATGGCTTTATTAAACATTAATACAGCCCCTGAACTGCCCACTAATACAGTTTGTCTTTTACCAACCAAACCACCTAATAGAGTTTGCTCTGCACCGGTATCAACCTCCAACCAGTTTAGACCACTGTTTTGAGTGTAAAAAACATGACCTCTTAACCCATATAATAACTGTTGATCACCTTCGGCAGCCAAACCAAAAAACGACCCCATGTATGGGCTATCTTGTTCGGTCCAAGTTTCACCAAGATCCTCCGAACGAACAATTAGACCTTGTTCACCAACCATTGTTAGAACGTTACCACCAGTCATCACAATACTATTTAGATGGAAACGATTCGGGTTTGGAACACGTGAAATACCGTTCAACCAATTTTGACCACCGTCATTGGTGTAAAAGAACATTCCGTAGGCACCAACAGCGTAACCTTGGTTAGCGTTGTAAAACCAGATATCTAGGAAGGGTTTGGTTGAGTTTTTGTCTTTATCGTAAATAGCGTCATCTAAAGCGAAACTTAAGTTTTCTAAATGCGCTTCGGCTTCGTAAATTGCGTCCTGATCATCAGATTCTTCTGCGGCAGCTAAGACTTCCACTGCTTCGTCTACGGCTTTCTGAGCACCTTCAACGATGGCTTGGTTTGCTCTCATGCCATCAAATTGTAGTACCCAATTCTGACCACCGTCTGTTGTTTTTAATATCACGCTGTCATGACCAACGGCCCAACCGATTTTTCCTGATACAAAAAATACATTAGTTAAGGTGACAGATACTGGAACATTGGATTGTGTCCAGCTCAAACCATTGTCGTCAGAATAAATAATATGACCATGTGAACCAACAGCCACCAAACGCTTGTCTGCACGAGTAACGTCTAACAGTAAGGACTCATGCGCACGCTCAGTTTTTACTGAAGGAACGTTCAAAGGATCTTTCCATTCTGCATGAGAAAGGGGGGAAATTAAAAAAGCTGTTACTAAGCATCCCACTTGGAATGTTTTTGATGCTAAGTCACGCATCCGCTCACGGCTGAACGTAGGTAACATAGTGTGCTCCGATTGTTATAATTTATTTTTATAGGCCGCAAGTCTATATGACGATTTTATGCTTTGCTAACCTTGAATTGTTACAGAATGTAATTTACTTATGTACAAATAAAACGTAGGCCACTAGGCCTACGTTGATAAAGTATGTCTAACGTCTTCCGCGTCGTCTTAATTCAGATGGCGTAAAGTAACGTTCGCCTGGAGGCTGCTTACTGTAATCCACCGTACCGTTTTCTTCGTTGTCTAGTAATTGTACGTGATAACGCTTACTTACTAAGTCGTGGAACACATCTAACCCTGACCAGGTTGATGGCATATCATAGTAGGTCTTAATGTAAGCCAAACTGGTACGCCATAAATTACCGTTGTTGTCATACATATCTGCGGCAGCAATGCTCCATGTATCTTCATCAATATAGAACACACGCTTAGCATAGGAGTGACGAACACCCGATTTTAAGTTGCCTTCCACCACCCACACGCGGTGTTTTTCGTAACGGGTATATTTAGGCGTTACGTGGCCTGCCATTAAGATATCTTTATATTTAAGGTCGCCTGATTTGATCGCATAGTTGTTGTAAGGAATGTACATTTCTTTCTTCCCTACTAACTTCCAGTTATAACGGTCTGGTGAACCACTGAAGATATCCGTTTCATCGATAAAGCGTAGGCCATCTGCCGCCGCCACTGGCGTATCATAAGTAACGTTAGGTGCTAAACGTACACGACGCTGACCAGCGTTATAACCCCATGCCTGACGAGGCGTTTCCATGTGGTTTAGTGGTTCTTGTAACAAGATAGCACCACCGGCTAAGCGCGCTGGCGCCTTAGTGGTAGATAAATAATAGAATAAGGTGTTATTTAACCCTTCTATCCCTTTGTCTTGGCGATAGTAGTTAAATTCAATTTCACGCTCTACTGTAATAGGCGCGAAATTACCGTTTGGCTGCACCGCTACTTCGGTAGCGTTTTGAATTAAGTACACACCACGCCAACGAGTTAAGTGGTTCCAAACTGCTTCGACACCGCTTTTTACAATCGGGAAAGCAATACCACCAAAGGCATATTCTACACCGTTACCACCTTCTACTAACTCTGCACGTAGAGCATTTTTGTAGGTGTTTTCATACACCCATTGAGGCGCTGCTGCTGTACGTCTTGTTTTATAGATGGGCATTTGGAAGGTATTTGGATAGGTTTTAAACAGTCCTTTTTGACCTTCGGTTAAGTACTGTTCGTACTGGCTCATATTTTGAGCAGTAATGGTAAATAATGGCTTATCGTCAGGGAATGGGTCAACGTGCTTCTGACCTGACTTAGTAAAACCTAGAGGTGGTAAATTCAAACCTCCACGCCATGGTGGAATATCACTGCCGTTACCAGCTCGCTCACCGCCCATAGGGGTCAGATCGCTTTTTAATCTATCGGCTTCTTTTACGGATACTGCTGCATTACCTGCTGCTGTAAAAAACAGAGCAAGGGTACATGCACTAACCAGACCCAATTTATTTATTTTCATTAAGCGACCTCAATTTCTCTTTGTGCTTTTCCATAAGAATAATGAATCTTGTTCATTTGCTCAAATTAAACTCTTACTTACAACCTCATAAACGTCTTTAGAAAGCTCGCCACTATTTAGAATAGTTTCTAGCTGTTCTTTCATCAGTTTACTGTGTGCCGGTACAAATCGTTTCCACCGAGTCAGCGGTGTTATTAATCGTGATGCAATCTGCGGATTGGCTTTATTTAATCTTAGTATAGCGTCTTTTAAGACTTCATAGCCTTCACCATTCATTTGATGAAAGTTAACCAGTGATTGATTAGCAAAAGCTCCTAGCACCGCACGAATCTTATTTGGGTTTCGCCAGTCAAATGCAGAGTGCGCTAGCAACTCATTAATATGACTCACAGTACCCAGTGCTGTAGATCCGGCTTGAACACTAAACCACTGATTCACAACCAAGCTGTCGTGCTGCCACTGCTGGTAAAACTTATCTAAGACTATTTGAGCCTGATCTTTATTAGCCTCATTCACTAAGATAGTTAACGCCGATATCTGATCCGTCATGTTGTCAGATTCATTGTATTGTTGCTCGGCTTGCTGAACACCCTCTGCAGAAGCTTTTGCCCAATAACTTAGACATAAATTTTTTAAACTACGAGACGCCATTTGCTTATGCACTGGCGCATACTCTTGTTTAATATTTAAACGCTCGTAACAATTTTTAAATTCTAACTCTAAAGCAGAGGCTAATGCACCAACTACTTTTTCTCGCGCCTGATGAATGGCAATAGGATCGATCGACTCTGAGAACTCTGCAATATAAGACTCACTCGGCACTTTTAGTAAATACGCCACTAAATCACCGTCTAAATCGCTACGACTCAATAGGTTTTTAAGGCCTTGCTTGGCCTGATCGGATAACTCAAAAACACCACTCTGTGCTTGCTGCACCCAGCGCAGCATTAACTTCTGCCCCGCATCCCATTGATTAAAACCGTCGCTATCATGCTCAAGCAAAAACAAAAGATCGTCATCGCTTTGATCATATTCAAGCTTAATAGGTGCTGAAAAATCGCGGAACAAAGACAAGCGCACATTGCTAGGCACATTTGAAAAGACAAACTGCTGTTCTTGCTCTGTAAAGTGCAATACTTGGCTTGCATCATTCCATGCATTAGCAGGCTCAACTTGAATGGGTATATCCTGACCATTTTCTGCAATCAGTCCTAACTGCACTGGCAGCCACATAGGTAGTTTATTCGTTTGTCCTGGAGTATCAGGGCATTGCTGCGTCAACGTTAATTTGAGCTGTTGTGTACTTGTGTTGTATTCAGTACTCGCTTGCACTAACGGTGTGCCAGCTTGTTTATACCAGCGTTTAAACAGCGTTAGATCGATATTATTGGCGTCTTCCATTGCGCCGACGAATTCATGAATAGTAACAGCCTGTCCATCATGTCGTTCAAAATACAAGTCGGAGCCTTTACGGAAACCTTCTGCACCGACAATTTTATTAAGCATGCGTACAACTTCTGCGCCTTTTTCATAAATCGTCATGGTATAGAAGTTAGAAATTTCTATGTAGGAATCTGGCTGAACGGGATGCGCCATTGGGCCTGCATCTTCAGCAAATTGTGCGGTACGCATTAATGTAGCATCTTCAATGCGCTTAACGACTGCTGAGTTCATATCGGCAGAGAATGAGGCATCACGAAAGACAGTGAATCCCTCTTTCAGACTTAATTGGAACCAGTCTCGACAAGTAACACGGTTACCCGACCAGTTGTGGAAGTATTCGTGCGCAACAATAGATTCAATACGTTGATAAGCTGTGTCCGTCGCAGTTGCAGGATTCGCCAACACACAAGAGGAGTTAAAAATATTAAGCCCTTTGTTTTCCATGGCTCCCATATTGAAATCGTCTACTGCCACTATCATAAAGATATCTAGATCGTACTCACGGCCGTAAACTTCTTCATCCCAACGCATCGAGCGTTTTAGAGCATCAAGAGCATAGTCAGTTTTATCAATATTTTGTGGCTCCACATAAAGTTTTAACGCAACCTCACGCCCACTCTGAGTAACAAACCTATCTTCTTTAACCAGTAGATCACCGGCAACTAAAGCAAACAAGTATGACGGTTTTTTATGTGGATCATGCCAAGTAACGGTACGAACACCTGCAGTTTCTTCACCTGATACCAAATTACCGTTTGATAGCATCACCGGATTAATTTTAGCGTCTGCAACAATATGCGTGGTAAACACTGACATAACGTCTGGGCGATCCGGGTAAAAAGTAATACGTCTAAAGCCTTGGGCTTCACACTGAGTGCAGTACATGCCACCGGAACGATACAGGCCATCAAGCGCAGTATTATTGGCAGGATTAATCTTTACTTTTGTTTCTAAGACAGCGCTATCAGGCAGATTAGGAATTATTAATTGCTCATCGCTTAACTGGTATTGGTCAGCACTTAGCGTATTCCCATTAACAGAGACTGAAATTAACTCAAGCTCATGCCCGTCTAATTCCAATGGGCTATTAGCAGGTCGTTTAGTGTTACGCTCTAACTCAAGGCGCGCCGTCACTAGCGTGCTTTCTGGCTGTAACTCAAAGGTTAACTCTGTGGTATTCACCCAAAAATTTGGCTCTGTGTAATCAATTAGCTGAGTTGCTGTTGGTTGCGCAATACCCATAAACTGCCCTTAATTGCTTAATGCAAAAGAAATTTGGTAAGAGGTGTACTTTCGCAAGTTCATCACCCCTGTATCTAAAATAATATACTGACCTTTAAGCCCTAGCAGAGTACCACTAACGATAGGTGTCTTTTCTAGGTTATGACTTACTATTTTAGTTGGATACTCGATAACCGGATAGCTAAACTCATTGACCGCATCGGTACGCAGCAACTCAATAGAAGACTCTCCATGCTCTGCTTTTAAAGCGTCTATTTGTGCTGCAAAGGTAGTAAACAAATTATCGCGCTCGGATTCTAAATCGACCGCTGCCGCATCCCCTCTGAGCATAGCTCGCCAGTTTGTTCGATCGGACATCTGACCTCTAAATAAATCTTCAAGCAACCCCGATAATCGGCGTGAAGCAACACGAGCAATAGGCAATGCTTGGGTTGCTCCTTGGTCTAACCAACGGGTTGGCATTTGCGTAGCTCGAGTAATACCTACTTTTAAACCTGAAGAGTTGGCTAAATAGACAATATGATCAGAAAAACAAACACGCTCAGCCCAGTCAGGCTCTCTGCATGTGCCTAAATGAAAATGACATTTTTCTGGGCTCATCATGCATGTGTCGCACTGTGCTAATCGTTTAAAGCAGGGATAACAAAACCCCTGACTAAAGCTTTTATTGGTCAGTCGTTGACAGTGTCGACAATGAATTTGTCCTTGAAACTCGAGCTGTATCGTTTTTTCTAGCTGATTGTTAAGCGCTAGATTTTCTTCACCAAGTACTAATTGGTACATGGCATTGCCATCATTGGTTGCACTGATGGCCATTTTGTCGAGCGCACCCGCCAGTTCAATTTGTGCCATTAAAGTTTTAACTCGTAACCTTTATGTTCAACTTCTTTCTTCTGTTGCGACTTACAACGCTGCTCCATATAACCCACACGCTCGGTTTCAGGTACATTATGCATTTCTTCATAATAGATAATGGCTTGCATGCTGTATTCACGCTGCTCTTTACTGACAGTACGTCCATCAGGCCAACGCCCTAGTGCCACCGCTGAACGTAGGTTTTGATAGATTTCGGGAGTCAGTGATTTAATTAGCTTTTCTAGTTCCATAAGGTGATCTCTGCCTTAATCAATAAACGCCAATCGTGGCGTCAAATTTAAATAATTTCTTGAAGTTACTGGGGCACTGTCTGTGTTTTTGGTGGCCATACTAGTCCAAGTAACAAACCTGCAACTAGCCCGCCTATATGTGCGCCGTGAGCGGTTCCTGTTACGCCAGGAAGCACTACATCGGTTGCAATGGTTAATAGCATTATACCTACCATAACCGGCAACAACATGGGTGGGAATGGATAGGAAACTTTTTGTAGACGTATTCCTACCCACCCTAAAAAGCCCATAGTAATTCCCGAGGCACCACCGAAGGCAGGACCGGCATACCACCACTGTACGGCATTACCTACAAAGCCACACAAAATAATCAGTACCAACAAAGGTTTAACACCATCTAATCGTTCAATTTGCGGGGCTAATATCCACCACCACAAACCGTTGAACACTATATGTGTTAATGAAAAGTGTAATAGTACTGGGCGGTACATTTCCCAAAACCCAATATCAAAATAAGTTTGTAAGCTTAAGCTTTTAGCTGGCCACAAATGCTCTGCTGTAGTTAACCATGAATACCATTCAGTACTCAGGTGCATCCAGATATACATCAGCACTAATATCGCAAGCGTAACCACACTGACAGGCGCTTTTGCAATAGCCGTGGTCACATTGCCATGACTAGCACGCGGTGCTTTTTCAATAGGTAAATACTCTAACTCGCCTTGTTTCCAAAGAGTGAGCAACTCATCTACGCGCGCCTTATCGGCAGGATTAGCCAACAGTAAACACTGTTTATTCTCATGATTGGTCACCACTCGATGTGGGATTTTCTCTGCCCACAAGCGACTGGTTAAAGGGACAAGGTTAAGTGATGGCTCTGCCACCAATGCAACAATCGGCTCCACTAGCGTTCGGTCCTTTCAACTCTAACCCAAGTGTACTTATTAGCTTGAGGCAATGTCTCGTTATCCATGCGATAAGCTACTAAGCGGCCATATTTCACTGCGCTGTAGTCTAAACAAACAATATTAGGGGCAATAGGCTCTGGTAAACCTTGCATCCAGTAGTGGCCAATAAAGAGTGGCTTTTCGTCTGGTCCGTAAAACAACAACTGTTCTTTTTCTTCAGGCGATAAAAGTGCATGTTCAATGTCTTCTGGTAATGGATCGGGCTGAAAAACAACATCGCTGTATTGTTGTGGATTTTCTTCCCAGAACTTTGTTCTAAAGAACTGCCTAACCATACCGTCTTTCGCAGTCATAGAACGGTTGTTTGGTAGTTTAAGTGACGTACCGCGCAAGCTGCGGTCTAAAAATTTGAATAAGAATGAATCAGGGTTTACAGATTCAGGGAGCATGGCTCTGGTGATCTTATTATTTCCGTAGCGGCGTAAATACTCGTCGATCATTACTTGATCCCAACAAGCATGAATGGCTCGGAAGTTATCGTATTCCCTAAACAATGGAATCTCTAAAAACCAGTCCAGAAACTCTTTAAATTCTTCAGGATAGTTGGCGAACTGCTCAAGTGTTTGCTCAACGATAAATGTATTGCGCTTAGTATGAGGTCGTAAGTAACGCTGCTTCATGTTGGGCGGTGCTTCAGCACAATAAGTGACTATATTGTACTCATGGTTGCCCATAACAATATCGGCATGACCAGCGTCCACCATGTCACGCACCACATGACAAGCTAAACGAATGTTAGGTCCACGGTCGACAATATCACCAATAAATACAACCTTGCGTTTAGGATGCTGGTATACACCGTTTTTCTTGGTGTATCCCATTTGTTCTAACAGGCGTATTAGCGTTAAACCACACCCATGGATATCACCAATTAAATCATAACCCTGATGCTGCATAGTTACTCCCCTGCCCCCTATTGGCTGCTCCAGCCTAGTTTAGTACGGCAAATCTCATAAAAGTTGTGTCCTTTCGGATGAATCAACTTAAGTTTGTGAGCTTTTTTACGAATTGTAATAGTGTCACCGGGCGCACAAGGGATATCCGTTTGACCATCACAACTGATGGTTGGATAAATTGATAAGTCTGGATCGACTTCAATTTTAACTTCGCTCTTACCGTCTACAACGATAGGACGGCTCGAAAGCGTATGCGGAAACATAGGCACTAACACTATTGCATCTAATTTAGGATGCATAATAGGACCACCGGCTGACAACGCGTAAGCCGTTGATCCTGTTGGAGTTGCTACGATTAAGCCGTCTGATCGTTGGTTATATACATGCTGGCCTTCAATCCACAAGTTGAAGCTAATCATACGGGTAGCTTTACCTGGGTGTAATACCACATCATTTAAGGCTGAGGCGGTAGCGATTGGAATGCCATCACGCTTAATCTCTGCATCTAACAAGAAGCGCATTTCTGTTACATATTCACCGTCTAAAACATCTTGAACGGCGTCTAACATAGTATCGTCAGGGCTAATATCGGTTAAAAACCCTAAACGCCCACGGTTAATACCTAAGACAGGTGTATTATATTTCGCCAATGCTCGTGCGGCACCTAACAAGCTACCATCACCGCCAATTACAATAACCATGTCGCATATCTCACCCAATAAATTAGTGTGCGATACTTGCATGCTGTGACCAGGCATTACCTCTGCAATAGATTCATCTAAGATGACGTGATACCCCTCTTCTTGCAGATACTTTGACAAGCGCTTGATGGTATCAATTACTTTATTACTATTAAGTCGGCCAATAATGCCTATATTGCGGAATACTTCCATTCTTTCAGCCTGAGTTTGTGTGCTTTTAAAAGTCTTGTTTATAACATAGCTGAGCTTAAAAGGCTTGTTTCAATCCACGTTGCCCTTGTAAGCCGCCTGTATGGATTAACAACACCCGTGCTCGTTGAGTCAATGCTTTTTGCTCATAAGCCCAAAGTAGTTTAGCGGTATAAACTGGATCTAAGGGTAAGCCCATATGCTGGTAACGCTCGATCAGTTCAATTAACTCTGGAGGACACTTAGCAAACCCACCTAAGTGTGCATTATCTATTAACTCCCAAGTAACATTGCTTGGCATTCTCTCTGCCCAATACCGAGCTAACTCTCCCTGATCTGCAACAGCATTAACCGCAAACAACTTTGTCTTTGCCTTAAGTGAGGATAATCCTTTAGCCAACCCTAGAGCTGTCGTTCCTGTCCCAGCAGCCAGCCAAACTTCATCATAGTCACCGACAAATGGCGCAAGAGTCTGACAACCCTGCTCCCCGAACTCTCCAGCGCCTCCCTCAGGAATCACTAAAGCGTCATATTGCTCTGACAGTTTATCTAACCAATTTTTATCGTAGCGCTGCGCGTAGGTTTTCCGGTCTGCAAAGACAAGGTTGGCGCCCAGTGCTTGGCAGTCTAGAAGTGTGGGAGTTAACGGTTGCTCTGGCCATCCCCGCACTATAAAAATAGTAGGGATTGCAAACTCGTAAGCAGCCTGAGCTAAGGCGTGTAGATGATTAGAATAAACACCACCAAAACTTAAAAGATTAGGCTTAGCTTGTGACTGAAAATGCTGGAACCAACCAATAAGTTTTAAAGGCTTATTACCCGATATTTTTTCATCCAACTGATCGAGCCTTAAAATATCAACCGTTCTATTTTCAGTCGATAAAGCAGGCAAAGGGTGACAATACTCAGACCAATGTGGCAAGCTATTTAGCAATTTTTTGAACATTCAGCTAATTTCACTGTTTATAAAACGGTTTATTTGGATTGTATTTAGCATTCTAAAGAGAAAACTAAAGAGTGAAACTAGCAATTATTTTTTTATATAACTTGAGTTTTTATAGGGTTAACGGTAGTAAGGCTTGACCGCACTCTCTACTCCACCTATAAAGTGCCGCGTTTAGCGGTACTAAGTTTTAACAAATTTAAGGTAATACGAATTCTTATGGGTAAATCACTGGTTATTGTGGAATCGCCAGCCAAGGCTAAAACCATAAACAAATACTTGGGCAGCAATTATATTGTTAAGTCCAGTGTTGGTCATGTGCGTGACTTACCTGTTTCTGGGTCAGCAAAAACCAGCGACCCAAAAGAGCGTGCTAAACAAGCCGCTCTTACACGCAAAATGTCGCCTGAAGAAAAGGCCATTCACAAAAAGAAAAAGGCAAAGCAACAACTGATTGCTCGCATGGGTGTCGACCCAGAAAATAACTGGGAAGCTGAATATCAAATTCTACCGGGCAAAGAAAAAGTTGTTGAAGAACTCCAACGCTTAGCGAAAGACGCTGACCAAATCTATCTCGCAACGGACTTGGACCGCGAAGGGGAAGCCATTGCATGGCACCTGCGGGAAATTATTGGCGATAAAGACAAAAACTACCGTCGCGTTGTGTTTAACGAAATCACTAAAAAAGCCATTCAACAAGCGTTTGAAAACCCCTCTGAACTCGATATGAATCGAGTTAACGCTCAACAAGCCCGCCGCTTTTTAGACCGTGTCGTAGGCTTTATGCTGTCTCCTTTATTGTGGAGCAAAGTTGCCCGTGGCCTGTCAGCTGGCCGTGTGCAATCGGTTGCTGTTCGCTTAATTGTTGAACGCGAGCGTGAAATTCGTGCGTTTATTCCTGAAGAGTACTGGGAAGTTTTTGCCAACACCGAAACCCAGACTGCTGCTGACGCCTTACGCTTACAAGTGACGCGCCACCAAGGTAAGGAATTCCGCCCGACCAGTGAAAAAGAAACTCAGTCCTTTTTAGATACTTTAAAAGGCCAAACCTTTGCAGTAAGCAAGCGTGAAGACAAACCTACACGCTCAAAACCTGCAGCACCTTTTATTACATCAACTCTACAACAAGCGGCCAGTTCACGTTTAAGTTTCAGCGTTAAGAAAACCATGACTCTAGCGCAGCGCTTGTATGAAGCCGGTTATATTACTTATATGCGTACCGACTCGACCAACCTAGGCCAAGAAGCGCTAGATTCGGTTCGTGAATATATTGGCGATCAGATGGGTCAGAAATATTTACCCAAAGAACCGCGTCTATACAGCAGCAAAGAAGGCGCTCAAGAGGCGCACGAAGCAATCCGCCCCTCTGACGTAAACATTCGTGCCAACGACTTAAAGAATATCGAGCCCGACGCCCAACGTTTATACGATTTAATCTGGCGTCGCTTTGTTGCCTGTCAGATGACCGACGCCGAATTCACCAGTACAAGTATCTTGGTACAAGCCGGCGAATTTGAATTAAGAACGCGTGGTCGTATCATGCGTTTTGATGGTCACTTAAAAGCATTGCCCGTACAAGGTAAGAACGATGAAGATGTCTTGCTACCTGATGTAAAAGAAGGCGATGGATTAAACCTACAAAAATTAGACCCTAAACAGCACTTCACTAAACCTGCGCCTCGTTATTCTGAAGCGGCCTTAGTAAAAGAGCTGGAAAAACAAGGAATTGGTCGCCCTTCTACCTACGCATCAATTATTTCCACCATTCAAGACCGTGGTTATGTCAGCCTCAAAAACCGTCGTTTCTACGCTGAAAAAATGGGGGATATTGTCACCAGTCGCTTAGTTGAGAACTTCTCTGAACTTATGGACTTTGGCTTTACTGCCAGTATGGAAGAAAAGCTCGACGATATTGCCGAAGGCGATATTAACTGGACACAAGTACTGGATGAGTTTTACCAAGACTTCCAAGAAAAGCTTGAAATCGCCGGTGGCGACAACGGCATGCGTCCAAATAATGCGGTCACTACTGAAGACATTGCCTGCCCGACTTGTAGCCGACCAATGCAAATTCGTAACGGTTCTACTGGTGTATTCTTAGGTTGCTCAGGCTATTCACTGCCGCCTAAAGAGCGCTGTACACAAACACTCAATTTAACCTCAGGTGATGAGGCCGTCAGCACCGTTTATGACGAAGACACTGAAAGCCGCTTATTACTAGATAAGCGCCGCTGCAAATTATGTGATGCAGCCATGGAAAGCTATCTATTAGATGAGCAACGTAAAATTCATATCTGTGGTAACAACCCAGACTGTGCTGGTTACGAAATTGAGAAAGGCACATTCAAAATTAAAGGCTACGACGGCCCAACTCTTGAATGTGACAAGTGCGGCAGCGAGATGCAGCTTAAATCTGGCCGCTTTGGTAAGTATTTCGGTTGCACCAATACCGAATGTAAAAACACTCGTAAACTGCTTAAAAATGGTGAAGCAGCGCCACCCAAGATGGATCCTGTTCCAATGCCAGACTTAAAGTGTCAGAAGGTTGATGACACATACGTATTGCGTGATGGCGCTGCCGGTCTGTTCTTAGCGGCTAGTCAGTTTCCACGTAAACGTGAAACGCGTACTCCACAAGTAGCAGAGCTGATTCCTTATAAGAGTCAGATTCCTGAAAAGTATCACTACCTGTTAGACGCGCCGGCAAAAGACCCTGAAGGCAACCCAACGACCATTCGTTATAGTCGTAAAACGAAAGAACAATATGTTGCCAGCGAAAAAGACGGAAAAGCCACTGGCTGGTCTGCTTTTTACGTTAATGGCAAATGGGTAGCCAAAGAAAAAGACAGTAAGAAGTAATACTTTATCCATACCTTAAATCATTCATTTTTCTAGACATACGACTAGAAAAATGATGATTTTTGCGGATAGGTTAATTTTCCTGTTTTGCTAATTTAAAACTCCTTCAACCAAAAGGAGTTTTTTATGCGTATAGCAAAATATCTATTAACCGTTCTTTGTATTTCTTTTAGCCTAATGGCTGGCGCTATGGAGCCGGTTAAAATTAATATCAACACAGCAACCGTCGAAGAGTTTTCATCCCTTAATGGAGTTGGCCCTGCTAAAGCACAAGCCATCGTTGAGTATCGAAAACAAATTGGTGAGTTTAAAAGTGTTGAGGAGCTAACTATGGTGAAAGGCATTGGCCCATCCACCATTAAGAAAAACAAAGAAAAGTTAACCTTAGAGTAAAACAAAATAGCCAGCAGATGCTGGCTATTTTTTTACTATTCTATTAATCGACAACGTCCCCACTCACACTGCACATAGTTATGAGTATTATTGGGGCAGGTTAAGTCATAAAGCTCAGAGGGCCAGTTATTCTTAATTAACTGAACCTTAGCACTATCACAACCTTGCTTAGCGGCTATTTTTTCAACCACATAGTAAGAACGTCCAAATTCTTTCTGACTAATTTTTTCAACGCTGGCTTGCTTTAGTTTTAAGTCGCTCGACTTAGCCTGTTTAAGCCCCTGTAGCTCTACGAGTTGGTTGTAATGTACCTTATTACGGTTTAAGTCATAATTTCCTTTGCTGAAAGACTCCATCACCTCGGCACAAGTTGCCGCGGCATCACCTTTTGCCAGTTGTTTTTCGACTGTTTGGTCCGCATTTTCAACAATATCCCAGGTAACTGCTAACGCTAAACGCGCGCCAGTTTCAGGACGATCGCCACTGATTTGAATCATGTCATACGCTAAACCGAAGTCTGCCGCCTCGACAAAGGTACCATTACGCTGCCACCAGTTTTGTCTGGTTAATAAGGCTTTTTGCTTCACATCGAGGTTAACTTCTTTACAAGACTCTTCCCAAGTGCGTAACAGGGTATCTGTCTCAAGTGCGTAATAGACTGCTTCTCCTTTTGGAGATAATGGAGTTGAACTACACCCTAATAAGAATGCCGAAGCCATAAATAGCGCTAATATCCGCATAATAAATCCTTAAGAAATAATCAAAGTGCTCTGAGACACTGATGTTTAGTTAGCCATTGTTCTAATTGTAGCAAATCGAACGGCCAATCTAACTCACTGCCAGACTTTTCATGTACTAAAACTGGAATTCTAACGCCATAACGCTCAACCTGTGCTTCACTTTCAGCGATGTCTTCAACAAATACATCTTCTGTCAGCACACCTTGAAACTGTAATAACAAGGCTTGAGCTTCATCACATAGATGACAGGCTTCTGTACCTAATAACACTAATGCCACACCAATCTCCTACCAAACTTAGTCGCTTCGCTTTTGATTTCGATATTCAACAGGCGTTTGTCCTGTCCAGCGCTTAAAGGCTCTATAAAAAGTGCTCGGCTCTGAAAATCCAGTCAAATAAACAATTTCATCGATACTTTCATCGGTTCTTGCCAGCAAACGCTTAGCAAGATTACAGCGGTAATCAGCAAGTACTTGGTTGAAGTTTGTATCGGCATCGGATAAACGTGTGCGTAACGTACGTGCTTTGATCCCTAGACGACTAGCCACATTATCAAGGCTCACTTGCCCCGTCTCTAACACTTCGCCTAACACTTTATACACACGCCTAACAATATCTTGCCTTTCAAGCTTGGCCACGCGTTCACTGGCAAGTTTTTCATGCAGCTGTAAAAGCTCGGGTTCGGCGTGTAATGAAGGATGATCTAAAAGCTTCGGATCAAAATATATACGATTTTCGTCTTGGCTAAATAAAACTTCACAACCAAAAATTCGTTGATGCTCGGTCACATCATTAGGTTTTTCATGCTTAAAACAAATGCGTGTCGGTGCAAAGTTGTTGTCGGTAACATAGTTAAAAAAGCGAATCATGCCTAAGCATAAGCTTTCATTTAGATGGCGCAGACTAATGACTCGCTTACTGGAAGTATCAACGACTATATACGCTTGATCATCGCTTTGATCTAAGCTGGCAACCGATGCATCACTCAGTAAACGCTGATAATTAAGAGCACGATTAAGACCTTCGCCAAAGGTAGGTGAAGATAAAAACAAATACTGTAACACCTGCCCTTTATAGACAGGCATATGCTCGCCTAAATGCAGGCCAATATCTGGGTCTTCGCTAACCTCTTCCATTACTCGCCAAAACAGTAACTGAGCTTCATGAGGAGTACGTGCGTTTCGGTCTTCTAATAGCTCTGGTGTTGCACCTATCTGCGATAATACCTTATTAACGTCAATATCCATGTTAAGCATGGCTTGGTATGCAAGCTGTAACATCACGCTTGAATCACGTAGCTCAGTCATTTTACCTAACATAAGTGTCTATTATTCCTATTGATTCAACGTTCTAACGTTTCTTTTTTTATTGGCTCATACAAGTTGGCTTTTCTGACAGTTTAAGTTGTCTGCCAATGCCAATGGCTAATTCTCTTATTGATCTATACTGTTAAGAGTCATTAAATATTTATTACTAGGCAGAGCAACATGACAGCCCAACGTCTTCATTTCCAAGACAAACCAAGTCTTTTAAGTCAATACACTCGTGCATTACTTTCAAAAAATAGCAAGGGTGAACGTGATAAATTACCCAATGTTCAAGCTTGGCGCACAGGCGTCTATACCAACCCTAAAGATGTGGCTGCCTATGCAAAAGTGTGTGGTTTTGAAACCAACAACAACAGCTTACCACTCACCTATCCACATATTTTAGCGTTTCCATTACACATGGAATTAATGCTACATAAGGACTTCCCACTCGCACTGATGGGGCTTGTCCATATTCGCAATACGGTTATTCAGCATCGAGCCATTAGTTTACAAGATAAACTCGATATTTGTTGCTCTTTCACTAATGCTCAAAGCACTGATAAAGGCTTTGAGTTTGATATTCGTACTGAAATAACCAGCGCCGGCGAGTTGCTATGGGAGTCTACCAGTACCAACCTTGCACGCAAAGCTACGAAAAAACCAAAAGATAACCGCCCACGCCCAGAACCCGCAGTATACAGTATAAAAGAGCGTTGGAACTTAGCGGCTAACTTAGGTCGTCGTTACGCTCGCGTATCTGGCGACTCAAACCCTATTCACTTATTTAGTGTAACGGCTAAGTTATTTGGCTTTAAACAACACATTGCTCACGGCATGTGGAGTAAGGCGCGTTCCGCTGCAACCTTAGTACCTTTATTACCAAGTGATAAAATCGAACTAACGACAGACTTTAAGTTACCCGTATTCTTACCAAGTCAGGTAGAGCTTCACTGGAACGAGTTTTCAAACGATGAAGCTTGCTCGACAGAGTTTGAATTACGCAACCTAAAAGGGGATAAAACCCACGTAGCTGGTCGTATTTCTATTTTGAAATAAATGTTTTTCTTATAATTTATCAGTCATTTAAAGCCACTTTAAACAACTAGGCTTTAAATGACTCATTCCCGCCAAATATATTCTTACTCTCTGCAATCATTAACAAACAATTTTCATTTAGTAATTTGTGAGAATAGTTCCATCTATTTTCACTAGTCATGAGTTACATCAAAAATACTTTGGTCATATTAAGCCAAGCATGGAACTAATCGATACTTCCATGACCTAAC